>Ga0153999_1000514_pt1 | contig 16954 bp, 14 predicted proteins | sample TSNC083MetaG_FD_104675 | JGI IMG/M metagenome (GOLD analysis project Ga0153999, IMG submission 104675) | Attine ant fungus gardens microbial communities from North Carolina, USA - TSNC083 MetaG | ecosystem: Host-associated > Fungi > Mycelium > Unclassified | place: USA: North Carolina, Lumber... | reverse complement strand
ATAGAAACAGTAGATGGTTCTCGGTATGCGAATCTCCGGATACCAAATAGAGAAATTCATTATATATACGAAGACAAAATAAAGTCGTGGTTCAGTGAGCGTATCCTGGATAACGGGACAAGAACCAATTTATATCAAGCGTTAGTAAATCGCGACAGCAGTCAGGTACAGAAAATAATCAATGAAATACTGCTCCAAAGTATCAGTTATATGGATTACAGCGAGAATTATTACCATGGCATTTTGATTGGTCTGTTTTCGGGTACCGATTATACCGTCAGATCGAATCGCGTATGTTGGGATTTCATTTTATAAAAAAGCTGTTATGTAACAATCGAATAGATTTCAAAAAATGCCGCCAGAGAAAAACCAGCGGCATTTTTAGTACCGTCACTAGGTTGGAATGGTTTTGGGTGAGCAGGAAATTGTGGAATGTTGATCCATAGCCCGTTCCGATATCTCGTACTCATTTTCTTTTCTTTGATTGGTATTCATAAACGATCTCCTAAAAATTGACTGCATCCAGTCCCTTTGTACCAAGAATTTCTCTTGCTTCGTCAGGAGTAGCGATTTCTTTGCTCATTTCTTTTGCTATCCGGATGATTTTTTCTACCTGTTCTGCATTGCTTTTGGCCTTTCTGCCTTTGCTCAGCCAAATACTATCCTCCAGACCGACACGAACATTCCCGCCCATTGCCAGTGCTGCTGCGCCAAGAAGCATCTGCTGTTTGCCAGCCCCTACCACTGACCAAATGAAATTGTCCCGTTTCAAAGTCTTTTCGGCCATACTTACCAAAAGTACCAGGTTTTCAACCGTTGCTTGCATGCCGCCGAGTATTCCTAAAACAAACTGTATGTAAACAGGCCCCTTGACTTGCCCGCTTTCAATAAGGTAGCGAATATTATTTATTTGACCCATATCATACACTTCAAATTCTGGTTTTGTCTCTACACGATTAAAAGCTTCGGCATACATACGCATGGACTGGAAGGTATTGTTGTGAATGTTATTTTCCGTTTTGAGCAGGTAATCTTTTTCCCAGTCAAAGCGATAGTTTTCAATCCGGTCAGCCAGTGGGTGCAGTGCAAAATTGAATGAACCACCGTTAAATGACGCTAATTCTGGTTGCAGTTCAGTTACAGGCTGAAGTCGTTGATCAATTGTCATAGTTGTTGGATCACCACCAGTGGTCAGACATAAAATGATATCACAGTGTTTTTTTACCTTTTCACATACTTGCCGAAAAAGGGCTGTATCGGCAGCGGGTTTTCCATTTTCTGGATTTCTCACATGAATATGGGCGACAGCTGCACCTGCTTCGCAAGCCTGAATGGATTCTTCTGCAATTTCTTCCGGTGTAATCGGAAGATATTCTGATTGAGACGGAATGTGAATGGCACCGGTAATGGCAGCCGTAATAATAGTTTTGCTCATAATGATCTCCTTATTATAATTGGTTGAATGTTTTGTACAGTTCCATTGGTTGATTTTGAAATATCCTTTTATCCATTTTACACAGATTATCATCAATAATTGGTTTAAAATCCATAAACGGAAGGATATCCCGCTCAATCTGAATGCCAGGTGCAATTTCAATTAAATGTAAACCATCTTCTTCCAGGCGGAATACTGCCCGCTCTGTTATAAACATAACAGGCTGTTTTCTTTTCTTGGCATAATCTGCACTGAATGTAATTTGCTGTACCGCCTTAACAAATTTACTTTTTTTCCCTTCTTGCAAGATGTTTAATTTCCCGTCACAGATTTCTGTTTTTAAACCGGCTGCGGTAAATGTTCCACAGAAAAACACCTTTTTAGCATTCTGGGTAATATTGATAAATCCACCGCAGCCTGCCACCAGTTCACCAAATTTGCTGACATTAACGTTTCCATATGTATCTGCCTCAGCAAGACCTAAAAAAGCAAGATCAATTCCGCCGCCATCATAGAAATCGAACTGTTGGCGGTGGTCAATAATGGCTTCTGGATTGCGGGCAGCACCAAACTGATTTGCACTTAATGCAATACCACCTACAATTCCTGACTCAATCGTCAGTGTAATATCTTCATCAATATTTTCTTCCACGGCAACAGCAGCGATATATTCAGGAGCGCCAATTCCAAGATTGATTACTGCACCATTTTGCAATTCAAGCGCGGCGCGGCGGGCAATAATTTTTTTGCTGTCCAGTTCCATTTCTGATTTCTTTTCTATATGCATATGAGTCTCACCGCTGACAGAAGGATCATAGTACGTCCCAATCGATTGTTCATGGTCGACAGGGGTGCTAAGTACCAACGCATCAACATAAATTCCCGGGATTTTTACCATTCGCGGGTCAAGGGTACCAGCTTTAACGATTTGCTTTACCTGCACAATAACCTTTCCGCCACTGGCTTTGCAGGCTTGAGCCAGAGTTGTCCCATCCATCGGTGCTACTTCATGCTCAAGCGTTACGTTGCCACGTTCATCAGCATAGGTGCCGCGAAGAATGCATACATCGATAGGGACATGCCTATATAGCAACAGCTCCTGCCCTTCAAGCGCAATTAATTTCACAAAATCCTCTTTCGTAATGGAGTTTAACTTCCCGCCCTCTAAACGAGGATCTACAAAAGTATTCAGTCCGACATGTGAGATTGTGAAGCCACGTTTTATTGCGATATCGCGGTACATTTGCGAAATAACACCCTGCGGTAAATTGTAGGCCTCTATTTTATTCTCATTCGCCATTTTGCCCATTTTGGGGCATTTTGCCCAGTGACCGCCAATGACTCGTCGAATCATTCCTTCATGAGAATAATGTTCATTGCCCAGCCCGTCTTTAGAGCCTTGGCCAGCTCCAAAAATAAGGGTAAGATCTCGTGGATGACCGGTTTCAAGAAATTGCTGTTCAGCTTCTCGATTCACTGTTTCTGCCAGACCACTTCCGATAAAGCCGCCCAGTGCAACAACTTCACCGTCGCGAATAAGAGAAACCGCTTCTGCCGCAGACATAATTAGTTTTCGTTTCAAAAGATTCCACCTCCATAAAATGATAATAGGTATAGCGGTAATGCGGTATTACCTTTGATGATTGGATAATAACAAATAATCAACAAAAAAGCAAGTGCTATTTGTGATTTTGTATAGATTGACAAATATTGAAGTTTATTTTGTGCAGAATTTCATATGAGATAGCCATATCAGATTTTTTGGATTTCCTAATGAAAGGGGCGAAGCGACATATGCAAAGGGCTTGGAAACAGGACGTTTAGGTTGTGAAACAACTTGTACGCGAACGCCCTGTTTCGTTCCTTACAGACGATTCATATCTTTTAGCATATTCTTCTTTGAACGGAGCAGATGTTTTTTTATTACGTACTTGGATGTTTCAGCATCTCCCCGCTTGATCGCATTATAAATATCTTGATGTTCTTGGATTGATACGGTCAGGTTATCATCCGTTTTGTTACTTTTGGCGATATTGGCTTTCCGTACGGTCATAAGGGATTCATAGATACTTTCCAAGGTTGTATTGCCACACATTTTACCCAGATAATTGTGAAACTGGTCATCATATAGGCTGTATTTATCAATGTCTTTAGAGTTTAAACATTCTGTCATGTGCTCGATTGTCATTGACAATTCGGCAAGGTCATTATCTGTCTTCCTTAAAGCGGCAAGTTCGACAATATAAGATTCGATGCAAATACGTGTTTCATATATTTCCTCTATCACATCAGGGTTAATTGTTAATAATGGGAGAAGTGCCTCCTTGAATTCAAAGGGTTTGATGGCATTAACAAAAGTTCCGTCGCCTGATTTTATTGTCACAACGCCCATGCTGCTAAGCCGTTTAAAGGCTTCCCTTACAGTAACTCTGCTGACCCCATATTCTTTCACAAAATAGCTTTCAGGCGGAATTTTGTCACCTGGTTTGTAATTTTGTGTTGCGATCGTCTGAATTACATTTTCTACTACCATATCTGTCTTTGTTTTGGCTGCAATTATAATACTCACAATTTCACACCTCGATTTCCATTTACTTGCTGATCATGTAATGCCGTATTATCATTAAATATTATACATGACTAAGTATGAAAATTCAATTCAATTAAAAGTATTTGGATAAAAAGCAAGCTACTGTCTTAGTATTTGACAATTAGTGTACCATACTTTATAATTATCAATAATAGATATTATAAAATAATTAGACTGAGGTGGAACTATGCCGAGAAGAGCTTTACCAAAGAAAGTATTAAGTGAGCAAATAAGAGAAGAAATAATGGAATCAATACTAAATGGTGATTATAAGCCAGGAGAAAAATTAGTCGAAAATACATTAGCTAAGGAATTTGATGTTAGTCAAGCACCTGTGCGAGAAGCATTAAAAAGCCTTGAAATGTTAGGCTTAGTTTCAGTGGAACCCTATAAGGGAACCACAGTAAAAAAATTTGGTAAGGAATCAATGCATGAGTACTTTATTGTGCGCTCTCAATTAGAGGGACTAGCAGGTCGCTTGGCTACTGAAAATATCACTGAAGAAGAACTTGATATAATTGAGGACCTTTTAGAAGAAATGATTGATGCAGCTGAGAGGGGAGATCATGAGCGAAGATCTAAATTAAACCAGATGTTCCATAATTCAATTATTGAAGCTTCCCATAATTCATTATTAATAAGTGTATGCAAGAATGTTCGACTTGGGAGTTGGTCACGGATTACATCAAAGTATACGACTATGAATGCAAAAGAAATAGCCAGTAGACATACAGAAATAGTAACATATTTAAGAAAAAGAGATGCTGATGGATTGGAAAAGGCTTTACATAAACATATAGAAGAAAGTTTTGAGAAGTTTAATAAAAATTTTTATGCTGACGACGAGGATTAATTGCTAAAAACAGAAACAGTTGAACCAGCACAAGATTTTATGGCGGAGTAGGCGAATTTGTATCGACTATACAACCGCCTTTTTTATCTTATTGGGAAGTTCCCATCAACAGGATGTCCGATTATCTGAACTATTTTCAACCTAACCTCACCTTCTAATTTCCCATAGTTACATATTATAAGATTGTAACAAAATTCAAAGAGGATGCTTGGCGATAATCACTAAATTTTATATATAATCGATTTCATATTGACAAAACTCTTAGGTCGGTATATTATTAAAAACATAATCGATTATCAATTATAAATTATCAATTACACAGAAAGGAGTGTAAGATGAAAGCAGATAACCCAATTAAAGATTTTTACATTAACAGGGATAAAATTCAATTCATTGGAACAGATTTACAACGTCCGGAATGCATTTTAGCTGAACCAGATGGTAGTTTATGGGCAGCAGATGCAAGAGGTGGGGTATGTCATATTAAGCCAGATGGTAATCAAGAGATTATTACTCAGAAGTATGCTGAGAAAATAGAACATGGCTCAGACAATGTTGACAGGTTTTTTAGTGGAACACTACCAAATGGATTAGCTTTTTCAAAAGATGGTGATATTCTAATTTCAAATTTTGGCACGGACTGTCTTGAGATAATGAATCGAAAAACAGGGGACACAAAAATCCTATTTGATACAATTGAAGGAAAGCCGATTGGCAAAGTGAATTTTGTCTATCGAGATTCAAAGAATAGGATATGGATTACGATTACCACTATGAAAAAGAATTGGCTTGATGCTTTGGATCCCAATTTAGCGGATGGCTATATCATCAGATATGATGAAAGAGGTGTTCATATTGTTGCAGACGGCCTACATTTTACTAACGAGGTCCGATTTGATGCTAACGAAGAGTACCTATACGTTGTAGAGACAACAGGGGGACGGATTTTACGATTTAGATGTGATGTTGATGGAGACCTTCATGACCGTCAGGTTTTTGGCCCAACACACATGGGGGCCGGAGCATACCCAGATGGAATTGCGTTTGATGAGTACGGAAATCTATGGGGTACCAGTGTTTATTCAGATAAAATCTGGGTGATTGATCCAGACGGAGAATATAGAGTGCTTTTAGATGAAGGAGATCCTGCAAAAGTAAAAGCACTCGATGAAGCATTTAAGAAAGCGCAAGTGACAAATGAAATACTATTTGAAACAGGCAGAGGAATCGCTCCCTGGATGGCGAGTGTAACATTTGGTGGAAGAGATAGAAAAACCGTGTACATAGGTTCTTTGCGAGCAACTAATATACCTTACTTTGAGGTTCCGGTGGCCGGTCTGCCGATGGTACATTGGAAATAAAATCAAAAATATAAAGGAGAAAATGATGAATACTTATAGTGAACAGATTAGCAGTAACAAAGCAATCGTGAGGATTGATGTGGTTAGCAATGCAAAAAGAGACTTTTTGGTGGAGGATGATACCTTTTTAAATTATCGGCTTGCAGATGTGAAAATCAGTAAAGAAATCACAAAAGACAAGGCGGATATTGTTTGGAATATTGATAACCAGCCGAAAAATATCAAATATGAAAATGGTGTTTTAACGCTGGATGGTAACTGGGAAGAAGGCGAATTGAATAAAATTATGGTTAGTATGCTTGCTAATGAAATGGATAAGATTGGATTGCATCCGTTCCACTCATCTTGTGTTGTCTACAAAGGAAAGACAATTTTGCTCGTAGGTGGTGAAAACAATCACGGCAAATCAATGTCTCAGTTAGAAGGCTGCAGAAGAGGCGGGAAGATCTTCTCGACAGAAACTACGGTTACAGATGATGAGGGCACGGCATTATATGGTTCCACGAATGTATACATTCGTAAAAGAGCAAAAGGAACAGAGCGAAGTGATTTGCCGAGTCAGGACGAAGGTGTATTAAAGTTTTGGGACAAAGAACCGGAAATGAATTATGTTGATGGACCGTTGAAGATTGACATTGCTGTTATGCCAGGAATTGATGGGCACTTTGATACTCAGGTTGTTAGTATGGAAATATTTGAAAAATGTTATCAGTCCTTCCATTCATTAATGAATTTCTTTGGTATGAATCAATTACTTAGCGCTGAAGGCGGTCTGGTAATGCCTATTATTGATACCAATGAGCGAAGGGAAAAGAGAGGAACATTCTGTAGGAATTTCTGCGATCAGATTCCATTTTATATGATTCGTGCAAAATCTCCGCAGATTCTGTTTGATGAAATCGAAAAGTTATTTTAAGTGAGGTGAAGAGATGGAATCAGTTATGAAGGCGCTAAGGTTAAATGGACCAAATGATTTGGAATATACAGAAGTTGAAATACCTAAGCCGGGTTTAAATGAAGTCCTTTGCAAAGTTGAATCTACGTCAATATGTGGAACGGATCCGCATATCATCGGCGGGGATTTCCCGGGATTTTGGCCAAAAGAATTTCCGCTTATACCAGGTCATGAATGGTCAGGCCAAGTTGTTGAGTTAGGTCAGAATTCAGAACTTTATGGCTGGAGTATCGGTGATAGAGTAGCTGGAATTGCCAATATGGGCTGCGGATTTTGCCGGAACTGTATGGAAGGGCATTGGACAATTTGCTTAAACTACGGAAAAGATAAGATTCACAATATGTATGGACATATTACTCCGGGGGCTTACGCCCAGTACATAAAAGTTTCAATTAAAAGTATAAGTAAAATACCGGATTACATGGATTATAACCTCGCAGCATGTATGGATCCATTAAGTATTGCATTACACATGGTGGAACGAAGCGGCATTCAATCAGGAGACAGTGTTCTCGTAAATGGGGCAGGGGCTCAAGGTCTGATGGCTATCATCTGTTGCAAGAGTTTAGGCGCAGGAAAAATTTTTGTTACCGGCAGCGGGAGAAGGCTTGAACAGGCGGCTAAATTGGGAGCAATTCCGATTAATTATAAAACAGATGATATGGTTGAAATTATCATGAAAGAAACAAGTGGTTTGGGAGTAAAACGCGTGATGGAATGCGCTGGTACAGCTTCGGGGATTAAGCAATCCTGGGATGTGATTGCCAGAGGTGGTTGCATTTCAACCATTAGTTTGCCAAAGGAAGCGGTAGAAATCCCAATCAGAAAACTTGTTTTAGATGAAATTGACTTCTTGGGCAATAGAGCAAATCCAAACACATTGGAAAAAGCAATTATATTGGCAAACAATTATAAGGAAGATATGGAACAGTTGATTACACATGAATTTCCTATGAAAGAATATAAAAAGGCGTTTGAAGTATTTAATGGAAGATTGGATCACTCGCTTAAGGTTATTGTTAAGCCAAACGCACTGTAGCAAGTACAGGAGGTAATTATGTCAAAGCAAGAATTTGTCTATGTTGGAAAAAAGGTGGAAAGACCTGACGCAATAGGGAAAGTAACGGGCGAGACCCAGTATATTGCTGATTTGAATCAACCTCATCAGCTTTACGCTGCGTTGGTTAGATCCCCACATGCTTATGCAAATATTAAGAGCATTGATTATTCGGAAGCAGAAAAGATCGAAGGAGTTGCAGTTATTATTACTGGCGAGGATGAGCATACTGGAATTGGACATTATGCAGCAGAGATGCCTACACTTGCTTATAAAAGAGTGATGTATTGGGGTGAACCCGTTGTTGCCATTGCAGCTGAAACTTTAGAAATTGCAAAAGCGGCATGTGAAAAAGTAAAAATTGAATATGAAGTTTTAAAACCGGTTCTGTCAGTAGAAGAATCATTTAAAGGCGAAGTGATTTTCCACAACTGGGAAGAACTTAACACCCATCATGAAATGTTTTATGAAAAAGACAGTAACGTGTGTCAACATACAAAGGTTTATGAAGGGGATGTGGAGGAAGGGTTTGCGCAGGCGGATTATGTAATGGAAGGTGAATATGAGACTTCGGGAATACAGCATGTCTGTATAGAAGGGCATGGAGCGATTGCAAAGTTTGATAGAGATGGACTTGTAGTATGGACTTGTGCCCAATCACCTTTCTTTATGCGAGGACAGTTAGCTCGTGCATTTGGCTTACCGCAAAATAAAGTAAGAATGATTATCCCTCCGATTGGCGGCGGCTTTGGTAACAAGTGGGAACTGCGGGCAGAGCCGCTTGTGGCCGCACTGTCTAAAAGATCAAAGGGAAGGCCGGTCAAACTAATCTTTTCCCGAGAAGATGAGTTTCAAGGAGCATATTCCAGAGGTGCACAAGTAATCAAAATCAAATCAGGTGTAATGAAGAATGGAGAAATTGTTGCAAGGCAGGTATTTAATCTTCAGGACTCAGGAGCTTATGTTAATGGAGCCCCTCGTTTGAATTACCTTTCTACATATGCTTGTTGTGGTCCTTATAAAATAAAAAATGTAAAAATTGATTCTTATTCCATGATTACAAATAAATTGCCAACCAGTGCATATAGAGGCTTTGGGATTCAAGAAGTATCCTGGGCCTGCGAATGTCATATGGATGATATAGCCAAAGTTCTTGATATTAAGCCTTATGAATTTAGGGAAATGAATCTTTGGGAAGATGGATATACCACCCATACTGGAGAAAAGCTTTTTAGTGTCGGGATTAAAGAGTGTTTAGAAGCGGCAGCAAAAGGATTAGACTGGGATCAGCCAATCGAAAAAGAGAATTGGGATGGCAGATATAGAGGCAGAGGATTATGTCTTACGTGCAAAATTACCGGAACACCGTCCGGTTCTGCCGCCATTGCAAAACTTAATGAAGACGGGTCTGTGGATATATTAAAGGGTGGTACTGATATGGGGCAAGGAAATAATTCAGTAGCCTGTATCTTCTTTGCCGAGGCAATGCAGATCGATATTAAGAAGGTTAATGTGGCACCGGTCGACACTTTATATGTACCATATGAAAAGTCAGCAACCGGTTCCCGTCTTACCTTCCATATGGGAAGAGTGTTGATAGAAGCGGCACAAAGTATTCATGAGCAATTGAAGAAAAGAATGGCGAATCATTGGGGATGTCAGGTAGAAGATATCACTATCGAAAAGGGCATCATTCATGGAATCGATAAAGAGGGAAAAAGCGTTGAACTTGCCATCAATGATTTGGGCAAGGCAAAAGTACTGGTCGAGCAAGATCCCATCATTGGAGTGGCCTCTCATAATACAGTAGATATCTGGGATAAGCCGGATCGTGAAACCGGAAAATCGTCAAGAATTTCCGTTGTTTGGTTTTGGACGGCTCATGCGGCACAGGTTCTTGTAGATCCAAAGACCGGACATGTAGAAATAGAAAAATTCTCTGCCGCACATGATGTGGGACAAATCATTAATGAAGATTCAGTACGAGGGCAAATCGAAGGTGGCGTCATCCAAGGGTTGGGCCATGCCATGTTGGAAGAACTGGAATGGAATGAAGACGGAGTGATGATGAATCCTAATATGGCTGATTTCAAAGTGCCGACAGCAAAAGAAGCAGGATTTCCAATGAACATAACATTGGTAGAAGTTCCGCATCCAGATGGTCCTTATGGTGCTAAGGGAATTGGCGAATGTTGTGTTACGGGAGTACCAGGTGCAATTGGAAATGCTATTTTCGATGCGACCGGAGTTCGGATGACAAAGATTCCGCTTAAACCAGATCAAGTTTATTTAGCATTAAAAAAAGCCAATTTCGGGGAAAGGTGTGAGAAGTAATGTTTAAACCGTTTAGCTTGGTGACAGCAGAAAATCTGGATGTGGCCATTTCAGCAGCAAAACAAGGGGCGACAGTGTTAGCCGGCGGTAGTGATATTTTTGTAATGATGCATAAGGGTGTGGAGTATCCGGCATTGGTAGATATTTCGAATCTTAAAGAATTACAAGGAATACAGTATGACGAGAATAAAGGCCTTACGATTGGCGCATTGGTAACCCATACAGAACTTGAAAAAAACGAATACATAAACAAGTATTATCCTGCAATATCAGATGCATGTAGAAAAGTTGCTTCCACACAAGTCCGCAATAAGGGAACCATTGGCGGTAATATTTGTAATGCTTCTCCGGCAGCGGACACAGCAGGTCCACTTTTGCTTTATGATGCAATTGTTCATGTTCAGGGCGAAGAAGGAGGCAGAGACATTGCAATAGAGGACTTTTTCACCGGGGTCAAACAGACAAGTCTTAAGACTGGCGAGATTGTAATTAATGTTACATTACGCCCAGTAAGTAAGCGAGAGGGAAGTGCTTATTTAAAGCTTATGAAGCGGGGAGCACTAGAAATTGGCATTGTAAGTACAGGCATCCGTTTTTGCATTGATGATCATGGGAAATGTATTGACGCCAGAGTGTCTTTATCCGCAGTGGCACCGACACCAATTCGGGCAAAGGCTGCTGAGATCGCTTTGCTTGGTAAAGAACTGAATCAAGAGGCAATCATTCAAGCGGCAGAATTGGCATATGAAATGGCATCTCCAAGAACCTGGAGAAATAGTGAAGAATGGTCCAAGGATATGGTTAGAGAGTACGTAAAAAGAACAGCAGAGCTTGCAATTACACGTATGGAAGGAGGAAATTAATATGCAAACAAGAGATATAAGTTTTGATATTAATGATCGCCATATCAATATTACTGTACCGGTGCATCGGACTTTAATTGACATGATACGCGAAGACATTGGTCTTACAGGCACGAAAGAAGGATGTGATGAAGGCGAATGTGGAGCCTGTACAGTGTTAGTTGAAGGGCAGGCAATACATTCCTGTTGTGCGTTAGCAATATCAGTTAATGGCAAGAAAATCATTACTGTAGAAGGATTACAAAAGGATGGAGAATTGGATCCGATCCAACAGGCATTTGTAGACGCAGGTGCAGTGCAATGCGGATTCTGTACCCCCGGAATGCTGCTAAGTGCAAAAGCTCTGCTGGATGTAAATGATTCGCCTACTGAAGATGAGATAAGAACAGCTATAGAGGGAAATATTTGTCGCTGTACCGGATATGACCGTATTGTGCAAGGTATCCAGCTCGCGGCTAAATATAAAAAAAACAGCAGGAGGTAGAAGTATGAGAAGGTCTGTCGTAGCATTAGCGGGTACTCTTGATACAAAAGCAGTAGAATATGGTTTTGTAAAAGAGGAGATTTTGAAACATGGCTGTGATGTCATAATGATTGACACTGGAGTATTAGGTGAGCCAGGTTTTGAAGCGGAAATCAAAAGAGAGGAGATAGCAAAAGCAGGAGGCGTAAAATTATCTGATTTTGCAGCCCGTGTAGAAGGGGACACGAGAGTACGTGCAACAATGGCAATGGGAAAAGGATTAGCGGTAATCTTAAAGAAATTGCTGAAAGAAGGAAAGATTGATGCTGTTTTAGGAATGGGTGGCACTGGCGGTACCGATTGCCTTAGTTCAGCGTTTCGCCAACTGCCATTGGAATTTCCTAAAATGATTGTTTCAACAATGGCTTCTAATAATACGAAACCATATGTAGGTAATTCTGATTTGATCATGATGTATTCTGTAACAGATATTGCAGGATTGAATAACATCTCTCGCGCAGTCTTGGCAACGGCAGCGCATGCAGCAGTAGGCATGGCCAATGGATATGAAGATACGAGAAAAATGCTTGGTTCTTCTAAGCCATTGATCGGAATGACAATGTGGGGTGTGACAACGCCATTTGTAATGAAAATGCGAGAGATACTTGAGAGTAAAGGATTTGATGTGGCCATTTTCCATGCGGTTGGTGAAGGCGCAGCTATGGAAGAACTGATTGAAGAAGGTGTAATTCAAGGTGTAATTGATGGAGCACTTCCGGAAATCTTAAACTGGAAAAACGGCGGTATATTTAGCGCGGGACCAAACAGATTAATGGCGGCTTCTAAGATGGGTATTCCCGAGGTGATTGTACCAGGAGCAGTAGAAGCTTTCAACTTTGGTGCAATGGATACCGTTCCAGAAGAATATAATACTCCAGCGCGAAATGTATTTTTACATAATCCTAATATTACTTCTCTTAGAGCTACCCAAGAAGAACTTATATGGTTGGCAGAATATGTTGCAGATCGTATCAATAAGAATGCCGGGCCTAAAGCTATTTATCTTCCAACACTTGGTTTGGATCGTTATATGGCAGAAGGTGGACCATGGTACGGTGCAGAATACCTAAAGCCTTTCTTCGACACACTCAAAGAAAAGACTTTCTCAGATACTCCGATAACTGAAATGGAAAATATGATTAACGATGAAGAATTTGCAATAGCAGTAGCAAATAAATTCTTGGAATTGTGGGAAAACCGCTAAAGGGGGCTATATGAAAAAATTGATTTTGTACTCATTAGCAACTGCGGTGTTGGCGGGTGTGGTTACGCTGATAACCGATCTTTTGCAAAATCTTGGTTTTATTTCCAATAGTACTGGATTAACGTTTGTGGCATTTGCATGTTGGGCCACATACTTCCTCTATGGAGGGACAATACAAGCTGCTGTTCAAGGTTGGACAAGTATGATTGCAGGGATTATTTGCGCTATTATTATCTATGTGCTGACGGGCGTTTTTGCAGAACTTGGATGGGATGTTGCTTATATAGCATTGCCCGTGGCAGTGATAGTAGGAGTATTCTTGATGTGTATGGGCGAAAAAGTACCTTATGTAAATAATGTTGCAGCGATATTTGTAGGAGCAGCACTGTACTTTGCGATTATGGGGACATCAGCGGCTGAAACAGGATATGTAATGGTAGCAGTTGGAGAACTGGTTTATGGAGCATTAGGTTTGGCTGCAGGATATATTACTGTGGTTTTCAGTACAAAAATCAGAATTGCGTGAGAAAATCTATAGCAGAAGAGGAAGAAAAACTTCCTCTTCTGCTATAGAAATAGAAGCTGGAGGCATAATGAATAATAATGATGTTGGAATAATCATCGTTGTGGCAGGTCTTTCATCAAGAATGGGTGAATTTAAGCCATTAATGCTATTCAAAGATAAGACGATCATTGAACATGTGGTGGACACAGCTATCGACAGCGGAGCAGGTGAAGTGATTATTGTTGTCGGAAAAGAGAAGGAGAAGATTAAGAAACAATTATCCGGGCGCAATATCTCCATAGTGGAGAATCCTGATTATGCAGATTCAGAGATGCTTCAATCAATTAAATGCGGAATTGAACGATTAAGTGAAAATGCGAAAGCCTGTTTTGTCATGCCTGGCGATATGCCTCTTATATCTAAAGCTTGCTATCGCTGTATGCTAAATAAGGCAAAAAAAACCAAAGATATAAAAGTGGTACAGATTAAATATCATGGTAACGGTGGACATCCAATACTAGTAAAGAAAGAGTGTTTCAGTCATATATTGAATTATGAAGGTGATAATGGACTAAAAGGAGCCTTAAAAAAGTATAAAGAGAATATTGGCGTATTGGAATGGCATAATAGCATGATTCTAATGGATGTAGATACTCCGGAAGATTATCAGTTATTACAACGCATTTATGAAAGAAAAGAAATCCCCAGTAAAGCGGAAGTTTTCACCTTGATTAATAAAAACCAATTAGATCCCAAGATTATTGCTCATTGTATTGCAGTTGAGAAAGTGGCAATTAATATTACTGATAAGGCTATCAGAAGTGGATATAAAATCAACACTAATCTAGTGAGTGCAGCAGCTCTTTTACATGATATTGAAAGGGGAAAACCAAATCATGCTAAAGCAGGAGCAGATTTGATGAGAGAACTTGGATATTACAAAGTCGCTAAAATAATTGAAGAGCATATGTTTTTGTCAAAAGAAGCAGATAACCATATTGATGAGAGAGCGGTTGTGTTCTTGGCAGATAAGTTAGTTATAGAAGACAAAATGGTTGGAATCAGAAAACGATTTGAAAAGCAACTTCTAAAATATGAAAATACTCCTGAAATATATAAAAAGATTGAAGACAATATGATGACAGCAATCCGCTTAAAAGAAATCTTAATGTAAAAGGTTACAAAGGCAGTAACCGATAAATTAAAAGCATAGCTGCGGGAGTATAATTACTAGTACACAGGAACTTAAGTAACGCTGTACTAATAGTGCAGTCGGCGAAACTCTAAAGGAGTGCAGCCGGCTGCACTTTTAAATATTGCGATAAAATGGCTTGCATCGTGATATCCTATGCGGGCGCCGATCTGGCTGACAGTCAGATCAGGGCGGTTTACAAGAAGCTCCCTGGCTTTCGTTAAACGGTAGTTTGTCAAATAGGTATAAGTGGAACAGCCGAGAAAGCGCTTAAACAGCCGGGACAGATACTGCGGTGAGACATAGACTGTGCCGGCCAGCTCATGAGTCGTGATATCCTGATGGTATTGTGTTTCAATTTCTTTTATTACCGGCGCGACATATCTCTGGTAGAGCGGATAATACTGGTATTCCTGATACTTCCGAAAACGGCTGATGTGCATAAGGAAGGTATAGCAGTCAACAGACAGCTGGATGGGATTCGTTTGCCCTGATTCATGAAGGGATATGGTACGGCCGATCCAGTCCAGAAAGGAAAAATCGGTGCTGCCGTTTACTAAAATATACTTTTCCTGTCCCACTATTTTGCTGATATCGGTTTCCAGTCTCCCGGAAAAAGTGACGAAAGAGGTGAGCCACTCTCCCTGTTGGGCGCGGTAGGAGTGGGGAACAGACGGCGCGATCAGGACACCGGATCCTTCCGGAAGCTTAAAAGGTTTCGTATCAATCATGACTTCTCCGGTTCCCTGCTCCGCCTGAAGCCAGTGATAATGAGGATATCCTTTGGGTCGGAGCACATGTTCCTGGATCCAGTGGTTCCCGATGCTGTCGACGGTAAGGGGAAGCTGGTGAGAAGATAAATTAAAGTAGATGTTCTTCATCGGTCCCCCTTGTTTCGAAATATTATATAATTTAGTTTATCGCATGATACATTTTTTGTAAAGCCGCATTTATAATAAAAATGATAAGATCATCGGAACAAACAGAAAAGATGGAGGACGTCAGCGTGAAGAGAACATTTAAAAGAATATTATACGGAGGGGATTATAATCCCAATCAATGGAGCCGGGACATCTGGGACGAGGATATGCGGCTGTTTTCCAGGGCGAGAATTAACAGTGCGACGGTCAATGTATTTTCCTGGGCGAAGCTGCAGCCATCGGAGCAGGAATACAATTTTGATGAGCTGGACGACATTATGGAGATGCTCAGCCGGGAAAAGTATGATATCGTCCTTGCAACTTCGACGGGAGCGCTGCCGGCGTGGATGTTTAAGCACTATCCGGAGGTCAGACGCACGGATTTCGAGGGCCGGCGGCATAAATTCGGGAACAGGCATAACGCGTGCCCCAACAGCCTGGTTTACCGGACATTTGCCAAACGCCTGGCGGAAAAGCTGGCGGAACGATATGGAAGCAATGAGCATGTGGTCTGCTGGCATGTGAATAACGAATACGGCGGAGCATGCTACTGCGAGAATTGTGAGAAGGCCTTCCGGGTGTGGCTGAAGGATAAGTATAAGACGTTAGAAGCGGTAAACAAGGCATGGAATATGGGATTTTGGGGACACACAGTCTATGAATGGGATGAGATCGTTCTTCCTAATATATTGGGCGATGCGAGAGGTCCTGAGAAAACAGCTTTTGCCGGTCTTTCCGTCGATTATCGGCGTTTTATGTCTGACAGCATGCTGGAGAACTTCAAAATGGAACGCGATGCGATCCGCTTTTTCGATCCCCATACAGTGATTACAACGAATCTCATGGGGACATACAAAAATCTGGACTATTTTAAATGGGCAAAAGAGATGGATATTGTATCGTGGGACAACTATCCGGCTTACAATACGCCATGGAGTGAGGTGGCTATGCGCCACGACCTGATGCGGGGACTGAAGGGGCAGCCGTTTATGCTGATGGAACAGACACCCAGCCAGCAGAATTGGCATCCCTACAACTCCCTGAAAAAACCGGGGCAGATGCGTGCACAGAGCTACCAGACACTGGCCCATGGCGCGGATACCATTCAATTTTTCCAATTACGCCGTTCGGTTGGCGGATGTGAAAAGTTCCATGGCGCTGT
>Ga0153999_1000510_pt1 | contig 16981 bp, 16 predicted proteins | sample TSNC083MetaG_FD_104675 | JGI IMG/M metagenome (GOLD analysis project Ga0153999, IMG submission 104675) | Attine ant fungus gardens microbial communities from North Carolina, USA - TSNC083 MetaG | ecosystem: Host-associated > Fungi > Mycelium > Unclassified | place: USA: North Carolina, Lumber... | reverse complement strand
TAATAACAATACATTCAGAAATCATTGCAACTTCTGTTAATTCATACTATTATATGGTTAGATAGGACAATTTTGCGAGGTGTTGAAAATGAAAATTGAGAATCCCGGTGTAGAAGGTGCCATCGTCGAACTACGCCCGCTAGACCACTTAATGGGAAAGCACGGTTTTATCCGGGCAGGACAATGGGATTACGAACGCGTCACATATGATTTCAAAATTGGCTCAACAGAAAAGAACATTACATATTATATCCGCATCATGGGCTACGCCGTTGAAGGAGACGTCGATCACCGCAATGCAATCATCAAGCTGATGACTCCTTTGCTTGGCAAACATTATTATCCCCACGGCATCGAGTATGGACCTGATGAAGAATTCCCAACTTCACTTGTCGACCGAGCTCATGCACTTATCGACAAAATTCAAGAAGAAATTGAATTGTATAAAGCTCAAGTCTAAATCTTTTTAAACCAGCTGTTTGCAGCTGGTTTATTTTTTTCCAAGCTGTTCAGAATGATGAAATTATGCTATATTTCAATAGAATACTAGTACGTTGTATATATTTGAAGGGAGCTTGCTGATTGCCTTGCTACGTAAAATAACAAAACGCCAATGGACACTTATTATACTGTTCATTCTTTTTATACTGGCTCTTTATTTCATCCTACCAGTATCAATTCCACTTATTTTAGCTTTGTTGACAGCACTTATTTTAAACCCGCTAGTGAAATTCATTCAAAAACGATTAAAATTAAGTCGACAAAGTTCAGTATTGATTATCTTTCTACTGTTTCTTTTCCTCGTTGGTACAGCAGGTACATATGTAGTCACAACAACAGTGACCCAGGTTGTCCATTTCGTAGATGAGGTTCCCAATTATTTTAATCAATTAAATGATTTTTATGGGAACCTTGAAGAAGACTTCCAACAGTATACAAAAAACTTGCCACCCGATTTTGTAAAACAAGTAACGAATGGTTTTGAAGAGAATTTGACCTCACTAAGTAACACCGCTAAGGAAAAAGTGACACTTGATAATATTGCACAGCTTTTTGTAAAAGTTCCGCAGTATTTAATTAGCACACTTGTTTATATGATTGCCCTGTTCCTGTTTATGCTTGAATTACCAGCTTTAAAATCCAAAATCTATCAGGCGCTAACTCCAGAGACAGCTAAAAAGGTTACTTTTATGAACAAAAGGCTTGGAAACGTAGTGCTTGGTTTCTTTAAAGCTCAGCTTCTTGTCAGCTTCTTTATACTTGGAGCTTCATTAATTGGTCTGTTTTTAATTGTTCCAGAAGTAGCTTTCATCATGTCACTTGTCATTTGGCTGATCGATATCATTCCAATCATAGGCTCTATTATTATACTTGGACCCTGGTCATTGTTCATGTTCTTATCCGGAGATACAGTACTTGGTACAAAACTTGCAATTCTTGCAATTATTTTGCTCGCGATCAGACGAATTCTTGAACCGAAATTCATGGGCCAACATATTGGGCTCTCTCCATTATCAACTTTAATTTCCATGTTTATAGGATTAAAGTTACTCGGTATATTCGGATTCATTCTTGGTCCGCTTTTGGTCATTGCCTTCAATTCAGCGAAAGAAGCTGAGATTATTAAATGGAATGTCAAAATATAAAAAAGCAGGAGCTTCATGAGCTCCTGCTTTTTTATGTGCCTAAAATTGCTTTGATTAAACTAGTTGTTTCTCCGCCCTCATAAATAACATAAAGCAACAGATAGACCATAACCCCTGTAATCGCTGTAAAGAACCAAATAATACTTGTAACAGGACCAATTTTTCGATGTGTTTCAATTCTTCTTTTAAATGCCAATACAAGTGTTACTACACCAAGCACAGCTCCTGTAGTTGCAAGGAAGATATGAAAGACTAAAAAAATTGTATAATATACTTTAATATTATCAGGTCCGCCAAAACTCGTATTCCCAATAAAGATTGTACGGGAAAGATAAATAATAAAGAATAAAAGCGCACTAATAGATGCAGAGATCATTACTTTCTTATGAGCCTCATACTTCCCCTTTGCGATCTGGACCCAACCAATTGCCACAAGAATTCCGCTTAATACGATAAAGAATGTACTGATTGTTGGTAATAATGGCATGTGTTTAATTCCTTTCACTTATCAGATATTAGAAGTCAACAAGTTAATCATAATCCGCTTGATTTTGCCCAATCTGCCGGCAGTGGATCAATCTTACGACTCTCCTTCGAGAACCCAACAAAATAGATACGAGCTAGTAAGGAGATATAAACGATTTCTTGCATTGATTTCATGATAATTCCACCCAATTGCTGATCCTCAACTGTGGACATAGATGAGAACATTTCAGGGCCAGATATCGTAAACTGTAGCCCGTCTAATACATTGCCAGGCACACATAGAGCCATTGCCTGCATCCATGCACCACTCTGACTATAAGCCTCGAATAATGGGTTCGAAGCAAAGATAATCAGAACACAGGCTGGTGTTATGAGAATGCCGTTTGCTGCAATATAAGCCATCTTCAAAAGCGGCTGCATTTTATCGAATTCCTTTAAGGGAGAGATAATCGGCCACCATACAACAAATGCTGCTATTAATAAGATAATAGAAGCTGAACTATGTGCGATCTGTGATGATTTGGTGAAATTAAAGATACCTGGGATATGATAAATTGAGAACAATGCATTAAACAATAATAATGAAATTAGTGGCTTTGTTAAAAGCCTTACAATTGGTTTTATCACGGGTGCATATACTATCTTGCTCCAAATCCACTCAGGAATTCCTTTAATAATAAAAATAGGGACAATTAATAAATATATTGCCATCTGTACCATATGGAATGTAAGCATAATATGAGTTAGCAAATCAATTGGGGACCCTTTTACTATGTAAAGCAGCAATAACGCCGTATAGAAATAAAGTTGTTGTCTGACTGTTGGTCTTAAAGCATCCGTACTGAATTTATGCCGCAAAGGACCTGTAATCATGTAATAGGCGACTGCTAATACAACAATGTACGTTAAAAAGTACGGACTCCAAAGTGCGCGGTAACCAAAAATTTGCAAGTTAAGCCACATTTATTTCACCTCATTTTTATTGCTATTATTTACTAGTATAGTACATTTAATCATCGTTTACACTCATAGTTCATGACAATTTAGAGAATTATCTGTATCATGCAAAAAAGACCGGAAAATCCGGTCTTTTTTCAGAAGAATTACCACCAAGTGATAACACCGAGGCCAGCTATTGTTAGCAATGCAGCCCAGACGCCCCCGTAGATCATGACAGCAGGCATTTCATGGTCCTTATCCTTCAGATGCATGAAATAATAAAATTGGAACCCAACCTGTACAACAGCGAGTATGAAAAGAACAGGAACAGCAAACATTTTTTCCATACTACCAGTGCCAACGATAATGAAAGCAATTAGCGTAAAGAAAATCATTAAAGCAAAAGAGATAACCTGTTTCTTCATTTCGTTTTTGTTCTTTTGTTTTTGGTAACTGTTCACTTTATTGTTTACGAGATCCGGCATGATTTAACCCACCTTTCCCATGAGGTATACTACAGTAAATATAAATACCCAAACAACATCAATAAAATGCCAGTACAAGCTAAAACTATTGAATTTAGGTGCATTATACAAATTCAACCCGCGCTTTGCATTACGAATCATTAAAGAGATTAACCAGCATAGGCCAAAAATTACGTGGCCACCGTGGAAACCAACTAATGTATAGAATGCAGAACCAAACGCAGAAGAGCGGAAAGTAAATCCATACTCAGTAATATAATGCGCAAATTCATACAGTTCACATGCAAGGAAGCCTAGACCGAGAACAGCCGTAATAGCAAGCCATAGCTGCATCTTCTTATAATCATTGTTCTTCATGTGGTACATAGCATACACACTCGTTAACGAGCTTGTCAGCAATATCATCGTCATTAAGAAGACAAGTCCAAGTCCGTAAAGTTCTTGTGTATCCGGACCGTTATTCGTTGAATTTTTCAGAGCTAAATAAGTTCCAAACAGACTTGCAAATAGCACGGTTTCTCCACCAAGGAAAAACCATAAACCAATAAATTTGTTTTTTCCTTCAAGGGTGGCCTTTTCCGGCTCATTAGGCATTACTTCAGGATTCAATGTATCCTCATGACTCATCTTCAGTCAGCCTCCCTTTCAAGATCTTCCTTCTTAATATAATATCCAAGATCGTCTTTGAACGAACGTACAGCCATACAGCCAAGAGCAAATGCCATTCCAATATAAAGTGGAAGGAGCATCAATTTATGATCTGTTTGATAAATAAAACCAAACCCTGCAACAAAGAATCCTAGAGACATTAGGAATGGTAAGAATGTATTATTCGGCATATGCACATCATCTAGTGGCTCAGCCGGTGGAATCTTGCCGTTCCCTTCTGTTTTCTCGATCCAAAGCGGATCTAGACCTCTAATAAGTGGCAGCTGTTTGAAATTATAAAACTTAGGTGGTGATGAAATTGCCCATTCAAGCGTACGACCATCCCAAGGATCAGCTGGAGCTTTTGGTGATTTTATTGTAATAATGACGTTGATCAAGAACATAATAACACCAACGGACATTAAGAATGCTCCCATTGTACTGATCCAGTTGCCAAGATCCAGTTCCTGACCTTCCAAGAAGACCCAGTAACGACGAGGCATTCCCATAAGACCAAGGAAATGCTGAATGAAGAACGTTAAATGGAAACCAATAAAGAATAACCAGAAAGTCCATTTACCTAATCCTTCATGTAGTATACGGCCGAACATTTTTGGCCACCAGTAATGCAAGCCTGCAAATACACCGAATACGGTTCCACCAACAATTACATAATGGAAATGCGCGACTACGAAATACGTATCGTGATACTGATAATCCGCCACGGCTGAGCCAAGCATAACACCAGTCATTCCGCCAATTGTAAACGAAGGAATAAAGCCTAAAGCCCATAGCATTGCGGCTGTAATCTTAATATTCCCGCCCCACATCGTTAAGAGCCAGTTGAAAATCTTAATTCCTGTTGGTACGGCAATTGCCATGGTTCCTATAGCGAAGATTGAGTTAGCTACAGGGCCTAGGCCAACTGTGAACATGTGATGCGCCCATACCATGAAACCAAGGAATGCAATAAGCATCGTGGCAAATACCATTGCCGTGTAACCAAATAGACGTTTCTTAGAGAATGTAGAAAACAAGTCACTAAACAATCCGAATACTGGAAGAATTAGGATATAAACTTCTGGATGTCCGAAAATCCAGAATAAATGTTGCCAGATAACGGAGTTACCGCCCATTGTTACATCAAAGAAAGCTGATCCGAACATTCTGTCAAACATAAGCAAGAATAATGCTACTGTTAGTGCTGGAAAAGCAAACAAGATTAGAACACTTGTAATAAATGATGCCCATGTAAATAGCGGCATTCTCATATATGTCATGCCTGGTGCACGCATATTAATTACCGTGACAAGGAAGTTGATTCCACCCATCAGGGTTCCGGCCCCTGCAATCTGCAAGCCCATTACATAGAAGTCAATTCCATGACCTGGTGACGTCAATGCAAATGATGCGTATGATGTCCAACCCCCATCTGGAGCGCCTCCAAGGAACCAGCTGCAGTTCAGCAAAATTCCGCCGAACATGAACAACCAGAAACCAAGTGAATTCAAGAATGGAAAAGCGACATCACGTGCTCCAATTTGTAAAGGCAGCACGGCGTTCATTAACGCTAATATAATTGGCATTGCAGCAAGGAAGATCATTGTCGTTCCGTGCATTGTAATCATCTGATTGTATAGTCCGGCGCTAATAAAGTCGTTATCAGGCTTGATTAGCTGGATACGAATGACAACTGCTTCTAGACCACCAAGTATGAAGAAAAATCCGCCGCCTATCAAATAAAGATGGGCAATCTTCTTATGATCTATCGTTGTCATATAATCCCACAAAACAGCGCCGATGCTTCTTTTTTGAGTCGCTGTTGTACTCACGTACGTTACCTCCCTTTGATTCCCTTTAAAATTCTATTAATCTATTTACCCGCAGTCTCAGGAGTTACTGAAGATGGCTTAATCTGCATCAAATATTCTGCAATCTTGCCTGCTTCTTCTTTAGATACATTAGGATACTTACCAGTCATCTTATTTCCCGGTTTTTCTTTTTCCGGGTCAACAATCCAGTTTACTAGATTTTCTTTTGTCGGCTCGAGTATTCCAGCGTATTTTGTCCGGTTTCCAAAGTCAGTTAGATTTGGACCTACAGCTACTGGAGAAGGTCCAATTGCATGACATGCAATACAACTTTTTTCTTCAAATAGCTTCTGTCCTTCCTGAGCGACAGTTGTTTCCGGCTTTTCTTTTGGATCCATTTCTTTCATGTCCTTGACCCATTGCTTGTATTTATCCGGGCTTACCGCGATAACTTTGAAGTCCATCAAAGAATGAGATGGTCCGCAGAATTCTGCACATTTCCCCCAATAAACGCCTTCTTCATGAGCTTCCAAGTACATCGTGTTTTCGTTTTCAGGATTCACATCCATTTTACCTGCGATACTTGGCACCCAAAAAGAGTGTGTAACATCGTTAGATAATAAATGAATGAATACTTTTTCACCAGTTGGAATATAAAGATCCTGGCTTGTTTGAAGCTTGTCATCCGTATAGTCGAAATGCCACCAATATTGATTTCCTTTTACACTGATATTGATATGATCTTTCGCTTTTGAATCATCAGCCAATTCAAATGTGTAGACGACTGTTGGTACAGCCATAATCAGAACAAGGATAATTGGAATAACAGTCCAAACAATTTCCAATGTTTTATTACCTTCAACTTGTTCTGGTATGTAGTCCTCTTGACCTTTTTTTCTTCGATAACGGGCCAAAACAACTACGAAAAGAATCATAACGACTATAAATACTAAGGTCATAACAACTGTTGTCAAAATAATCAGATCCATTGATTTCTGAGCGCTTGATCCCTTAGGCACAAGTGCTGTCAGATTCTCCTTACCGCATCCTGCTAAGAAAAGCGCTGTTGCAGCAAAAAGGAATGCAATCTTGATCTTGCCAATCGCACCTTTCATAAATGTCTACCTCTCTTTCTAATTGTTTTTCCTTTATATATAAAAATATTAAGGACACTAAGGAAAATTTCTTAAAAACCTGCAATAACGATTGCAATAAAAAGGACCATTAGATAGTTTAAAGAATAAACAAATATGATATTGGCCCATTTCAAATCGTCTTTCATAATAAAACCAGCTACTCCAGCACCGAGCCAGCCGAGGTTTAACAGTGTGGCAACAGCTACGAACACTGTCCCCAAGTCTGCCATGTAAAACGGCATTGGCAACAAGCATGCTATGTATATGACAATTTGCCGCTTCGTAAACGCAAAACCATAAACTGCAGGTAGCATTGGAATTTCAGCAGCTTTATATTCCTCATTCTTTTTCATTGCGAGCGCTAGAAAATGAGGTGTTTGCCATACAAACATAATTAAGAAGAGTACAACTACTACAATATGAGGACGTGATTCAATTGCTGCCCAGCCGATTAGAGGAGGAACTGCACCTGATAGACTACCTACAGCTGTATTGAGCGTGTAACGCCTTTTAGTCCAAATTGTATATAATACGACATAAGCAAACCAACCACCAAACGCAATCAGTGCTGCTGCAACAGAGGCAAGCAATAGAATAGCTATGCCAAGAATAGTTGTGCTGATACCAAGGATAAGTGCTGTAGATAATGGAATTCGTCCTGTTACTGTTGGCCGCTTTCTTGTTCTTTCCATTACAGGATCAATATCGACGTCGTACCAATTATTTAAAATACAACCGCCTGCAATGACAAGTCCGCTACCAAGCATCGTCCATATAAATGTATTCCAGTTTCCTCTGAAACTTTCACCACTGAAATGAAGTGCAAGCCAGAACCCTGCAAATACCATCATCAGATTGGAATTAATGATTCCAGTTTTTATAAACGCCTTGATATCTTCCATCATAGTGGTAGCGCTTTCGGTAAGAACTACATGCTCTCCTTCAGAATGCCCAGGGACGGCTTCTGCTCTGTCCATTGCGATCCCCCTTTCAATTTACCGCTCTCATGCGGTGTTATAATTTCCATTTCACAATTTAACAAGCTGGCAAGTCTGCCAACATTAAACATATTGTACCATGTTCTTGCAAGACAATCTATTCAGCTTTTTTAGAATTGTTGGCGCTTTCTTTAATTTCTATAAAATTAACTATTTCGATTCTTCTCTAATTCAAAATTCACTAGTTCAACAGGCTACTTAATCTCTTTATACTTTCCAAACTCCAATTGCAATCATTTGACAATATGATAATATATACTTAAATAGTTTGATAATTTAAACGTACCAAAACCGTAGCAATTTTACAAATAGATTTAAGATTAAAGCGAGGCTGTTATATGTTAAAAAAATTAAAGATTACTTCTGTCGTTGCGACGATAGGCATGACCCTTATTTTATTGGGTGGCGCCCTCGTTACAAAAACCGGTTCAGCAGACGGCTGTGGCAGATCTTGGCCGCTTTGTAACGGAAAGTTTATGCCGACGAACGTAACACCGGAACTGCTTATAGAATTAAGCCATCGACTTGTAACAGGAATTGTTGGGATTGCTGTAATCCTTCTATCCTATTGGACTTGGAAATATCTTTCCCATATTAGAGAAGCTCGGTTTCTCGCTGCAGTATCAATTTCATTTCTTGTTGTTCAAGCATTGATTGGTGCCGCTGCTGTGAAATGGGGACAGTCTAAATTTGTACTAGCTGCTCATTTTGGAATCTCACTTATTTCATTTGCCTCTGTATTACTACTGGCATTGCTTATTTTTGAAGTAGATAAGAAGTTTGATGCTTCAAAGCTTGTTATCGCTAAAAAACATCGCATTGAAATTTATTGTCTTTTCATATATACACTTATAGCTGTATATACAGGTGCTCTCGTACGACATACAAAAGCAAATCTTGTGTGTGGTGATTGGCCATTCTGCAACAATGGTGCGCCCCTTGACTTTAGTTCATATAATCCGCTGCAATGGATCCAAATGGGTCATCGACTTGCTGCAATTATTCTGTTCTTTTGGACATTCATATTCTTTATGAAAATAAGACGCTCCTATAAGAATGAACGTACAATGCATATAGGTTGGAAAATTACCTTTGGTCTCATTTGCATGCAAGTTATATTTGGTGCTCTCATTATTATTACAGAACTTAATTTAGGTATTGCACTTATGCACGCACTCGTCATTTCTTGTTACTTTGGCATGATTAGTTATTTTGTTTTGCTCTGTGAAAGAAGTTACCATTATGAAAAGAAAAATAACAATTCTATTATTGATACAGAAGAAGCCCGACAAGCATCCGTGTAACATGCTATCAGGCTTCTTTTTTTGTTAAATTAAACTACTAATGTATTGTTCCATCACCTTTATCAGTTAGTAAATTTTTAACTGTAATTCAAACATATATAATAGATCCTAAAAAAAGCCCCGCTGGTGCCTGATGGCAACAACGGGGCTTAAAATAATTATTCAAATTCAATTAGAAGGTCATTTACTGTGATTGCATCCGTATTCTTAACGTGGATGTCTTTAATCACACCGTCAAATGGTGCTTGTACAGTCGTTTCCATCTTCATTGCTTCAGTGATTAGCAAGTAGTCACCTTGCTTAACTTTATCACCTTTTTCAATGAGAACTTTAACAACTGTTCCAGGCATTGTTGCAGCAATATGCTTGTCATTACCTGGATCAGCTTTTACTTTCATAGCAACGCTAGATTTAATGCTAGCATCTTTGATTTCAACTTCACGTGGCTGGCCATTCAATTCGAAGAAGACAACACGTGTTGCATCAGAGCGTGCTTCCGAGATAGAAATAAGCTTGATAATAAGCGTCTTCCCTTTCTCGATTTCTACTTCAATTTCTTCACCAAGCTTCATGCCGTAGAAGAATGAAGGAGTATCCAATGCAGTAATATCGCCGAACAATTTGTAGTTCGCAACATAGTCTTTAAATACTTTAGGATACAAAGCATAAGCAATCAAGTCGAACTCAGTAGGCTCTTGGTCCATAACTTTCTTAAGCTCTACCTTCAATTCATCAAAGTTGATTGGCTCAAGTAATTCGCCTGGACGTACTGTAATCGCTTCTTTACTCTTAAGAACGATTTTTTGTAGTTTTTCAGGGAAGCCTTGGTATGGCTGACCGATATAACCTTGGAAGAATTCGATTACTGAATCCGGGAAGTCAATAGACATACCTTTTTCGTATACATCTTCTTCTGTCAAGTTATTCTGAACCATGAACAATGCCATGTCTCCAACAATTTTAGATGAAGGTGTTACTTTTACAATATCGCCGAACATTTCATTTACACGGCGGAACATAACCTTAACTTCATCCCAACGCTCGCCAAGACCAACACCCTTAGCCTGCTGCTGAAGGTTACTGTACTGGCCGCCCGGCATTTCATGGAAGTATACTTCAGTATGTGGTGCTTTCATACCACTTTCGAATTCTCTGTAGTATTCACGCACATCTTCCCAATAACCCGCAAGCTGTTCAATGCCATCAATGTCAACTTTAGGCTGACGTTCTCTTCCTTCAAGTGCATGGTACAACGCTTGTGCACTTGGCTGAGCAGTAGAACCAGACATCGGTCCACATGCAACATCAACTGCATCAACACCAGCATCAATCGCACGTGAGTACATCATAATGCCGTTGCCGCTCGTATCATGAGAATGCAAGTGAATTGGAATATCAACAGCTTCTTTCAAGCTTGTAACAAGCTGATAAGCTGCTTCTGGCTTAAGTAAACCCGCCATATCTTTCAAACCAAGAATATGTGCGCCGGCTTTTTCGAGTTCTTTCGCCATTGTCACATAGTAGTTCACATCATACTTCGTGCGTCCCTTATCAAGAATATCGCCTGTATAGCAAAGTGCAACTTCAGCAATCTTGTTGCTTTCGCGAACTGCATCAATGGCAGGAAGCATACCTTCTAACCAGTTCAAGCTGTCGAAGATACGGAATACGTCGATTCCTGTTTCTGCACTCTTCGCAACGAACTTCTTGATCAAGTTATCCGGATAGTTCTTGTAACCAACAGCATTGCTAGCACGAAGAAGCATCTGGAACAATAGATTCGGCATTTTCTTACGCATTTCGATCAAACGTACCCATGGATCTTCTAGAAGGAAACGATAAGATACATCAAATGTAGCCCCGCCCCACATTTCTACAGAGAATAGATCCGGCATAAGCTTTGCAGTCGGTTCTGCGATTGCAAGAAGATCCTTAGAACGAACACGTGTAGCCAGAAGAGATTGATGCGCATCACGGAAAGTTGTATCTGTAAGAAGAACTTCCTTCTGGTCTTTCAACCATTTTGCAACAGCCTCTGGTCCTTCTTTATCAAGAATCTGCTTAGCACCTTCATTAATATCTTTTTGAAGGTTTTTCGGCATGCGTGGCTTGTCAAATGCTGGCTTTTTCTGATCACTAATTCCTGGGAACCCATTGACAGTAGTTGTTCCAAGATAGTTCAAAATCTTAGTCGCTCTATCTCTAGCTTTAGGATATACGAACAATTCAGGAGTCTGATCAATAAATGTTGTATTATATTGACCTGTCAAGAATTTCTGGTGTGTTACAACATTTTCAATGAAAGGAATATTCGTTTTGATCCCGCGAATACGGAATTCTTTCAAGTTACGAAGCATCTTTTGTGCAGCTTGTTCAAATGACAATCCCCAAGTAGAGACTTTAACAAGTAAAGAATCATAATGTGGAGAAATAACAGAACCTTGGAAACCATTACCTGCGTCAAGACGAACACCAAAACCGCCTCCTGAACGATACGCTAGAATACGTCCTGTATCCGGCATGAAATCATTAAGCGGATCTTCTGTTGTTACACGTGATTGGATCGCATAACCGTTTGTTGTAATATCTTCTTGCTGTGGAATTCCAATTGATTTCCCGTGAATGTCTTCACCCATTGCAACTTTCAACTGAGTTTGTACAATGTCGAAGCCTGTAATCATCTCAGTAATTGTATGCTCAACCTGAACACGTGGATTTACTTCAATGAAGTAGAATTCATCTGCACTAACTAGGAATTCAACTGTACCTGCGTTGATATAGTCAACGTTTTTCATAAGTTTTACCGCTGCATTATTAATACGTGCGCGCAAATCTTCAGACAATGAGATGCTCGGAGCAACTTCTACTACTTTCTGATGACGACGTTGAACTGAACAATCACGTTCGAACAAATGAACGACGTTGCCATGTTTATCACCGATGATTTGAACTTCAATATGCTTGATATTTTCAAGCATTTTCTCTACATAAACTTCGTCATCACCAAAAGCAGCTTTTGCCTCTGATTTTGCACGATCATATGCTTCTGAAATTTCATCTTCGTTACGAACAACACGCATACCGCGTCCCCCGCCACCAAGAGAAGCTTTGATCATAAGTGGATATCCGTACTTAGCACCGAATTCCTTAGCTTCATCAAGAGACTTAAGAGGTCCATCAGAACCAGGAATAACAGGAAGATCTGCTTTAATTGCCTGAGTTCTTGCTTTTACCTTATCACCGAACATGTCAAGATGTGTGCTTGTAGGACCAATGAAAATGATACCTTCTTCTTCACAGCGTCTTGCGAAATCAATGTTCTCAGATAAGAAACCATAGCCCGGATGAATTGCATCAACATCGACACTCTTTGCAAGCTCGATGATGCCTTCGATATCAAGATAAGCATCAATTGGCTTCTTTCCTTCACCGATAAGATATGCTTCATCTGCTTTGTAACGATGATATGAACCAGAATCCTCTTTTGAGTAAATTGCTACTGTACGGATATCAAGCTCGTTGCACGCACGAAATACGCGAATTGCAATTTCTCCTCGGTTTGCTACTAATACTTTTTTGATATTACTTAATTCAGCCATGATTTTCCTCCTCTATTATGTAATGCGCCACTTGCTGAATGCTGCTCGCCGATGTCTATCTTCATCGGCTTTGTCTCTTCTCTCCTGACAGACCTAGCGATATTGTTCAGGATACCCATGGAGAACATGAGTACAAGAAGTGATGAACCACCATAGCTGACAAATGGAAGTGGTACACCCGTAATCGGAAGTATGCCACTAATTGCCCCCAAATTGATGAATGCTTGAATCGCAACCATGGAGGTAATCCCAATTGCAAGCAGTGAACCAAAACTATCATTGGACTTTCTGGCAAAATGTAATCCTCTCAAAATAATGAGAGCCAGCAGACCAAACACAATGATCAGGCCGAAGACACCAAGTTCTTCAAATATAACAGCCATAATGAAATCCGTATGGGCTTCCATTAAATAGCCAAGCTTCTGAATACTGTTCCCAAGTCCTTCTCCTGTAAAGCCGCCTCCACTGATTGCCAAATATGATTGTATTAGATGGTAACCGCCTGTATCTGGAGCCTGAAAAGGCTGGTAAGCTCCTGTGAAACGAGCAATACGTACATCTGTAACCATGAATGGCATTGCAGCGGCAATAACAAGCCCGATGACTGTAACTAGGAAAGCCAGATGCCTAAACTTTATGCCTGAGCTAAAAATGACTGTACAAGCAATGAGCAAAATGATCACTGCAGTACCCAAATCGGGTTGAGCAACAATGAAAAGCAGTACAAACACCATAAATACTAAAGGTGGTACAACTGCTTTCCCAAATTGGCCAATATAGGCCTGTTTTTTGGAATATATGTACGAGAGATACAAAATTAGTCCTAGTTTAGCGAATTCTGCCGGTTGCAAGCTGACAGGTCCAAAAGCATACCAGGATGTTGAGTTATTTCTCGTTTCTCCAAAAACTAAAACACCAGCTAATAATACAATAACAACTAACATGATTATTTTCATCATTTTTTGATAATTCTTATACGGAAAGAAGCTGGCAAATATCATTCCCGCAAGACCTAATATGAACCACTGCAACTGCTTCATGAGATAATATGTACTCGCTTGGCCCTCTACAATCGCTGTAATCATGCTCGAACTGTAGATCATAACCATGCCGAATGCAGCAAGCAGTATAGGCGCAATTACCAAAATAAAATCAAATTCTTTTAATTTCCGGATCATCATGATACTCCTTAATCGGACATAATATATGATAAAACAGAAATTTTCATTAGTATAACACATTAATCTAAATAGTGTAACATAATGTGCATTTGAATAATCTGTTTTATCCTGCCAAAGTCGGAAAAAACCGTGTATATTTGTGCATGCCGGAACATGCGGCGACAAAGCCTTCCATAATAAGAATAAAAAAACCTTGCCGTCTAATCCGCAGGCAAAGTTTAGTATCCTCCAGCCACTCAGAATCTATATCAAACAGAGTGCTGTGCTGCTTCATGCAGTATATTAAGTTGTTTCTCTAGATTGTCGAGTATTTCCTTACCTTTGCTTTCCTCAACCAATCCCAGCCTAACAGCAAAGTCGATTTCCCTGGAAAGTCCATACATCTGCGTATCTAGCACCTCTTCATAAAGAGGACATTGAGGCATCGTCAGATTTTCTATTTGAACTTCTATTAACCTCAGGATTTTTTCGGCATCTGCCATAAGAAGAGCGCAGGCTTTTTCACGGTGTTTTTCAGTTGCCTCGGTTATCATTCTCTTCCCTCCACTGCAAGACTTTCTTAATTAATATATTAGCGTCTGAACGGATAAAAAGCAAATGAAATCGGTATTCCAAGCTAAATCAAATCACAATATATCCAAGTGCGCGAGACATCATAAGATGCTTGAAAAAAGCTTTTCTGTTAGGATCAATAAATACTATTATTTCAGGAAAGGATTGACACATGATAATTCTAATAAAAGGCAATATAAAATATCCACTTACACTTGATCCTTCTGTTTGGATTTTTGACGATCGAAAAATACCATTCGAAAATTTTCTAAGTGGAAAAGATGATACAAAAGATTGCGAGAAAAAATATGACAGTTATGAGCATAAAATCAAGCCTCCAGTTCAAGCAAGTTTGGAAAAGTTCAAACAGGCCGGCCCTGGAAGCGGTAGCTATGTAATGCCGTTAAAACCTTTTTTAGAGAGATCTGAGCCCGCCATTGAATCAAATAATGCCATACTGCTTGCTAAAAATAATACAATAATAGCTGAACTCTCAATGAACGAGCTAATGGAAAGTGCCCTTCTATTTGCTATTGATGGCAAACAAATTAGCGAGGATGGACCCGTCCATCTTTACTTATCTAATAATCAAACTTCTGTTCCTATTAAAGGTTTTTCCAATATCATTATTGTTTAAAAGAGAAAAACTTCGTGCCAATAAAATTTTTTGCTTCAAATGGATTTTAAATTAAGGATTTCCATATGAGTCGTAGCCTGCCACTATAAGCCCAGTAGTGCTTCATACAAAGTGGAAAAAAGCGTGAGTCTACTACGGAAAGAACAAGCGTATGGAGACGCTGAAGGCATGTAACGCCACAGTGGTAAAAAGCACCTTGCATACGGTAAAACAAACACTATGATAGCCTCCATGCCACCGTAGGAAAGCTCAAATAGATATCTCCCTTATGCCTGTGGAGAAAGCAAGTGTTTTTTACAGTGAATGCTTGGTGACTCAAAATGAATTTTAAATCTTCCAAGCATATAGGCATTGAAAAATCCGAATTACGACGAAATCATCTATCTGATGATTTCGTAAAATAATTCGGATTTCCTTATATTAAAATATTTTTGTCCCAAGTTCTTCTTCAATATAAATCATTTTTGTTTCTTTTTAATTTTATTTTCTTTCTCCTTCAATTCGTTATAATATTGGACACCGAATTGTGATCCTTCAGAAACCATTTTAGAATTTTCTAATTGTGAAATATCTTTCGCCTCGACTTGGTCGGGCATACCCGCATCCTTAATTGTCTCGTCCAAATGCGTGTTTGACCCCACCGCAACTTTCGTCCGCGCGATTGTATCAAAGTGATTTGATCTGGCACGTTTTTTTTGATAAATTATTCCCGCACCAGCCAGGGTAGCAAGTGATAATAGATAGCGTTTCTTCATGATATCCTCTCCTTAAATATAAAATTACATATAATTAAATTCTCCATTGTTCTAATACTCGGTTAGTTTCCCCAAGAAATATAGAAACAAACATTTTCTCTCTGTTTTATCCAATTTGATTTGCAACTGAATGCTATTATTGTGTATGTTATACTGAGAATACATTCTGAAAGTCTGGAAGTGAAATTATGAAAGCAATTTGCATTTTATGCAACGAAACAGAAGATATCTCTTTTGATTCGCTACAAGCAAAGAATTTGAGGAACCGTCAAGAACGCCTGCATATGTGCAGCGATTGCAGCAAACGTATTGAACAAAGAACAAATGAACGTCATTCTACCGGGAATTTCAAATTGTTCCATCATAAGAAGAAAAAGAAGCAATTAATTAATTAAAATAGCAAGAGCGCCGCATGAAGTTCATGCGGCGCTCTTTTAGATTTATGCTTGGCTACTTTTCGCAGTTCGTTCCTTATGGAGACGATAACGATAAAGGCCGAGTATAAGTGAAATGACAATCAGGCTTTCCGTAATTGGTAGCTTAAGAATACTAAAAATAGCAAGAATGTAATTACCGATAGCAAGCAATATATAGACAATTAAGCTCTTTTGCCATGGTAACTTACGAGCAAAGCCTAATTTATAAGCAATTGCTGCAAACAAGAAATTCATCACGTAGAATATCCAGAATATATGCTTTGTACCAAATGTTTCGACGATAAAATCAAATAGAAAATTCATCGTTTTCTCCCATCATGATTATACTCTCTCCATCATACTAGAATATTCTGGCATCGGCTAGACC
>Ga0153999_1000509_pt1 | contig 16986 bp, 13 predicted proteins | sample TSNC083MetaG_FD_104675 | JGI IMG/M metagenome (GOLD analysis project Ga0153999, IMG submission 104675) | Attine ant fungus gardens microbial communities from North Carolina, USA - TSNC083 MetaG | ecosystem: Host-associated > Fungi > Mycelium > Unclassified | place: USA: North Carolina, Lumber... | reverse complement strand
TGTGAAGAATAGAAATGCTGAATAGAAAATTGCGATGCTCAACACGGCTATAACCATCCCGACAATTAGGTTAACTATTGTCATACCTGACGAAGTAAAATCTGCAGTCAGTACCATACCTCCTCCATATAAAGCGAAAGCGAGCCAAATGATACAAAATACGAGATAAGTGAATGGTGGCATTTCTTCACGTATAGGTGAGTTTGTTATATAAATCATTAGCATTATTATAATCAAAAATGGGTATGAACGAATGATATACGACAGTATCCGACTCTTGCTGATGATATCTCTTTTGACAGGGAGATGCATCAGGAGGACCACACCAGGCGCGGCTTCCGTACCGTTCTTACCTTTCTGACCAGAAGAGAATTCTCGTGCTGTCATCCATATTGGTAGGCAAGTAAAAGATACAAAGAAAATAAAATCATAAAAGCCCATCGAAGCCATTTTGTCATATAGGTTTACGGAATTTAAATTCAGCATAAGCATGCTGAAAATCACGAATAAGCATAATACCATAACAACAAATGTCATTAACGAGTGTTGCAATTCAAGTCTTACAAAGGCATAGGCGTTTTTCCAATGATTCATTTAAAATACTCCTTTCATTAATAAAGATCCCGGTCTTGAATATTACCAATAAGCACCTTTGTCCATATATAAAGACTTAATAAGATAATCACGAGAGAAGTAATAATTATTAGAATAGGTGCTTGTTGTGCTGCGGTGATGATCCAGTAAATTAGGACATAACCGGTAAAACTGAAAATCATGGTGAGAGCAATATTTAATATAGGCATAAAAAGGAATAGGAACAACAATGCTAAAACAATGAAATGCAATGGTTTGTCTATTCTAGGAACAATGTCGAATGCTGTAAGGAAGCCACCTGTAAACAATCCGAAGGCAATCCACATACAGGAGAATGCTGTATAGCTCAGTGGATTTAACCATTCTCTTAACTCAGGAATTGACCAGTAAAGCAATAGACAGAAAAGTATTTGAAATATGACTGAACGTATGAATGTAAGTCCGATATGCCTTTTTGCGATAAGAGAGCGGTTTGCGGGAAGTGTTTTTAACAGGACAAGCTGATGGGAAGCCATGAGTCTGTCATTGATTGGTTTCTGATAAAATCCTCCTCTTGCGATGTAGCCAACGAGAGAAAAGAAAAGGATGAAACTTACATCTGCCCAAATGACATGTTCGTTAATGCTCTCCATGAGGCTTCTATCTAGCGAATTCCAAATCATCAATGTCCAAAGGAAAGCATAAATGATGCCTAACTTGGATGCTTTTAATTCAAATGAAGCGAGGCGAAGTGCTTCTTTCCATTCAGCCATTTGAAATAGCTCCTCTCTGTTATGGTGTTTATATTTATATATACAGTATATGACCAGTGTGTTCCATGTCAATACACTTTTCTTTAATAATCAGAAATTTCTCATGAAGTGGTTTAGCAATTTTGCTTCGGGTAATAATGTGTTAATGGACATACAAAATTTTGGAGGGATGATACATAATGAAAAAAAGATTATTTAGCATAGCAGTATTGGCGCTTATGCTCGTGCTTGCCGCTTGTGGCAATAACGATGACAAGAATGATCCGGAGAAGAATGTTTCTACAGAGGAAAACAATGTGAAGGATCAGGAAACGAGTGGAACAGCGTCAGAAGGAACGGAAAAGAAGCAAGTGGAAGCAACATTCAAGAATTCTGATAATAAAGAGATTGGGACGGCAAAGCTCGCACAAACAAACCAAGGCGTTGATATCAAACTGGACTTGAGCGATGTGCCAAAGGGTGTACATGGATTCCATATTCATGAGAAGGGTTCTTGCGAAGCTCCTGATTTCAAGTCTGCAGGCGACCACTTCAATCCAACGCATAAAAAACATGGCGTCGAAAATCCGGAAGGTCCACATTCAGGAGACTTGCCCAATTTGAATGTTAAAGAAGATGGAAAAGTACAGGAAGAGTTCACAGCATCAATGGTTACTTTGGAGAAAGGGCTGGACAATTCACTGCTTAAAGAAGGCGGCACAGCTCTAGTCATTCATGCAGATCCGGATGACAACAAGTCACAGCCAGCAGGCAATGCCGGAGAGCGTATTGCTTGTGCTGAAATTACTGAATAGACTTGAACGAGGTAGGTTCTGCATTCTTACTGCAGAGCCTGCTTTTTTGTATAAGCCCGAAACCTGCGTGAACAGCTGAAGAACGTTATACTGGAATATACAACTTTGAAAAGGCAGGTGGCTTGGCGTTATGGGAAATTCATCGCAATTGCAGAATAAAAGGCAGGGTAAGCCTAAAATCTGGACGCGTGATTTCATACTGATTTGCATGACAAATCTGTTTTTGTTCATGGGTTTTCAAATGACGCTGCCAACCCTTCCTCTATTCGTGGAGAAATTGGGTGGAAGTGATCAGCTGATCGGTTTTGTCATTGGTATCTTTACTTTGTCGGCGCTCGTATTGCGTCCGATTGCCGGACATGCACTGGAATCAAAAGGGCGCGGAATTGTTTATATGATAGGACTTGCTATCTTCGTTATTTCGGTAGGTTCCTATGCGTTTGTTGGAAGTATCTTTCTCTTATTTGTAATGCGGGTTGTGCAAGGAGTCGGTTGGGGAATGTCAACAACTGCTTCTGGAACCATTGCGACGGATTTGATTCCTCCATCAAGACGCGGCGAAGGAATGGGTTTCTTCGGACTAAGTGGGAATCTAGCTCTAGCTTTTGGACCATCACTTGGACTTTTTCTTGCAGGCACTACAACATTTAAGACGCTCTTTCTAATTTGTGCTGGTATTGGTATGGCAAGTTTGCTTCTATCTTCGCGCATCAATTATGTAAAAGTGGAAAAGCAGGAACCTAAAGTTGCTCCTGCACGATTTGATGTTTTCGAAAAGACAGCTTTGAAGCCAGCTATCCTTATGTTTTTTGTGACCTCTACATTCGGAGGCATTGCGTCTTTCTTACCACTTTATGCGCAGCAAAAGCATATAGAGGGAATTGAATTGTATTTCTTTGTCTATGCATTCTTCCTGCTTATATCTCGTTTGTTCGCGGGTAAAATCTATGACAGGAAAGGGCATTTGTATATTTACTTGCCTGGGGCAGCTCTTATAACAGCTGCTATGCTCTTGTTGTCCTGGTTGCCAAGTATGACTATTATGCTTGTTGCGGCGGGACTTTATGGACTTGGTTTCGGTTCGGTACAGCCAGCGCTTCAAGCATGGTCGGTGGAAAAGGCGGCTCCGCATCGCAAGGGGATGGCGAACGCGACATTGTTCTCTTTCTTTGATCTTGGTGTCGGCGTTGGGGCAATGTTCTTCGGTCAGTTGGCGCATTTCTTCGGATATGGTTCGATTTACCTTGTAGCTGCAGGCTTTGTAGCTGTGTCTATGATTGTCTATTTGCTATTTTGGTCAACAGATCGCAAGGCTGCACGTGAAGTGAGTTCATGATAACGGTTTTATTTTCATCCAAAGTCTTATACAATGTCTAGATAGAAAAGAAAGCGGAAAGTTGGGAATCGTGTTTTGAAAACAATTGATCGAGCGTTGATACCAAAGCTTTATTCTCCATCTTTGTACAGACGGGGTCTCTCATATTATGAGAAAGGCCAGGTTGATGAACTGGTCTATGATGCGAATAATGAAATTTGGACTGCTGAAGTAGCAGGTTCAGACGAAGCTCCTTACTTTGTAGAGATTCGCATGGCGGAAGGGCAGAATCAGTTTACGAGTCATTGCAGCTGTCCAGCATTCGAAGCTTATGGGGAATGCAAGCATGAAGCAGCTGTATTGCTTTCCATGGACGATTATAAAGCGGAAAGTTCGCGAGATCCGAAAAGCTTCACCAAATCGGATTACGATGTAGCGCAATTTTTCATGAATGCTATTGCTGGTGCGCAGTCTCAGGATTCAGCAGGAGATGCAGGGCCTGCCAAACAACCAATGCAAGTAGAATACATTGGTAGATGGACCTATGGTAAGCTTTTCTATCTGGAATTGAAGACAGGGACGAAACGGCGTTATGTCGTGAGAAATGCTACGGAATTCCTTGATAATATCTTTGATGGGGAAGAGCATGAGTTTACAAAGAATTTCACGTATCATCCGGATAGCCAATATTTCGAAAAGGCGGATCTGGAAGTATTAGAATTGCTTCATGAGATTCAGCGTAATGGTGAAATCTATGATCAGCCTTCATTTAATTATTATCATGACGAATTACGTGACAGGCGCTATATTGTGATTCCGCCATATGCCGTCGAAAAGCTTCTTGAAAAGCTGACCCATCTAAATTTAGTACTTATATCCGGAGCAGATGAATATGAACAGATTCGGATTGAAAAGGATGAGTTGCCGTTTCGTTTTGAGCTGGAGCGGGACGATTTGAATGAGCTTGTATTTACGCTTGAAGGTACGGAAGGCGCACAATACTTCAGTCACTATGGGATGATCTTTCAAGACGGGGTCTTCTATTTCCCTGATAAATCAAGACTTCCCGTTATTAGCGAAATGCTTCGTTTCTCGAAAGATGTGAAGCGATTGCCAGTCAGAAAAGATCAAGCAGATCTATTTCTATCAGAAGTTTTGCCATCTCTTAAAAGTGTTGGAGATGTGAATATTGCCGAGGAAATATCTGAAGAGATCATCGATAAGCCGCTTAAGGCGAAGCTGTTCTTGGAAATGCTGGACACGATGATAACGGGGAAACTTGAATATCATTATGGTGATGAAGTCATTCATCCATTCTCGGGCACGAAATCTGGTGAACGGATGATTCTTCGTGATGCGCAGAAGGAACAGAAAATCATGCGTCTGATTGAGCATGCGAACTTCCATTTTAACGGGAAAGATTTGTACATTGATGCGGATGAACAGACATTGTATGTATTCTTATATGAACTATTGCCACAGTTGAATAAGCAACTAGAAGTTTTCATGACTGATGAATTACGCCATTTCATAATGGACACACCACCAGAAGCATCGACGAATATTCGTGTGGACGAATCAGCGAATTTACTTGAAATTGGTTTCTCCATTGATGGGGTTAACGATGATGAAGTCGAAGCCGTTCTAGCTGCTGTAATTGAGAAAAAACGATTTTACCGTTTGCAATCAGGTGCATTTCTATCACTTGGCGGGGAAGAATTCCATTCAATGCAAAGATTTTTCGATGAGATGGATCTGACTGCTGCAGATGCTTCGAATGGGCATGTCTCTTTGCCGATGTTCCGTGGTATGGAAATTGATGAATTGATTGATACGAAGAAAATATATGACCATTCGTTCCAACAATTGCTTGACCATCTACGTTCTCCAGAGCGGCAGAAGCACCCGTTGCCTGAAGGAATTCAGGCGGACCTGCGCAGTTATCAGGAAACAGGGTTCCAATGGTTCAAGTCACTTAGTGATTATCACTTCGGTGGTATTCTCGCAGATGATATGGGACTAGGTAAGACACTTCAATCTATTGCGTATATTGCTTCTATAGAAAAGGAATGGCCGCATTTAATTGTTGCTCCGTCTTCGGTTATATATAATTGGAAAAATGAATGTGAGAAATTCGCACCTGATTTAGGTGTTGCAGTTATTGCTGGAACACCACTAGAGAGGGAAGAAAAAATTGCCGCGAGTAAAGATCTTGATGTGTGGATTACGTCTTATCAGACATTGAGACAAGATATTGAGATGTACCGTGAGCTGCAATTCCAGACGCTTATTCTAGATGAAGCCCAGTACATCAAAAATTACCAGACGAAGACATCGAAGGCGATGCGCGAGGTAAGAGCATCAAGGAAATTCGCTTTAAGTGGGACGCCGATTGAGAACTCGATTGACGAGCTATGGGCAATATTCCAGGTAATCATGCCAGGATTGATGCCCAATCATCGCAAGTTCAAAGACCTTTCTCATGAGAAAATTGCCCGCATGACACGTCCGTTTATTTTGCGACGCTTGAAGACAGATGTACTCACTGAGCTGCCAGAAAAAATTGAGTCTGTACAGATCTCGGAGCTGACGAAGGAACAAAAAGAGCTGTACGTCGGCTATTTGAACGAATTAAGGCAGGAAACGGCGAGTTCTTTACGCTCCGGCAATTTCCGTGAGAACCGGATGAAGATACTTGCTGGACTTACACGTCTACGCCAAATTTGTTGTCATCCTTCATTATTCCTTGAAAATTATGAAGGAACATCAGGCAAGTTGGAACAGCTTATGCAGCTCATTCAGACAATGGTGGAAAGCGGTAAGCGAATGCTGATCTTCTCTCAGTTCACGAGTATGCATGCGTTGATTGCCAAGATTCTAGACGACCAAGGCATTGGCTATTTCTATTTGCATGGCCAGACGAAATCAAAGGCAAGGGTAGAGATGTGTGATCGTTTCAACGAAGGAGAGAATGATATTTTCTTGATTTCCTTGAAAGCTGGAGGCACAGGTTTGAACTTGACCGGAGCAGACACCGTTATTCTATATGATCTCTGGTGGAACCCTGCGATCGAAGACCAAGCAGCAGGCAGAGCCCATAGATTCGGTCAGAAAAATGTCGTTCAAGTTATGCGTCTTATTGCTGAAGGGACAATTGAAGAGAAGATATATGCACTTCAGCAGAAGAAACGTGAACTGATTGATGCTGTTATCCAACCAGGAGAAGAGGCATTAACCGGAATTACTGAAGATGATGTAAGAGAGCTTTTGAATATTTGAGGCAAGAGAGGAGAATTCATTTTCTCCTCTTTTTTTATTGAAAATGTTAGGGGGAGCATTATGAAAATCCAAATAATTGGAGGGTCAGGTAGTGGGAAAAGCACGCTAGCCCAATATATTAGCAAGAAAGAAAATATTAAGTGGATTGATACAGATTAATATCTGTGGAAGGATGGTACTTTTATAGAAAGTAATCTTGTGGAACGTTTTAATGGAAATATATAAGATTTAATAATGGTTCATCCTAATATGATCAATCATTTTAAAAATTAAAGTTTCGGAAAAAGGAGGAGGTTATGCTAGTATAAGAGCATCATAATGTTTTTTGAAAAGGGATTTGATGAAGTTGAAAAAGAGAAAACAACGTCCGTTGCAATGGGCATTGATGGCGATAATTCTGTTCCTTGGTATCATTTCAATCATAAACTGGGCTTTGAATCTTGTTGCTACTCAAGAAAGAGGCCAGCAGGAACGAACGCCAAGAGTGAGTGAACAAGTACGTCAATATGAACCGCTTGTCGCCAGCTACGCAAAAACAAATGGAGTTTTAGAATATAAAGACGTACTACTTTCGATCATGATGCAGGAATCTGGGGGGGGCGGGGATGATCCGATGCAATCTTCCGAGAGCCGTTGTGGAAAACCAGGCTGTATCAAGGATCCTGAGCAATCTATTCAATCAGGTGTTGCTCATTTTTCGAAGATGCTTGATGAAGCTGATGGGGACCTTGAACTAGCTGTCCAATCATACAATTTCGGGAGAGGGTTTATTCAATTTGCCCAACGGGAAGCAGGCGGATATACACAAGAAGCTGCGATAGACTTTTCTAAGCAAATGTATGCCAAAGCAGAAGATAAGGAAAAGTATCGCTGTTTGAGACCAGAAGCTAGGGAAATTAACGCTTGCTACGGTGATATGTATTATGTACAAGCAGTTATGAAATACCGACCAGCTTTTGCTGAGAGTTGATAGAGCGACGTGAGAGGCGAAAAGATTGGAGAAGCTCTGGATAAATGTTGGAGAGCTACGGATAAGCGGATGGAACTTCCAGATAACCAGTAACCATTTACTTGAACTAGCCCGATTTCTCTACTCCATCACTGCTAATAAAAATAAATCTGTGAATTCAGTACGTCATGAATGCAAGAATCTTTGGAAAAGTGGTAAGATAACATGAAGAATTGCTATCCACCAAGGAGGAATTTCAATGATTAAAGAAATCAATACAAGTAAAGCACCAGCAGCAATCGGACCTTATTCGCAAGCAATCCAGGCAGGGGACTTCCTTTATGTATCTGGACAGATTCCATTGGATCCAGCAACTGGCGAAGTTGTTGAAGGAATTGAAAACCAGACAAAGCAAGTTTTGAACAACTTGAAAGCTATACTTACAGAAGCAGGCACAGATTTCTCTCGCGTTGCGAAGTTCACGATCTTCATTAAGGATATGAACGACTTTGCGACAATTAACGAAATCTATGGCAGCTTCCTAGAAAAGCCTTATCCAGCACGCGCAACTGTTGAAGTATCACGTCTTCCTAAAGACGTTCTTGTTGAAATGGACGTTGTCGCTTACATTAAATAATACAAAAATCCCCAGCATCGATTGGAACACGTCGATGCTGGGGATTTTTTTAGAAGTCATATTGAGCGAGTTCTTCGCGGATAGCCTGGCGAATCTTATTAAGACATTCTTCAGGTGATTTCCCATAGATACGTTTGTTGTTTACAATCGCATAGGGCCTTACTGCGCACATGCCACAGAAGGACAAACAATCACTCATTAGTACTGCTACCTCAGGGAATTCTTCCTCAAGGATCAATTCTATATTGAGAAGCGTAATCGCATTGCCGTCACAGATTTCTACAACGACGATTCCCATAACGCATCACATTCTTTCTTTAAAAGTCGGAGCTCCTTCTCATACAAGCATGAACTCCAGCTCTTAATTATATACTTTATAGATACTTGCGTCATGTGAATGGACTTAGAATTGGGAGGAAAATGTATTATTATTTTTCTTATTTTGCAATTACCGTTATAATATAGCCAAGCACGTTTGTAATTCACTGCCTGTGATGTCCACACTACGGAGATTCAGGGAAAAGGAGCTTATACGAATGAAAAAAGTTATGCAACTATCACTGGTAGCAGTTCTTGCCTTCTTAATGATTGCAGGTTCAGCTATGCCGGCATTTGCCTCGGACGGTAGCGCGGATACAGATGTTATTAATGAAAAGCTCGGAGTGCCAATCGTTGTTTATGGCGGCTCTTTGACGGCAGCCCAAAAGGAAGAAGTTCGCCAACAGTTAAACGTTTCAGACCCGGCGAACACAAAGGAATTCACTGTAACTGGTCAGGATATCCAGAAATATATTAGTGGTGACCCGAATTCGCGTATGTTCTCTTCGGCGAAAATCACCCGCCAAGATAAAGGTAAGGGTATGACGATTAATATTACGACGCCCGATAAGATTACTGAAGTAACGAAAGAAATGTACGCTAACGCATTGCTTACAGCAGGGGTAGAAGATGCGAATGTTGATGTGGCATCACCGGTCAAAGTAACTGGTCACTCAGCACTTACTGGTATTTATAAAGCATATGATGCAGCTGGAGCTAACCTAGACAAAGACCGCATGCAACTTGCGAATGAAGAGCTTGATGTCACTACAGAACTCGCCAAGAAAGAAGGCGATGAGAAGGTAACGCAGCTCATGACGGATATTAAGAAGGAAATTGCTGACAAGAAACCAGCTACAAGAGAAGATGTGGAGCAGATTGTTAATGATAAGCTAAATAATCTTCAAATTTCACTCAGTGATAAAGACCGTCAATTGCTCATTGATCTGTTTGATAAGATGGTTGACTTGAACATTGATTTTAGTAAAGTGAAAGACCAATTGAACGATCTTACGAATACACTTAAGGACAAAATGAATGAACTTGGCCTTGACCAAGGCTTCTGGGATAAAGTGATTGAATTCGTTAAGTCGTTCTTCCAAGCAATTGTTGATTTCTTCAAAGGATTGTTTGGATAGTATTTATAACATGGCCTTCTTCCTGTGTTACAGGGAGGAGGCTTTTTTCTATGTATGCTCTAGAAAGGAGAACATGAGAGTCAGGATGCAAAAGAGAGATTAAGCGCTAGAATACAGATATTGTGTTAGAAAAAAGGCTGACTTTATAAGAAAGAAGTAATCCTGCTCATAAGTATCTGATGTAAGATCGATTATTAGGAGAAAATATAAAGGATAAAGGAAGACCTGTAAGCGTGTAGATTTTCCTTTTGTTTTTGAATAGAACCAAGCGAGAGGCTTCAGCTTATAAATACGTTCTTACAATACTGGATTTTTCCTTCCTATATAATAGGAAGAAACTCGAAAGTTGTTCTAAGTTTTTATGAATTGAAACTTAATGATGAGCTTCAATTTCAAGTTGTTGAGGCTAAATTTAATAATTAAGAGAGCAAAACCTGTTATAAAAAGTCCGATTTTTAATGTAGATGAAGAAAGGGACTAAGAATAATATTGAATTTCTCTCTATTATGGATACTCTTCAACATCAAAAACAGCATTTTTAATTACTTTCAAAGAAAAAAAGGAATCTTAAGAGGAGAATTGAATTAAAAACTATGCTAATCGAATCGCTTTAAGAGCATTCATGCAACTAAACTGACGGAGATTTTCTCCCTTTGCTTGATAAAAAAATTAAAATCAACCGAAAACAATAGAAAAAAAGAAAAAATTTCACGTTTTATTCTGTGAGAACTGGATTACCAAACTCTAAATAAAGCATTATTCATTACAGTACAAACTCAATTTTTACTGAAGATAGCGCTTACATACACTTATTTCAGGTTATATTACAATAATATTTCAAAGTAACAACGTGTGTAACATTAAGTATCTGAAAGAGGGATTCCTGTAACATAGTCTTAACCTTCCTGTAACTGTACTCACCAGGTGCATGTGATAGTATAGGCATTGTCAGAAATTCAAGGAGGTCATTTTCACATGAAGAAAATGGTAGCAGCAGTAGCGACAGGAATAGTAATCACTGGTACGGCAGCAACAGGGGTATCAGCTGCAGATTATCAGGTAAAGCCTGGAGACACGCTTTGGAATATAGCTCAGACACACAACACTACAGTAAACTCTTTAGTTAATAATAACGGTTTGAAAGGTACAATCATCTACCCGAACCAAACACTTTCAATTGGTGGAAGCGCAACTGCAACAGCAAATGCACAGGCTTCTCAAAATAATACTTCATATACAGTAAAAACTGGCGATACACTTTTCAAAATCTCTAAAGCAAACGGAACTTCTGTAGGTTCACTTAAGCAGTGGAACAATCTTTCAAGTGACTTGATCGTAGTTGGTCAGAAATTGTATCTTGAAGCAGGCCATGTACAGCAGGCAGCACCGGCACAACAAGCTCCTGCTCAACAATCTGCAAACCAGCAGGCTCCTGCGCAGCAAGCACCAGCTCAAAAAGCACCTGCACAGCCAGCTAAGCCACAAGCACAGCAAACTGGTAATCCACAAGGTAAACAAATTACTGTACAATCAACAGCGTATACAGCTGATTGTGCTGGATGTTCAGGCGTAACAGCAACAGGTGTTGACTTGAAATCGAATCGCAACGCTAAAGTTATCGCAGTAGATCCTAGTGTTATTCCACTTGGTTCAAAAGTATATGTTCCTGGTTATGGTACAGCAATCGCAGCTGATACAGGTGGCGCAATCAAAGGTAACCGTATTGATGTTCACGTACCATCTAAAAGCCAAGCATACAACTGGGGACGCAAATCTGTAACAGTAACAGTCGTTAATTAATCGTTTATATAGGAGTTTTCCACTATACATTGTGTATTAAACATGGCTAATTCTCGGTTTCGAGAAGCCAGTTTAACACAGGTTCCAGGGGCTGACAGATGCCCCGGCTAATGGGCCTGGAGTAAACACACTTTCGCAGAATCAATCTTCGCATGCTTATTTTTGCATGCCCATTACATCCTACAAATATACATTTCCAATATACATAGTTTAGGGGGAGTTGTCGGAATCCGGTCCGGCGGCTTGCCCATTTAGTGTTTTAGAGAATATAAGCTAATATATACAAAAAAGTGCCTCCCCTCTGTACTACACCCCAAAAATTAGAGTTAAAAACTAACTTTTGGGGTGTTTTTATTTGTCTCATTTTGTTAGGTCAGTTCAATAATAACTGGTTCGGCCTTCTTTTATTACGAAACATCGAAATGCTGGATCTGCTCTCTTCTTTGATAAATTGAGCCGATGTAAAATTGGAAAAGCAGCAGGCCTAATAATGGCTTGCTGCTTTTTTTGATTGATCAAGCTCAAATACTCGTTTCCCACCAATGAAAGTTGCCAGAACTGTAATATCCTTAATGGATTTGGGGTCGATAGCTAACGGATCCGCATCCAATACAGCAAAGTCTGCTAATTTGCCAATTTCAATGCTCCCGAGTGAATCTTCTTCAAAAATAAGCTGCGCTCCATATATAGTCATTGATTTTAACGCTTCTAAAACATCAATGCGCTGTTCTTCACCCAAAACTTCCCCATTTCTTGTTAGGCGATTGACAGCTGCCCATATTGAAAACAGTGGGGAAATTGGTGTGACTGGACAGTCTGAATGAAGTGTAAACAAAATGTCCTCCTTTAAGGCCTCGGCTAAAGGGCTAATTCTTTCTGCCCTATCTGGTCCGAGGAAAATCTGCTTATGTCGGTCCCCCCAGTAATATACATGGTTAATGAAAAATGAACCAGCTACCCCTAGTTTCTTCATACGCTTAATATCATCTGTCGTGGCAGTCTGTACATGTTCAATCCGATGACGATGATCATCACGTAGATTCTTCTGCAAAGCATAATCGTAAGCATCAAGTATGGAGCCGATCGCTCTGTCCCCATTTCCGTGTATAGCTAATCTAAAACCACGCTGATGTAAATTTAAGATAATTTCTTTAAAATCATTTTGTTCGTGAATCAAATCTCCAAATAGATGAGGATGTTCGAAATAAGGATTCCTTAAAGCACCTGTCAATCCTTGAATTGAACCATCTTGGAACAATTTTGCACTATCAAGTTTTGCAAGGCCATCTGACTTTCCAATAATTTCTTCATTGAGTTGCTCATGTGTGTAATCACCGAATGGGGCTCCCTCCTGGAGCAAATGATGCAAAATCATGAGCTGAGTACGCATTGGATTTCCCCTTGTCCTCGCTGCTTCAAGATGCGCTGACAAGTCTTGTGGACTGTATATTGCAGCGTCTGTATTCGTAGTAATTCCTTTAGCAATATAATCATTTGCAGCTTCTTCAATTGCTAAAATCATTTTTTCCTGAGTTATAGCCGGCTGTATTTTATTAATTGGAGCCATCGCCGCCTGTTCATATAGGACGCCATTTAATTTTCCGTCTTTGTAGCGACCATATTTCCCACCTTGAGGATCTGGTGTTTCATTAGATAAGCCAGCTAATTCGAAAGCTAGTGAATTGACTACGGCCAAATGCCCAGAAATATGGCTTAAATATACAGGGTGATGCGGCGCCGCCAAATCTAAATCCTCCCTTGTTGGGTGGCGTCCTTCATTTAACAATGTGTCGTCATATCCATAACCTTGAATCCATTCACCGTTTGGAGTCTCATCTGCTTTCTTATCAATCAACTTTATTAAGTCAGTAATGGATTGATTCGGTGGCGTACTGCAGTTAATACGATTAGCCAGGATTCCGTAGCCGAGAATATGATTATGAGTATCAATAAAGCCTGGAACGAGTACTCCACCTTCCAGATCAACTATTTCTGTCTGATTTGTTATTCCCGTTAAATTCACTGGAGGTTCTGCTGTCTCCCAAATACTGCTTATTTTACCGTCTGACACAGCGATTGACCCGGCGCGAGGATTATCCTCATCCATTGTTAAAATCACAGCATTTTTGATTAGAAGATCAATTTGCTTCATATTTCGAAACTCCTCTTTTCCTTTTTAAAGTTATTTTTAGATTGAAACAGGCTCTTTTTTAGCCGTTTCATCAGCTAATCGCTTATAAGGTTTGGCTGTATTCAATGTTAAAAATGCGATAAAGCAAACAACCCCAAAAGTCGCGAGTAACCATGCAACACTTTCGTATGATTTGAATACATCAATCATAATGCCTAATGTAAGCGGAGCTACAAAACCAGCAATCTGTGTTCCCAAATTGATCACACCTGTTGCTGAACCTCCAATTTCTTGAGGTAAAAGTTTCAACGGCAGGCTGAATATAATTGTAGAAAGGCAGGCTGCAAACACCGGGATGATTGCTTGGCAAATGATAACGCCAGTAATGGTATCTGCACGGAACATCAAGAAAACTAAAATAGCTAAACCAATACCACTACCAGCCCCAATCCATTTCTCATATCCTTGCTTCACCTTGTCTAACATTACACCTGCAAGCAAGAAAAAACCAATTGATGTTACAGCGGGAATAATAGAGACAAGGCCCAATGATACCAAATCCATACCCCTTTCCTTTACAAGATAAGTCGGCATCCAAGATGATAATCCCCAGCTTACAAACCCATAAGCAAATGAAGCAGCCATCAGACTCCAGATAACAGGATTTTTAAAAAGCTGTTTCAATGGAGCATTTTGTTTATTAACCACCTTATTAATGTTTGAGCGATTTCTAAGCTCTAGAAGTTCTTCTTTCGGTTTAAACAAGAACCAATAAAGCGCTGCAACACTTAAACCACAAACTCCCAATAGAATGAATAAATATCTCCAGCCTATGTTAACCATAATAGTCGTTGCTAGAACCGGTGCAATTAGGCCTGCAACTGTTAGAGCCGAAAGGAAAACAGACATCGCTCGAGATCTTTTTTCTTTTTTGATATAGAGGCCAATCGTTTTAGCTCCGGCAGGAAAAAAACTGCCTTCTAATAAACCAAAAATAAATCGAATAGCTAGTAAGGATGCAAGTGACCAGGATAATCCTGTTAGCCCTGTGAAGATAGAGAATCCTAAGACCGATAGAAAAAGAACTATCTTCGCACCATATTTATCCGTAAGCCATCCTCCTGGTATCTGCATGATTGCATAACCTAAGAAAAATGTACTGATAATTAATCCTGATGCCGAAGCGTTTAATTGAAGATCACTAGAAATTGCCACAATCCCATAATTAATAACAAATCGATCTAAAGCAGAGAATAAATTCCCTAAAAACAAAAGTCCCATAATTAATTTTGTCTTTTGAAGTGTATTCGTGTAGGTCAAAGTGTTCCCCCTCCAACAATCTTTTTACTAGATTCCCCTCGCAGCTCTCCCTACTCAAAGTTGTATTTCTTATGATCTGGAATTAATAAAAAAAGCACACAACAATAAGATGTTGTGTGCCTTCAGTGTTCTGATCGGCGCCTAGATAGAACTTTATCAATTCAAAACGAAAAGGAGATCCAGTAGTAACTATAATTTAAACTTAATTAAACCTATGTGTCAACTATGAATTAAATTCAATTGATCTTTAAATAAATTACCTAAACAATTTTTAGATAGTTATTCTTCTTGGAACTACTCCTGTTTCAACGTACTTTATTTGAAATCAAAGATGACCCCTTGGCTTCGTACGAAAATAAATTATATATTGAATGGGACGGGGGAGTTGTAAAATGGGCTCAGAAAGGAATAAATAAAAAGGTGATTACTAAGCTAATAAACACAAACGAATTGGCCTTTCCTGGATTCGAAAAAGTTCGATTAACTTACAAAGATTTGAAGGGGATCATCGATGATCCAAAAACATATACGCATTGTCCTAAAGCTTTAAGCTCAGTTAATGCTATTTATGCAATTGCAGATCTTGTGAATGGAAAAAATTACATTGGTTCTTCATATAATAAAGACGGTTTACTTGGTCGTTGGTCAAATTATGCAACAACCCTCCATGGAAATAATGAAGTATTTAAGAAGCTACTTAAAAAAGAGCCTACTGCACACTTACATTTTCAATATTCAATTTTAAAAGTTCTACCAAAAGATGTGGCCGGGGGCGAGGCCGTAGATATTGAAAATGAATAAAACAAAAGTTAATAACAATTAAGTTTGGCTACAATCATTAGTACACAAGACTATTTGGAGTGACGGATACTATGATTGAAAATAATCAAATGACTGTTGAACAGACTGGATAATTCTCAAATGGAGAATTTCTTTGGTCTTTTGAAACAGGATATGTATTACGGAGAAACGCTCGTCAATTATGATTAGCTAAAGTCCAAAATCGGCTTGTATGTGGACTATTACAACAACAAGCGCATCAAGCAAAAATTGGCCGGTATGAGTCCGGTTCAGTACCGTCTTCATACCAGCCAACTCGCTGCTTAATATAAAACTCTAACTTTTAGGGGGCACATCACTCGCTAATTGCGAGGAGGCACTTTTTTGTATTAAGCTTCGGTAGTTGCATACATGCTGCTAATTTGCTTTTGAAGATCTTTGTCACGTGCGTATTCATCATAGCTGATTTCTTTATCAATGATGCCGCTTGGTGTGATTTCGATCAAACGATTAGAAATACTGTTTACGAACTGATGATCATGAGATGAGAAGAGCATGGAACCTTTGAAACGGATTAAGCCATCGTTTAATGCTGTAATGGATTCTAGATCCAAGTGGTTCGTTGGCTCGTCCATAACTAGTACGTTTGCGCTGCTGAGCATCATTTTAGAAAGCATGCAACGTACTTTCTCTCCACCTGATAGAACGTTGGACATCTTCATTGCTTGTTCACCAGAGAAGAGCATTCTGCCAAGGAATCCGCGAAGGAATGTCTCAGTCTCATCTTCAGGTGAATACTGGCGAAGCCAATCGACTAGCGGCTTCGGATCTTCGAAGTACTCAGCATTGTCTTTCGGGAAGTATGACTGTGAAGTCGTTACGCCCCATTTGTAAGTACCTTCATCAGGTTCGATTTCACCCATAAGGATTCTGAACAAAGTAGTCTTGGCAATATCATCCCGGCCAAGGAAGGCAACTTTGTCGTCCTTGTTCACAGTGAAGCTGACATTGTTAAGAACCTTTTTACCGTTAATTGTTTTGCTCAAGTTCTCCACTCTTAGCAAATCATTACCAATCTCACGTTCTGGTGTGAAGGCGATATATGGATATTTGCGTGAAGAAGGCTTGATATCATCCAATGTAATATTATCTAGCATCTTCTTACGTGATGTTGCCTG
>Ga0153999_1000508_pt1 | contig 17002 bp, 25 predicted proteins | sample TSNC083MetaG_FD_104675 | JGI IMG/M metagenome (GOLD analysis project Ga0153999, IMG submission 104675) | Attine ant fungus gardens microbial communities from North Carolina, USA - TSNC083 MetaG | ecosystem: Host-associated > Fungi > Mycelium > Unclassified | place: USA: North Carolina, Lumber... | reverse complement strand
ATAGATTTAAGCAGAGATCTAAGCTAGTATAGGTGCAGGCTAGCACGTAGACCAAGTTACCCAGGCATCTGTAGTAATCTACTACAAGAAGCCTGTTTGAGGTGTCATTGTATGTGAAGGGTGATCCATAGATCACACAACTGTAAACTGCATACGTTTGAGTGTACGCTGAGTTACTTGGATGTCCAGGATGGAAGGTGTGATACGGAAGGTGGGGTCGTTTTATATGTCTGTAAAGTCTCACCACAGGGGACAAGCCATGAACTTTGTGGAGACAAGACAGCGATAAAGACACCTGTGTCCTGTTCGACTCGTATCATTGATAAGGTAAGGGGCGAGCTAGGTCGATTCTGATTTAATCAAGGAGCTTAAATATGTGAATATACAAGTTCAGATAATACTCATACAGACGGATAGTGGCTAGGACCTGTACAGCAGAGCACAATTTACATATAAAATAACTTCCTGACCGGATGCACTAAGGAGCTCGTTGTATCTGACTAACCAAGGTCTCCCAGTAGTTCCAATCTGATCCATCCAACAATCGTCGATCCGGTTTCACTGTGGAGCTCGTACCGCCCAGACAGACAGGAAATTCTCCATCCCATGACATAGCTCCGGTCACCGCATCAATAGGCGTGTTACTGACAGCGCTATACCAATGATCCAGCAAAGACTGCGCTGTATTCTCCTCATCGGCATGAGGACTGTTGGACGTCGCGGGGGAATTCATGTAGTCTAGCGATTGAAAGTGGTATAAAGTGGGTGACTGTGAAGCATGGTTGGGTATAATGAGAGTGGGAGATTGTGAACTGTAGTCCTTTGCTCCGATATTGAGTATCGAGGGATAGTTATTCGAGGATGATACAGGCTTTTGTAGACTGAGCAATAGCTGCGCTCCATGTTCAGGCGTGGCAGAATCAGCAAGGGCGGATTGCTGAGCTTTATGAAGAGATTCTACTTGAATCGCTTTATGCCTCAAAAATTCTATTGTCTTCAGTTCGCGTTGAGTGGTTTCGTCCATTTCCTGTGTACCTTCGTGATCTTTCATGAAACTATCAAGGATTGCATGCATTTGGTCTGAGTATTTGCCTGCTGGTTCAAGGATGCCATAGAACCCGCTGATCATGGCCGTTTGGAATTCGCGATATGCGTTGCTGAGACCAACCCGAGTCTCTTCTAGGACGGAATCCCTAAATTCCTGTCGAATCTCGTAATCTTTGATGGCAGATTCGAAACATGCCACCCTGGAGCGCGAATATCGCTCCGAATCTAACCGCTTCAGAAGGTATGGTCGATGTAAGCTAATGCGTACAAACAAAATCTCGGTCAGCAAAAGAAATCTATGGATCGGGATGAACGGGTCTGTATCATCTAGGCTTGTGTTGGGAGAAAGCGAATAATGGGAAGGTAAATTGGTGATAAACTTGAGGAGGTCATCATCCAGTGTTATCACTTCTGAATAATAACTTTTCTCCTGAATCTGCTGGAAATGGTGGACGATGCGACCTATAATTAAAGCAAGCTGATGGCGAAGAATGACAAACGTCATCGGTGTAGGTGATGATAGAGGAAGAGAGTTATAAGCATCAGTCTGTGTTGAGGCATTGTCAATATTAGACGGCATTTTTGTTGAGGTATAGTCATCATGTATTGAGTTTGGTCGCCCAAGAACAAGAGCGTAAGAGCGGTCAGCGTGGTAGAGATAAGACCTATATTGGGCTGCAATGAGAGTTTGATTCTGGTAACGTTATCGCAAATCTATACCATATTCTCCTTCGGTACTCCACACGGGAGGGTTCCATGCCCTACATTCTAAGTTGGATCAATTGACGATAAAACTAGAAAAACCGCTGACCATTGTAGAGCCATCCCTGTGGAAACCTAATGCCTGAGCTGTCCTGACAGCGGCTCCAAGTTGACTCCAACACTCTGTTATGCGTCGATCGAAAGTCAGAAATCTGGCACTCTGGAAAGATGATCAGACAGTAGAGTCAAATCATGTGTAACAAGACCCACCAGAAGTCGGGTGAGTACGATTTCTAGGGAGTCCGGTTGAATAGCTGCTGCTATTAGCAAAGATCGACGAGCTGATTTCCTTTTTAGTGAATCAGAAATGACAACGAAAAGGTACTGACAAGACCAATAGTAACGCAATGATGTGATCCTCCGCGTGCGGGCATCGCCCCCGATATGTTCGAGAGAAAGGCGAGCTGAGATCGCCAATACAACAAAGAGGAGGGGTAAGAAACGAACGTCATGAGGGTTGGTTGCTCCAATTCCGTCACGGCCGTGCGCACAAATCGAAGCGTAGCCAGAGCGAAAATCCTTTTCTGATATGGGATAACGAGTCCAGTTTCTGGATAAGGAAGCCAGCTTGAGGCACCAGAGTGTGTACACCAGCGAACCACGCACATCGAGGTGAAGTAATAGTCTACCAGAACATCCGATACCCTCTGAGGTGGCAACTCCTGCAAAAGTTCAGAGATTTTGTGAGGTGACACCCCACATTCTTGAACTAAAGACTTGAGATTATCGGCAGCGGAGGGCTCAAGGTCATCGTCAAGAGGAGGGATTGAATGCCCTGGGGGATCGCTATTAGTTGCTGAGCCATTGGTAATAGCCAAACTAGGTACATGTTGCAACTTGAACACTTGGTTACCCAAAGCAACCTATGAATTCCATGCTACACTTACCTGCTCGACGACAGAGCTGGGGGCTACACTGCCTGAAGCACCGTTTCCATACCACTTGCCGCTTTGAAAGGTTCCCTCACTTGTATCGTGTTCTTCTGCGGGGGAGCGATTGTCGTCTTCAAGAGGGGATTGAGAATACGGTCGCTCTAAATTAGAGTATGAGGCACTGCTAGTCCAGAACTGAGGCAAGGCAGCTTCAATGATTCGTTCGAGTCGGGCAATGCGTCCTGTAAGATCGTGATCTGCCTTCCCTGGAGTGTAAGCTTTGCAGAGCTCGGGGACCTTGCGCGCAATGCACTAACAAGGAATGAATTGACCGATCTGGAAAGCTAAAAAGTGGTTCTCACATGAGAGCAGGGTGTTTGACGATCACACTGAAGCAAAAGATTATTGTTTGAGGCATCGGACATCGAATTCTACAAACTTTCTGCTTTCTCCGGTGACATTCACCGCAAGAAAAGCTAGTTGTTTCAACAAAAATGAAACGAAGATATGCCACCTTCCTACCTTACTCTCACCCTCTGCTTTTTACTTGGCGGTAAAAGACCTTCTGGTTTCTTGCGCTTGACAAGAGTGGGGGAAGATTGATCTGACTGCTCAAGAGTCAGCATCAATGAAGAAGATGAGAAGGAAAGATACCCAAAGCGCTTGTTGGGTTTGTATCACCACTTGCCGGTGATCCGGGGACAAATAGTATTTCACTTATTTCTTGTCTCTTCATGGGTTCTGAATCCTCATGGAAGCAGCTCACGTTGTCTCTCGAGCGTCCATACAAGGACGATCATGGAAATCCAATCCCAGTTGTTGAGGACATCACACCCGATGGCCAGTATATTCATGAAACGTAAGGCCTGCTTGATTTGAAGCATTCTCTGGTTTCAAGCAGTATGTTGAAACTGCACAGGAAAGAAAATACTTCTGCACGACTTGGTGTGAATCTGCGAAGGATATTTCTCGAGCGTGGCTTGGATTTCTTGGACAAGTACCCTGCAGAAACCTTGAGCTCACAAGACACACAGGCGGAAACTTCGGAATCCGAAGGGACTTCCAAAGCAGAATCAGAGGACGAGGATGACGAAGAGACAAACACCATGACATATGAAAACTTGCGTGATGTGAGGGATGAAATAATGGGGAAACTCGCGTGAGTCCTGCCCATGGTGTGAGGTAAACCACAAGGCCAACAGTATACAGTGTCTCTCTCGGTGAAATGACACATGCACAACAAGTTCTTGCTGCACTCTTGGGGACTCATGAATCTAGAGGGCAGCCTTCCACGCAGTCATCGCAGACTTCTCCACAGACTCAACTGATGCCCCGATCATCATCACCCCCGTCAAACGTGAAATTCTCCGCGACACTTGTTACGAAGCCGCCTCCAATCACATCTGTTCAAGCATTCAATGCTCAATTAGTCATTGGCGGTAAAGATGAAGCTCTAAGACATGCTGCAGGTTTATTCAGGATATCTGCTGAGAGCATGGAGCGGACTAGGCTCGCCGGAGAGAAATATTGGGTTGATGCGCTCAAGATTCGTCGTAGTAATTGGGGTTTGGTCCCTGCCCCACTACCATCTGGTTCGGCTACTGGAAAAGGAGCTGACAAGACGTCCAAAGATTTTCTCATATCTTTCGGTTTGGAAGAATGTTAGTCTGTGGTTCTTTTCCCTTGCATGAACAGAGAGGCTAATCGTAGTCCAGCTCCAGTACAATTTAGACGGCGAGCTGTCGGTAGGCTTCCTAGTTACACTAAGTCCTCTCAAGATGTGATCTTCCCCCATCGCAAGAAAAATCGCCTCCGCGTGAGCATTGTCATCAAAGATGAGGCGGGCGTAGCCCACACGACGACGAACAGCATTCAATTTGATGACGAAAATGTCCTTGATGGTGCTTTGCGGTCCGCCCAGCGTGAAATTGTTGAACAGGAGATTTTCTCGATTCTTGTTCAAGAAGCTGGGAGCCTTCCATCTGCCTCTGCTAAAGTATCTGAGCGGTTCATCATTGTCGACGCTGCCCAAGGCCTCGAACTTCAGATTCAACTTGTGAGTCTTCCGATACCGACAGTGTCTAGACAATCTTGATCATCATCCTCAGGCTGATGACGTTGATTCGTCCACAGAAGCATCTCGGACTGTCGAACATAGCGAGATTTGTAACCTCATATACCATGCTTTCCATATTCTCCTTTTACGACGACATGCTCTATTAAAAGATGATCGCCTCGGCTCTTTTGTACAGGCATCCACATCACAACAACAAAGTGCCATCCAAGTAAACCAAAGCAAACCTAAGTACCCCATCCTACAGCCTATCATTGACCTCCTCCAGTACCAAGTCTTCCTCGATCGCATTCGAAACGAAGTTACGCAAGTAGTCCGTGCATTGCAAATTGCCGGAATTCCAACAAATCTTGTTATGAACATTGTCGGTGAGACTGGAAAAGAACTCATAAAGCTCTTGGACACCAAATCAAATCTTAAGATTGGAGGCGAAATTGTGTTACGGATCTTCAATCGGTATGGTGCTGAATCTGAGAATTTTGTGGAATTGCAGTCCTCAGTGTTCTTTCCACCTCTCCTTTTTTTGCCAGACATACAATCCGCTTCACTTTTGTTTCACCTTCAACTCTGGTAGCTCACCTTTCACAATCGACATTGAATGTTTCGTCTGTTCCTCAGCTGTGTCAATTGCTGATGGATGAAGTCGAGCGTTGTCTATTGAATCAAATTCGTGATCTGGGAGAAAGTCTTTCGAAGAATGTCGAGGGTGCTTGGTTCATTGATCTGGATCAATGTGTTGGTCGGTGGGAAGGTTGTGTCTTGTGAGTACCATTTCTTTTTTTTTTCACGAGGTTGCTTTTTTTACTTGAATGAGAGCAGAAATATCCGGGTGATCTATGGTCCCGATTATGCTATCAATTGTACGGCATACCTCTTGGGATGCCCGCCAGGAAAACAGGGACAGGCTCATCTCTACCCTCCTAGGGAGAACGAGGGGACGAAATTTCTAGACTGGGTTGAACGTCTTGTCAGAACCACAATTAAACAAACAAGCGCCGGTGTATGATTAGGTGGTTTGAATGAAGAACAGCGACAACAGTCCAGTTCCATATGTATTCATGTTTTAAATGATAACAAGTAACAACAAAAAGGTACATCTACTCTTCCTCCTCCTCGCCACCACCAGCCTGGAAATTCTCGATCTTGGCTGCAATACGAGCCTTGCGTTGCTCGAGAGTGAGTTTGTTGACTTTATATTTGAGAGATTCGGCTTTCCAGTCCTTCGTTTTTTCTGTGGGCTTGAACTCGGGATTCTCACGGATTGCGGCATAGGCATTAGTATAAATTTCCTCAATATCTTCAGAACCAATACCCTCAGCAAGATATGATGCGAACTGCTTCTTGAATCTGGAAGAATTCAGCTAGATGACTATCTTTTGAATGTATTACAAACCTCTCGTCATCTTCTTCCTCCAAGTTCTCCATGTATTCAGCGACATGACCGCCGAAAATATACTTCCTCAGAACTTCAGCATCGAGTTGCTTCGTTTCTGGATCGTAACCAGGAAAACGTTTGTCATTGTGGGGAATAAAGATACCACCGTCACTGGCACCCTTTAGGGCACCAAAGACACGGGATCCAGTAGAGGTACGTCTCAAGCCAACATCAAGGTAAGCTTTGAAGGGACGGGGAGCACCGTCCTCTTCAATGGCTTCCGTAAGGGAGAGAGTACCGTCAGGTTCAGTAACACCCTCGTATTGGTCTGCAAGACCGAGCTTGGTGAGGGCACGGCGGGCAGCAAGAAGACCCGTAGCATAGGCTGATTAGAAATGAATTAAGTAGTTATGTTATTCAATAGATACGGTACTTACCAGCAGTCCAGTTGGTCAACCCCTTTTTAATACCGTATCGTGGCAGCTCAGCGGAGCGAGCAGATGTGAGGATGAAGTCACCTTGAAGGCGGGCATAGACGATCTGAACGATAATATCCTTGTTGGTGATACGAACGACGAGACGGTATTTAGGGGCATTGCTAGGCAGGCGTTGGACTTATTTTGAGTTTCTACCGAGAACCAGGTACATACTATTTGTTCTTGGCCTGTGTCACGAGGCGTTTCCGGGCATAATCTGCAGATGAGTGAGTAGGCATTCAAAAAGTTGCCATTAATTAAGCGCACAATCAGTCTTTCCCTCCCTCCTTCGACGGTACTTGACCTGAAAACGCGAGAAGTAGGCATCGGACTTGACCTTTTTGACGAACGGCATCTGAAATATCGAGCAAGATCAGTAACCTGAAAGGCGTCATCAGAACCAGAGCCCCTCCATCCACTGGAGAGACAAGAAAATGGAGCTTTAAACCAAGGACGTTGTGTGTATTTGATAGAGAAGGGCGCGAGGAGCGATAGATTGGGCTAACATACCTTGAGAAGGGATGGACAGAACTGTCGACGACACCAGGGTCCGTAGTGGACGATGCTGACATCTAAATTATGTAATATTTTAGTGCTGTGCCAGGTCGACACCGCCACCATCAACTTCACTTCACCTCGCCACTACAACCGCGTACGTATATCTCGTTTTTGAAGTCAGAAACACTCGATATCCATGGATCCTTATTCCAAGCAGTCGTACAACTATGGCTATGGGCAAGGTTATGAGTCCAATAATTACCATAAAGGGTACTCGAGCTCTGCGTCGTCCTTTCCACTCCCAGGAGGACCTTCATCGTCTTCTGCCCCTGCCCCCGTTCCTGCAAATGCCTATGAATATGATGTAGGCATATTGGCCCAGCAGAGTGTGTATGTACCGGGGGCTGCGATTGATAAGCGGGGAGGAGCAGGTGGCAAGCTTGCTAAAGGTGGCAAGCGAACGACGGTTCTTCGAAAGGGTGGAGGAAAAGTCTGGGAGGACCAGACACTGTTGGAATGGAACCCTTGTACGCAGAGTCGTTGATTCTTTAATTTTGGGCCATGATTTCTTATGATGATCTTACGTGCAGCATGGTTTCGTCTGTTTGTTGGGGATCTGAGTAACGATGTGTCTGACGATGTGCTTGCTAACGCTTTCAACAAGTACATTTCGTTTCAGAAAGCCCGTGTGATCAGGGATCGTCTTAGTGGAAAGGTGAGATTGAAGTACTTCCGTCACTGTACTCAGGCTCGATGTATTTACAGGCGAAATATGGGTTCGTTGCATTTTCAGACCCGGAAGATTTTTTGAAGGCGTGGAAGGAAATGGACGGTGCGTTTCCATAGTAGGATTTGTTGTATATTTGACCAGGGCAATTTACAGGTAAATATGTCGGTAACCGCCCTGTGAAGCTGAAGAAGGCGGACAATACAGCAATTCGTCCGGTGGAGATAGGGCACCGCAAAGCGAAACAACTAGAGCAAGAATTGAGAAAGAATCGTCGCAAACCCTATTGATAACGTATTTATATATATTCGTGGCTGTATTTGAGCGGAGCGAATCATGTGTGAATCATGTGCGCGCTGTGCGCATCAAGTGAGACTGCGGGAGCACCAAAAACTAACTTCATCATCATCCTTATACACACTCTGCATGGCATCTGCAGAGCTGTTGAAGCAGATCCAAGCTGGAAAAACGTTGAAAAAAACAGCGACAAATGATCGCAGTGCACCAGCATTAGACTCGGGAAAAGGGGGTGGCCGTGGCCCCAGTCTCGCACCTGCGCCTGCTTCGGGTGGAGGCAGCAGTGGTTCAATGGCGGGGCCTCCGCAACTAGGTGCCCTTTTTGCTGGAGGGATGCCCAAACTCAAACCTGCTGGACATGTAGTGCAACAACCCCCAGGTGATGCATCCAAAGTGGTGCGTCCTGCAGCAGCAAAGGCCGCTCCTTCGCCAGTTGTCCCTCGGGCAAAACCTCCTGCTGTCCCTCATGCACGTGCTGTTCCGCCACCTCCTGCACGTGCTACCCCGCCTCCTCCCCCCAGGCCATCCCCGACACCTCCGGCTCCTGCTACTCCTATACGTACTTCTTCACGTACTTCTCCGGCTGCTCCGGCCGCTGCCACTCTGCCCGCTGCCACTCTGCCACGTGCTTCTCCGGCTTCTGCACGTGTTGTCCCGCCTCCTCCCCCTAGGTCCGCCCCGACACCTCCAGCTCCTGCCATTCCTGTACGTGCTGCTCCGGCTGCCCCGACCTCTGCACGTGCATCTCCGCCCCCTGCACGTGTTGCTCCCGCTCCTCCCGGACGTCCTACGCCATCGTTGGCTGGCAGACATCCTCCTCCTCCTCCTCCTCGACCATTGAGCTCTGCTTCATCAGTACCAGGAAAAGTTGTTCCTCCTCCTCCTCCAGCTCGCCTGCCCCCTGATGCTGGCTCACCTGCACCTCCTGCAAGAGTTCGAGTGCTATCCGAATCTGCAGCACCAGACTTACCTGTCCGAGCTCCTCCCCCACCCCCTACAAGATCTTCATTGATCACCTCTCGATCAGCCGCACTGCCACCTCCAATCTCATCTAGTTCGCTGAGTAACCCTCCAATCACTCCTCCCGTCAGACGTGTCACCCCCTCGGCTGCCGTGGTCCCTCCTCAAGGAAATGCAACCTCGGTTCCCAGCAGAAAAAGTAGGTCTCCTTGATTGCTAAAGTCTGGAAATTTGCCTCTGATAGTTTATCAAGTCCCCTCTCCACCTGCGAGTTCGGGTGCACATACATTTCCCGTAAATGATTTCCCGCCTCCTCGGGACTTCCACCCAGTACAAAGGCATTACAACAGTGGTCGTATGAAAGGCAGCAACTTCGATACAAACATGTTGTAGATAGATGGAATTGGCACTAGAACTGGCACCAGAACTGGCATCGTTTCGTTTTGACAGCTCGCGCTGAGGTGTAGCCACGTATGTAATTTACAGGACTCTTGCCTCAAACCAGGCAAGCCGCCTTTCTGATACCAATCTAGGCATATCTTCTACTGTTTTGGAGCCAAACCTGTGAACCTAAATATGATTAAGATCAAAATGACACGTCAGTTGTTGAGTAGTCTATAAATCCATTGGTAATTGGTTTCTTCCTTGTCTCGCACCATAATGCGGTTCTGTTCCCTTACCACATCTGCTTCAATCCTCGCCCTAGCCTCTCTTGTCTTTGCCGACCTTGATTCTGATGTCATCAGCTTGACGGCCAAAAACTTTGAAGAGTCCGTGTGGAAAGAGCCCCTCATGCTTGTTGAGTTCTTCGCTCCATGGTGAGTATTGGCATTTGAGCACAAGCATAAGGTCATCAGCTCTTCCTAGGTGTGGACACTGCAAGGCCTTAGCCCCTCACTATGAGGAGGCTGCTACTGCCCTGAAGCAGAAGAACATAAAGCTTGCCAAAGTTGACTGCGTTGAAGAAGGCGAGCTCTGTCAGAGTAATGGGGTACAAGGCTACCCGTGAGTCTAACTCATTCACACCTTCTTCAGCTTTCCTTATCCGTTTAATAGAACACTCAAGGTATACAAGAATGGTGAGGCTACCGACTACAATGGCCCCCGCAAGGCAGACGGGATCATCAGCTATATGGTCAAGTATGTTAATCCGCTAGCCTCAGATAGCTGTCCCTAATAATAACGTTTTATGCAGGCAATCACTTCCTGCTGTGTCAGAGGTCACCTCAGAGAACCACGAAGAATTTCAAAAGGCCGACAAGGTGGTCGTTGTTGCCTATGTCTCATCCTCTACTTCAGAACCTGCTCCTGTCTTCAGTGCTGCCGCCGAAAAGCACCGTGACGACTACCTTTTTGGTCTCTCGACTGACAAGGCTCTTGCGGATGCCGCTGGTGTCGAGCCTCCTGCCTTGGTTGTCTATCGCAGTTTTGATGAACCTAAGACCGAATTCCCCTACCCTATCTCCAACCTCAAGACCGATGACATCTCTGATTGGGTGAAAGAGCTTGCCATTCCTATCATTGACGAAGTCAGTGGGGAGAATTATGCCGTCTACGCCAGCAGCCCCAAACCCCTTGCCTATCTCTTCCTTGACCCTTCTTCTGAGGATAAGGACAAACAAGTCGAATCTATACGACCTATCGCGAAGAAATTCAAGTCTAGGATGAATTTTGTCACCATTGATGCTATCAAATTTGGTGATCACGGCCGTGCTCTCAACCTCATGGAGGCCAACTGGCCTTCTTTCGTCATCCAGGATCTCTCTAAACAACTAAAATACCCTCTTGACCAATCCAAGGAACTCACACCTGATCTTGTTTCAGCATGGGTCGAACAATACCTTGCTGGTAACCTTGAGCCTTCGCTCAAGAGCGAGCCTATTCCCGAATCCCAGGATGAACCCGTCTATACTGTCGTCGGAAAGACCTTTGATGAGATTGTCTTTGATGACAATAAAGACGTCTTTATTGAGTTTTATGCTACTTGGTGCGGTCACTGCAAACGCCTGAAGCCAACTTGGGACAGCCTTGGTGAGAAATATGCAGTCCTCAAGGAGAAGGTCGTCATGTGAGCTCCTCAGTAATAGCTATGAGTCAGATTCTTATTTGTTTATAGTGCCAAGTTCGAGGCCACTGAGAATGACCTTCCTGCAAGTGTCCCCTTCCGTGTTCAAGGGTTCCCCACGATCAAACTCAAACGCGCCGGTTCTCGCGACTTCATCGATTATGAGGGTGACCGCTCGTTTGAGAGCCTGGAAGCCTTCCTCCAGGAGCACGCTAAGAATTCACTTGAATTCGCCGAAATACCTGCTGAGAAAGCCGAGGAATCACCGGTTGTTGCCGACGAGGCTGCCCAGACGCCCGTCAGCGTGGCCTCTGCTCAGGAAACAGAGGTTACCCATGAGGAACTTTGAGGATCTTGGGAATATTTTGACGCAGTAGCAGTCCAAAATGTATCTTAGTTACCACTTTTGATAGCATGAATGGCATGGGGATATAATAAATAGTATTCAAATCTTGGAGCTCTGCTCTCGTTTTGATCTATAATAATCGGAGAAAGATAATCTGATCCCCAAAAAACGACAATCCGGATCTGGATGTGCCTGGAGATGAGTGACAATTGATTGTGCTCGTTCGGTAAAGAGGCTTTGGTATTCGTTGAGGCGTGTCATGATTTCCTGCAGCGATTCTGTTGACGAGGATGAAGGCAATGTAGTTGTATGCACACCCTTGCGGAAAAATATCAATGATGAAGGTCCAACCGTGATGTGTTCAGAAAAATCTTACACGTTGTGCATCAAGCTCTTGGTCCCTTTTCGACGACTCGGACAAACAAGAATTATAGAAGTGATCCTGTCATCGGCAAAGCAAACAAATCATCGGTCAGACGGATGTGATAGTGGGCAATAGAAAGCAATACAGACTGTAGCTATACGAAATTGGAGAATAATTCCAAATATTTCACGGACTTGGTTGAGTAGATTTTCCTATTGAAGGAAGAGGAAGAACCATTAGATGACAGTAGGGACCAAACGAGAATTCAAAAAAAACCTCTTTCCCAGCCTTTGGACTTCGTAGAAATATTTTCTTCATCATTTGATCAAGATAATTGCGATGAGCTTCAATCAGCGCGTCTAAATCTCCCTCCTTTTTGTTGAGAAAGTTAATGAGCTTCATCCAAGAACACTCTACGACTTCAAGTCTGGCATATGCTTGCATCTGACGAATGAAATGAATCATTTCTGCTATCGTGAGACGTATTCTATGCCATTCAAATTCTAGATCTCGTTTCAACGAAGGGTCAATGTTGTAAATTCGATTTGAGTGAAAGGAACTCACCAGGAACCTTGAGGAAGGATCGTACACCACCTGTCACGCGCATCCATCCTTTATTCAGTGCAAGCTCGACACGCTTCTGCTGCCACAGGTATCTGAAAAGCTTTAGGTATTTCTCCATTGATTCAGGGTCCAATACGGTGTCAATGGGAGAATCAACTTTGTATTCCAACGTAAAGACGTCCCATCCAATCTCGCCGTGTGAGTACTCTAGCATTCGAGCATCCAAACGTCTTAGGACATCCATTGGATCATACTGAGCACTCGAGGACCGTATGGCTGTTTCCAAAGTAGCTGTGAGATTGTGCCGATAAAGTGTATTTGCTGGCTTAGCCAAACTCGGTCTTTTTGTCAAATGTCAAGATTAAAAACGCTCTGGGACAAACCCGATGATGAACGCACTCAAGTGTTTCCATGAGTTGATCTGCAAAATCCCCACGTCCCAACATGAGGTAATTTCTAAGGGCATCGAGATGATCGAGTAACTTGAACTTGTCAATGAATACTTCAAATAATCGTTTACTTGCAATTTTATACGCAGTGTCTATAGACCGTTCAAGCCCCGCGATATCGTTGTACTGTAGTTCTAGTAGAAATTTTCAGCTAGGTGAATCACCACGAATTGAACCGACCTGACTCACGGTCCTTGGAATTGCTCATCTTCTCCCGTGTTATCACCCAGTCACTGTCGTGACAGCTGTATCGGATGAAGTTGAGGCTTTTTCCTGTTGAGAAAATCTAATCGACAGTCGATGAGTGATGAGTGGTCATATCTACTTCAGATGATATTTACCTTCTTTCCAAAAACATCGCCGACAAATATGGGTAACATCTCCTGACGGAATCGGTACTTCGCATCCCAAAGCTTAAGGCCATCCTCCCTAGTACCCGAGTAATCATCTCCATCCGTGCCAAATCGCTCAAGCCCACCATCACCGGATAACGGGTTCCTCATTTCACCAGAGGATAACCCATGCATAAAATGAGTCGGATCAGTATCAAGGGATACAAAGAATTCTGCAAACGGGTCGTAAAGTTCGCCAGAGAAAAGCCATTTGTGCAAGGTCGAAAAGAAGGGCCGGGATACCTGGACGAGTACTCAGTTCAGGACAGACAAGGCGAGGGTGCACACCAACCTCTTCAAGGAGTTGGTTAGTGAAAGTACGGATGAACAAGTCCCCGTTATGGGTATAGCCATGTATTAAGTTTACAAGTGCCCCACCGTGAGTATCTGAGAAATCCTTAACATTCAATCAAGACAGGAAAAAGGGTCCGACATACTCCTTGCCCCTTCAACGCAGACACTCATCATTTTCATCCTCATTCGCCATTCGTTGATCCAGACATCTAGGCGACGGAGTGAAAGGCTCATATTGTTTCTAGATTTGTCAACGCTTGTAGCTGGGTTATTGTCCTGGAACAGTTGTGTTTCAAGGATGGCTATGAGGCGATAATATTCAGTCAATTGTGCTTGAAGGTAATGACATAGACTTTGCTCAATCATGCCAACATCTGACGACGATTCTCTTTGACGCACGAACTTCTCTACGCGATTATAGAGAGATCCAACTTCCGCCAGTCGGTGGATGAGAACCTTGGTGGGTGCTGATATGATATTTTTCTGGGTAGATCAATATTTTGGGGAGGAAAGCAGGGAATGATGTACGTACTGTATCACCAAGAAAGACAATGCGGCTGTCCTCTTCTTCATCTGAAGATATTTTCACACATTTCCCGGAAATTCCTTGCAGCAAGTAAAGTGCATCACGCAAGAGTGATCTTTCCGAAATATGGGCACAGCCTTTGGAAATGCGATACTCTTGCAGAATCTGTGCCTTGGTCTGAGCGGACTGAGTGAGAGGTTGAGGTCCCGAAGGACTAATAGGTGATGCAGTATCTCTAGATGGTGGAAGCGCTAATGAGGGTAAGGTGACGGGGACGAGGGTTGGGGGAGCGACTGCCGAGGCAACAGACTGTAAAAATGCAATAGATTCTTCTTTTTTTGCCAGTAATGGCTACAAATCTGTTTAAATGACAATATAAACTTCAAAATAAAAACTGACTTCGTTGAGTAATCGCGATACCAGGTTCGTAAACTTCAAAGCGTCACTCCCTCCGGAACTCGCAGATCTCTGAAGTACTGATTCCATTCAGAATACTGCATGACTTTTACGGAAAAACTCACAAATTTTCTTGATCATGTCGACCGTTTGAGCCAAATCATTGTCACGGCCGCGACCAATGTGGCTGAGACGACGATCAATAGGAATCCAATTAGCATCAGAAGCACACCGACCTGTGCAGAATGTCTTGGCATTGTAGAAGCAGTTCGTCACGAAGCCGCTGGTTTGTTCGTGACACAGGAACTAGGAGGTATGTCAACGCTTCGAGACTTGAAGCAAGAGTAACCATGATACTGAAGCCAAAGATGATTTGGTATGCAATCCATACCACGTGACCCAGGTTTTTTTCTTCTTTTTTTCGATTCAGCATTTATATTCCGCAACAAGCAAGCTAGTACTAAGACGCGGAGAGCCTAAGCAGGACCCAATGTTAGGTGGTGTGTCTACAGAAGGCATATGGCCACGGGTGAAGGATGTAGGCGGAGTTTTCTTGTGGATGTTTGGTAACAGTACGTGACCCGCATTCTATGTGGATCACTGTCACATTCACTCCCCCAAGATATCTTAGGTGCCCGGAAAGGAGTTAAAGCCCTCATAGAATTCTTGATCCCTACACCAGGTCAGAAACTTTCATAGATCAATGGAAAACTACTCTAAAGTTGAGGACGATCCCCTGCTGCATCACCCATTCCGTTGCAATGAGTATCCATTAATTCAACTTCTTCATAATAACACTTTCGGGCAGACGGCTACATCACCTATCTACCAGCGAATTTCACATACACCCTCGCCACATGCCTTCTGTAGATATACCCCTGATGCTCGCATCTTAGTGCGGGATAGAAATTCTGAATCCAGAAACAAAGTGATGTGACATTGAAGGTGATGGCCGTTAACAATCTTATACCAGAAGGCTAGCCAGTGCTCTGCAATCTCATCCTCAACCTGGGTCTGATGACCAATAGCTCACAACTCCTGATCTGGGCCTGTGTTTGTATGTCGGTATGGACGCAACAGGCATTGACCTGAATATCTCCCTGACACATCGACCCACTGGATATCAAGTAGGGAATAGGAATAGAACTCTATCTGTTCCTATCTAAGGCTTCGCAAAAGGATCTCTAGTGGGCTCGAGACCGAGACCGAGACCGAGCCTCGAGCCTCCTAATGGTCTTGTGTAATCTACCATCAACAAGATCCCAAGACCCAAGGACCAGGGAGGCGGTACAGCTTGTTGCACTGACAAAGACAATATATTGTACCGGGTATGATATACACCGTCTAATGATTATCAAGAAGCGGCCAACGATGAAAGGCGTCGGAATAGGAATTAATGAGAGGGAGATGTTTGGTAGAATATTGGATACCAAGCGCAGTGAGCGCCAAGTGTGGGGTTTGGGATCAAGGCGTGAGGTGGTCTCATTGATTATATGATAGCACAAGAGCAAAGATCGGGATGCAGAGGTGTCTAGAGGTGGACTAGTATTTATCAACCTTCAGACCATCTTTCCAGAATGTGAGATAGGCTAGAGCGTGTTTGTCAGTGTGCGAGTCTGGTTGTTGAGGTAGACTTACGCGTAGTGCCATCCTCCTGATGATGAACAGGTAAGCAAAATTATCTCATATCCTATGGTCCATAGGACATTTAACGAAACTTACGCGGTAGTTGAGGAGAGCAACCATCCCATCAGGGTCCATAGATTTTCCAATGAACTATCATAAATTTAATATCTTGAGTTGAATCCGAAGTGAAAATGCCTACAAATTCATAGTCCTGGAAATTAGTGCTCACTACCTTGACAAATGCGGAGGCACCCTTTTCAAATGAGGCAACACGCTCAGGTTCTTTCGTTTGAAGTTCTGCTCTGATATCTTTGATATATGTCTGAACGTCTGTGAGTTACAGGTCCTGTGAGATCTGTAAAGATGTATTACGTACTTTGATATGAGTTAAATAATCTTTTTTTGTGAAGTTGGTCTGTACGAGTCCAGATGAATGAACGAGGTTGATAACAGTTTGTGAACCGTCTTCCAGACTTTCCTCTTGCCCTTCCGCAGAGGGATTCGCACCTAAGAGGGAAACTCAGCTTCAAATCAGAAGGACATATATAACAACCAACCGATGTCAACATCCCCTTCTTTGATGACGATTGAAGCGCAGTCCACCTCCCATACAACATCGTGATGTTCCGTACTGCGGGCTGGTAGTGAGAGGCGCTCTCATGACAGAGTAAGCACACACCCACTGTTTGTAGGCATCGGTGAACATCTCATCACCGGTTTTTTTGTCAGAGAACACCAACATCTTGAGAGGATGAATGGATGAGTGGATGAATTGAAAATTGTCATCGATGATCTTGTAGCTCACGTGATTGATCCTATCTATCCGATCCTGCAAAAGAAGTAATGGAATGGATTTCTTACCGACCGCCATCAAAAGGCATGCTCGTCCAGT
>Ga0153999_1000507_pt1 | contig 17050 bp, 16 predicted proteins | sample TSNC083MetaG_FD_104675 | JGI IMG/M metagenome (GOLD analysis project Ga0153999, IMG submission 104675) | Attine ant fungus gardens microbial communities from North Carolina, USA - TSNC083 MetaG | ecosystem: Host-associated > Fungi > Mycelium > Unclassified | place: USA: North Carolina, Lumber... | reverse complement strand
TCGCCAGATAAGCACTGTACACGTCAGCCTGTACCTCGAGCCGAAGCTGTGTTTCAAAAAGAGTTTTGGTCATGCCGCTGCCATAATACGATTTAAAATAATCCTCAAGCCCTAAGCTATAATCCTGACAATACGATTCTATCTTGGCCAACTTCTCTAAGACAGGCTCATAATCCGATTCCTCAAAAACGTACCCATCTTCCTCGGCCAAATCATTTAAATAAAGGACACGTGTGAGTCTTGTAAAGGCCTCCTCCTTAAAGTGGTCTGCCCATGTGACACCCTCCGCATAATCCTGGTTCTGGGGTTTCGTCGATGCACTGTAGCCCAATTCAGCCAACTGATCATAATTTTCATTTGTAAAATCTATCGATACACTGTAATAGTAGTAATTGAACTCTGCCGTCGTCAGAGTGTGATTTCCCACAGTAAGCGCCGTCACACGAGACTGCAGGATCCCGGTATTCAATATGATGGCAACGAATACGACCGGGATGATTATGATATAAAATGGGAGCATTGAGCGTTTCTTTTTCATGACAGCTTCTCTCCTTAATGGGGATTGTAATTTTCCGTAGTACCACGCTTGTAGCATTATTGTATGACTTAAACGGTTATCTGTCAAGCATTCAGACAACACTCCCTTCTATCTCTGCTGTATTCTCAATGCTTAAACAGAAAACTTATATAAAGCCACCTCATCGATCTCCCGGTTGGTGGAAACAAGGTAATCCGCTCCATCGTTTTCGTATTTATATACATTTGCCGAGCCGCATCCCCTATCCAAGATCTGAGATTCAAACTGCTCCAATCCTTTGTTCCAGGTAAACATCAGCAGATTCTGCTCCCCCTCCCGGTGGCCGATGACGACTGCAGGCTTCCCACCTAGCATCCCGCCATAGATCGAATGGGCGAATTCCGCTTTTTTTTCATAGGTATAGGCAGTCTCAAATTTCCCGTCAACCTGTCGGTAAATGCGGATAGTGTCTCCGTGAAATGGCGAGATTACCGCTAGCTCATCCACCCCATCCTCATCCAGGTCCACTAAGACCGCATCAGAAGCCGGGGTATTAAGCAGAGGAAGGATCTCCCACTTCTTACCTGGCGCATCGGGCGGGATAAATATGTATACACCGCTGTCACAGGAAATGACCACCTTGTCCATCCCTTCCTCTGTGACCTTGTAAAAACCGTGATTTTTCACCAAACCGTCCATGATTACCTCCATCTGCAACTGATAATCATCGCTAAACACCGAGAGATCCTCCGGGAGGACTGCCGCATACACTTTTCCAGGATAAGACCAGTCCCCGTTTGAATGGTCTTGCCCAGATTTCACAGTGCCGGCGATTAGGTATTTAACACCGCCACGCATAAGGATCCCAAAGCGATGTATGTAAGGGATATCAAGGAGTGTCCTCATTTCCCAGTTGTCCTTCCCGTCCGGCGTGACAATGATGATTTTTGCCTCTGCAGCATCATGGGGGGAGAAAAATTTCTGTGTTGCCAAAAACTGACCGTCCGTCTCCGGAATTTGCAGCATCGTCATCACACCCCCAGGCTCTGTCCAAATCGTATCCTTGTCGTTCCCCACCAGGTCATACAGGGCACATCTGCCCTTCCGCTCCGCAGCGACCAGGAAATGTTCTTCTCCATGATAAAATAATGGTGCCACGGCATAGCATTTCGGGATACTCCCGATTACTTTCTTTTCCACTTCCATCTGCTCTCTCCTCAATGTTTACTTCTGCCGGTCCAATATCTCCCGCATCTTTTCGTTCGCATCCGCCAGGTCATCTTTCCACTGTGGGCTCCCTTTGTACCAGAACTCTGTGACATAGCGCCGTACCCCCAGATCCCATGCCGTCCGGATGACAGATTCGAAATCCACATATCCTTCTCCGAAGTGCATATCCCTGAATACGCCCGGCTTTGTCTCCTTTAAGTGAACCGCGATTAGGTGGCCTCTTCCGTAAACCATATCTGCAGAGACATTGTTCCCATATTTATGGGCAGCGTTGGTGATATTTCCTACGTCGGGGTATACATTCAAATATGGAGAATCAATATTGCTCACAAATTTCATAGATTTCTTCACCGTATTCATAAACTCAGTCTCCATGGTCTCAAATCCCAGGAAAATGCCATATTTTGCAGCTTCGTTTACGGCTTTCTCCAGATTTTTGATGAAATATTTCCGGGTCGTCTCATCCCCATCTTCGTAGTAAACATCATATCCCGCAAGCTGAATAATGCGAATCCCCAGGTCATCCGCAAGGTGGATTGCATCCTTCATGATCTCCAAGCTCTTCTCCCGGATTTCCGGGTCATGACTCCCAAAAGGATATCTGCGGTGTCCGCTTAAGCACATAGAGCGGATGGGGATTGACTCTCCTGCCATAGTGCGCACAAGTTCATGCCGTTCTTTCTTCGTCATGGCAAGCCGGGATAATTTTTCATCCGTCTCGTCGATGCTGATTTCCATAAAATCAAATCCGCTCTCTCTCGCCGCCCTAAGCTTTTCTTTCCAGTCCAACTCTGGCGGTATCGCTTTCTCATATAAACCAAGACAATATTTTCTATCCATATTTTTCTCTTTTCTGAAATGATTCTCTTTTTGAAAAAACCGCCTTATTATCCTACTTCCTACACGGTAAACTGATCCCAAACCGTATCCAACGCATCCACTATCGTCCGGTATCTCTGGTACTTTACATTATAGATGGCATGCCGCTTAATATCCGGCATGACCGGCTCATTGATGCAAACCATATGCACCGCTGCCTCCTCGTAGTCCGAATAGATCCCAACCGCCACAGATGCCGCCATTGCACAGCCAAGGATGCCCAACTCACTTACCCCACAAACGGTCTCAATGGGATACCCAAGGACATCCGCAAACATCTGCACCCAGAGTGGGGAATTTACCGCTCCTCCTCCCATGCGGATTACCTTTGGGGCATCCCTGACAGAGAGCAGCTTCTCAATATGCATCCTGTGGGAATATGCGACCCCTTCATAGACTGCACGTATCATGTGCGCCTTCGTGTGGTAGTTGCTCATTCCAACAAATCCGGCTTTTGCAAGGGGATGCGCATTGCTCCCGTATAAAAACGGCAGATAGTAGACGTCGCTCTCCTCCGGCCTCACACTATCCACTAGAACTTGAAGCTCCTCATACAGTTCTTTGCCGCTAATTTCCTGCATATCCAGGCAGTGCATATCTAGGCAGTGGATATCCAGGCAGTTTTTAATCACCCAGTCCAAGTTGCCCGCGCTCGTCGCGCTGCACTCCTCCAGCAGGTGATAACCAGGGATTGCGTAGAAGGAATTCATGGCAATTTGTGTGTCGGTGATTGGGATGGTGGAAATAAACTCATTGATGCTCCATGTCCCCGTGATCGTGCACAGCTGCTCTGGGTCTGTAACAGCCATCGCAATCGCGCAGGAGTCAATATCGAACATTCCTCCCGCCACCGGCGTGCCGGGTAACAGTCCGGTCTTTTTAGCAGCCTCCCGGGTGATTGTCCCACACATATCCGAAGAATACTTCAGGGGAGCTATTTTTTCATATACCTCGCCGATTCCCAAAAGTTCCAACAGTTCCTTATCGTATTTCCCGTCTCGGACATTCATCAGGCCGGAGCCGGAGATGTCCGTGGCTTCACTGTACGCCTCGCCCGTCAGGCGGAAACGGATATAATCCTTCACGGAAAAGACCCATTTGATCCTGTCATAGACGGCCCGGTCATTTTCCTTCAGCCATTTCAGCAGAGCCGCCTGCTGGCAGGCAAGCAGTTGCTGGCAAAGCTTCGGATATGCCGCGTCAAACGTGCCGTCCCGATACCAATCCTCCACGATTTTCCACGCCCGGTTGTCCGTGGAGCTGATGCCATTTATGACAGGCGCTTCATCTTCTCCCCAGAGGTAGAGTCCTTTCCCGTGGCCGCAGACCGCAATTCCGATAATTTCAGACGGGCCGACCCCAGATTTTTCTAGCACCTCACGGACACAGGCGCAGTTTGCCTCCCAGACAACTTCCATATCTCTCTCATTATACCCGGGTCTGGGGACAAGCACCTGCGTCTTTCGTGACGCCACGCAGATTTCGTGGCCTTTCATATCAAAAAGCGCCGTTTTTGTGACTGTCCCTCCATTATCCAGGCCGATTGCATATTGTCCCATAACTTTCATTTCCTTCCCGCTGATTTAATCCCGGCATTTCTCTCTTACACAATTAGATTTTGACTTTCACAACGATTTTGCGCACAGTGCAGGACTTGTCTGTCATGCAGTTCGGACGGTGTGCATCCTCCGGCGGCACAATGAGGAAATCCCCGTCACGCAGCACTGCCCCACCGTGTTTCGGCGGTGTCTGGTAATACTGGATATCATCCGCTTCGCTGTACTCCCCATCTCTAATAAGACCGGCCGCCGGGACAATGCCGATGAACTCCTCCCCACGCACGACAAACTGAATATCAAAATAATCCTTGTGGGTCTCAAATCTTCGTGTATCCTCCGGGTCTGTGGTGTATTCCTGGATTTTTGCCAGCACACCGTCACAAACCGGGATTTCGCTCCCCGGTGTCAGGGATAAAAGATCATTGTTTTGTAAGAACTCAAATGCTTTGGTAAAACGCTCGTTTTGATAATCGTATTTTGTAAGATTTGCAAGATTGCATACAATCATAATGATTCTCTTCCTTTCTCATATTTATCATTCCTTATATTTTCTTCTCATCTCCCGGAAGAAGTTTTGGGAATAACTCCGGGATGGCATCCATCGTGTACTGCCAATGCCAGGTGCTAGAGCCACTGGGCAGGTTCTCCCCATGGGCCACCGGAGGGAACTCCATCGGCGCCTCAAAGAGGGACTCCAACCACATCCCGTCCGTCTCAAACCGCTCCTTCGCATATAGCACCCAATCCCTGTCGTAGGGGCAGCGGAAAAACTCACCGACATGCAGATGAAGGATTTTCCACGCTCCTTCTTCGTGGATAAACATGACATCATACTTTTGCAACAGGATTTCTGCCCGGTAAGATCTGCCATCCTCTGTGTGGCTGGAAAGTAATACTCTCCTCCCGTCAAATTCTCCAGGCATGCTTCCTCCAAGATCTCCGGCATCCGTCTCCGTACCAAATGCAGTCCACAGACCGTGAGCCCGCGTCTCATCATCGGAGACGGAAAGCATGGGGCTTGAGAGCGCCAGCGTATTTAATTTCCCCGGAACCGGATCCTTGAAATAAAAAGTCTTGATTTTCCACAGATTTTCATACCGGGCGGACGCGCCATACTCCAAGCTTGCGTCTTCGCTCTTTGTCCACAACTCATCCACAATGCGCTCCCCGGCGCCCGCGGAATAATAAAATACATATCGCCCCATCAGGTCGGATATCGCCGTTCGGGCATCCTGCATCCGGACTTTTTGTTCCAGTTCGGACAGTCTTTCTTCTATTTTCTTTAAATTGATTTCTGAATTATTCAATTGATATCCTCCTGCTGATAGCCACTGATGCCGGAGACGGTATGTGGATTTTGGTACCGGAACCGATTAGGGCTGCTTTCTCCTCGTCGACTCTAAGAATGCAGATCTCGTTCGATTTCTGCATCGCAGCGACCATGATTTTCCCATCGCGGGAAATATTAAAATCCCTCGGTGTCTCTCCTGGCAATTTGGCTACACAGCTTTGCTCTAACAACCCACCATCTCCGATGCGAAAGACCGTGAGCGAATTTGTGGGTCTGTGGGCCGCCAGCAACAGATGCCCATCATCAGTTACCCGGAGCATGCTCGTCGCACACATCCCCTGATAATCTTCTCCCATCACGGAGATTTTCTGTACCAGCCTAATCTGCCTGTTTTCCCTGAGGCAATTTTCAAACACATAGATGTCGTCCGGACTTTGCATCATCACATAAATATATTTTCCGCTCACCTCGAAGCAGCGCGGAAACGGCTGATCCGGGAATTCATAAGAAGTAACTCTCTCTCCCGTGTCCGCCCGGTAAACGATGAAGGCACATTCCGCCAGGGAAATCACTCCGATATATTCCCCATCAATCTGCCCAATACAGTGTAGGGCTTTCCACCTCGCATCTGCCGGAGGTTCAATCACGAGCCTTGCCGGCTTTAGTCTCCCGTCCGCTTCCAGGTCATAGACTGAAAAAGAGCCCCGATAGAAATTGCATGCATATGCGTATTTTAATGTATCATCCACTGCCACGCAACAGGTGCGCTGCCCGTTTGCCCTCTGCCCGTTCAGCACTTCCAGAATACCGTTTTCATGTGTCCGGTAGCTTCTCACTCCTCCGTCCGCATATCCGTCAAACGTCATTCCCTCGACCGCCGCATAGAGCCGCCCATCGTCAGTGCTCAATGTCAGCGAGCCGGTATTAAAATTCTGGGCTGTGGATACAATTTCGGGTTCCAGAGTATCCGCGTCCACATGGACGGTGTAGATCCCTTTGCTTCCCCGAACCGAATTTGTCCCTATATATACCTGATAAAATGATTTAAATATCATTTATATGCTCTTCCTTCTTTTAAAATGAGTCTGGTGAATGATTCCACCATATTTGTTGCGCACCACATACTTTGTCCGCATCTCGATCACCCACAGGACGGTCGCAACCACCCCGATAGCGCACCAACCACATGCCAAGACAGCCTCTATAACGGAATTTTCTGTCAGTGCACCACCTTTCAGGGCGATGATGTGCCAGATGCCCTCCAGATAGCCCATAAAAGCGGTAAAAAAAGAGCCAAACCGGATTAACATAACACTTTCCATATGCTGCATCTTCGTCATGGTCTCCTTTTGTGTTAGGCTATACAGGCATCCGTAGACCAATACGAACATCGGAATCACTGTGGCAATGCTAATCGAGGCAATGGCTCCTTCTCGGTTACTCTCCACATTTTGCAGTGTGATTGCAACAAATAGGGCAATGCAGACCGCCGCCATGGCTATAAAAAGAATTTTCCGCTTTTTTAGCTTTTCGGGAGGAAACTGAATCTGCCAGGTATTGCCATTGTAGACCAGCTCTTTTTTTCCAGCCCCACCCGGAATCGCTCTCTCTTCATAATCTGCAAAATATTTTTTTGACCATGGTTTCAATTTACTCAGCTCCCACCAAAGGGCGGGCGTTCCAGATGTTCGGCCAGCAGTGCGCGTCATAGTAAATACCGGTCAGGTTGGAATCCCATGCGTCCGGGATTACCACATCAGCCACAGTGGTTGCTGCCCAGTGCTCGCTCAGGAAATCCTGAACTGCCGCATATGCATCATACCTGTCTTCTTCAGAAGACGCCCACGCCGCATCAATCAGATCATGGAGTTTCTCCTCATCCTCGCCCACATAAGCGTTAAAAGATGTGTCGATTCTGCTGTCAGCAAACTCAAGCATTCTGCTGATATCCCAGCTATCGTTCTCGCCAAATCCAATTGCAATCTCTCCGGCCCAGGAATGCTCAAGCATAACAATAAGGTCTACGGTCTCAATATTCAGGGCAATGCCAATCTCTGCCAACTCAGCCTGGAATACTTCATAATGAGCAGAATTGCTTCCGTTTACTGCATAGGTGGTGAATGTCAGATCCGCAGCACTCCAGTCAGAATCCTCAATCAGCTGTTTTGCCGTCTCAACATCCTGCTCGTAATCCTCGCTCTCATAATAATATGAGGATGCCTGGCCAGTCACAGATGAATTAGATACAACTGCGTACTTACCGTAAGCTGCCTGTGCAATCAGACCCTTATTAGCGCAAAGCAGGATAGCTTTTCTGACATTCTCATCCTGTAATGCCGGAAAATCGTCTGACATTGTAAACCAAATCGGAAGTGTTACATTCTGCTGATATACATTTGCAGTGATATCATCATGGCTCTCCAACTCTTCTACCTGATTAATGGAAAGGTTGAAAGTGATATCCACATCCCCGGACTCGATTGCAGTTGCCCGTGCAGTCTGGTCAGAGATAAAGGAAAACTCAATGTACTTGTAGTACGGAAGGTTATCGGTATCCCAGTAATTATCGTTGCGGACCAGCGTGATGCCTACACCCTCCTTCCAGGATTCCAGAGTATACGGACCGGAACCGACCGGATCGCGGGCAAATACAGTCTCATCGTTGCCAACTGTGTCAAATGCCTCTTCCGAGAAAATCGCATAATAGGTGCAGCCGAGAATCTCCAGCAGGTTGCCATACGGCCTGGAAAGTGAAATGATGACATGCGTGTCATCTACAATCTCACAGTTCTCCATGTCAAACATGAGCGAATAATGGTTCAGCGTGTAGTCATAAGACGCCTGAAGGGATGCAATGACGTCGCTCGCCGTCATCAAAGTCCCGTCTGAAAAATACACATCATCCCGAAGTGTAAATTCGATGTGTGTATCATCGATCCATTCCCATTCGGCAGCCAGGCACCCCGTTGCCTCCCCTGCTTCCTCATCCCAGCGTACAAGTGTATCAAACAGGCAGCTGTCCACACGGTTTGACGTCTTGTTCGTCGCATAGTTCGGGAAAATGGATGTCGGCTCACCGTCGCATCCAACATACAAAGTTTCGTCGGACATGCCCTCCGCCGGTACGAGATTGGAAGTATCCGTCGATGACGTCGATGAATCATCTGTACTTGTTGTGTTCGCTGCGGAATCAGAACTATCCGTGCTAGATCCGCATGCTGTTAGCGAGAATGCCATGACTGCCACCAGTCCAAGTGATACTAATCTTTTTCTTAATTGCATTTTTAATTTCCTCCTCTTCTTCATTGAAATCCCTCTTGTTCATGTATTCAGCTCACCTTTGCGTTCTTCACTGCGATGGCAAGCCACAAAATGCCCTGGAGTCAGCTCCTTTAGCTCTGGGGCCGGCAATTGTCTGCACTCCTTAGTGCAGAATGCACATCTTCCCGCAAACCGGCAGTGGTTCTTCGGATTAATCGGTGAAGACAATTCCCCCTCGAGTATGATTTTCTCCGGCCTGTCGTGAAGCGACGGAACCGGGATGGCTGAAAGCAGTGCCTTTGTGTAAGGATGATACTGCCGTTTAAACAGTTCTTTTGCCGGACTTTTCTCAACAATCTGTCCAAGGTACATTACGATGATGTCATCGGAAATATGTTTTACGACAGACATATCGTGCGTGATAAACATATAGGTCAATTGCAGCTCACTCTGCAGATCCTGCAGAAGATTTAGCACTTGTGCCTGGATTGACACATCCAGAGCAGATACCGGTTCGTCGCAGACAACAAACTGCGGATTCAGTGCCAGCGCCCTGGCAATCCCAATCCTCTGCCTGCGGCCTCCGTCCAGTTCATGCGGATAGCTGTTCTGGAAGCGCTCTGCCAACTGTACAAGGTCCATCAGGTCATGGACTTTTTTATAAATTTTTTCTTTCCTGCCTGTTTTATAAATCTTCATCGGCTCTGCGATTAGTTCCATGACAGTAAGCCTTGGATCCAGAGATGCATATGGATCCTGAAAAATCATCTGCATATTCGGCTGGATCTTTTTAAATTCCTTTGCCGAACACGTTGCCACATCCTGACCGTCAAAGACAACTTTTCCCGAGGTCGGGTCTGTCAGGCGGATGATTGTCTTGCCCAGTGTCGATTTCCCACATCCGGATTCGCCTACGATCCCCAAGGTCTTTCCTTTTTCCAGAGTGAACGATACATCGTCGACCGCATGGAGGAGGCCTGTTTTTACCTGGAAGAACTTTTTCAAATGGGAAACTTCAAGTAGTGCCATTATTCCTCATCCTCCTTATGTGCAAAAATACATTTTACCAGATGCCCCGGCCCCACCTCGACAAGCTTCGGGTCACAGCCCTTACATTCCTCAGTGCATTTGGAACAGCGATCGTAAAAACTGCAGTATTGCGGCAGGTCATTGGGATCGACAGTCAGTCCCTGCACCGGGGTCAGGCGTTTTACATCCTTTGTCAGGCTTGGAATCGAGTCAAACAGGCCTATCGTATACGGATGCTGTGGGCGATCAAAGATATCTTCCACACTGCCGATTTCAACAATTTCCCCGGCATATGCAACGGCACATTTGTTGCAGATGTCTGCTACGATACCAAAATCATGAGTAATCAGCAGCATCGCCGTGCCGAAACGGTTCCTTAAGTCTTTCATCATGTCGAGAACCTGCGCCTGGATTGTCACATCTAGCGCTGTCGTCGGCTCATCCGCAATGAGCAGCTCCGGACTGCAGGCCAGCGCGATGGCGATGACCACACGCTGCTTCATACCCCCAGATAACTGATGTGGGTAATCCTTATAACGCTCCGCGCGGATACCAACCATCTCCAGCATATCGCATGCCCTTCCTTCGGCCTCCGATTTAGACATCTTCTCATGTAACTCAATCACCTCACTGATTTGGTCTCCAATGGGCTGTACCGGGTTTAATGCAGTCATAGGATCCTGAAAGATCATACTGACTTTCTTTCCGCGGTACTCCTGCATCTTCTTCTCCATCGCCTTTTTCTCGGCTTTTTTTGCGCCGGAGGGAAAGATCAGTTCTTCCCCATCCAGCTTGATGCTCCCCTGTACGATACGGCTTGGGGGCATCGGCAAAAGCTGCATGACACTCAAAGCAATCGTTGTCTTTCCTGCGCCGGTCTCCCCGACAAGGCCCAGCACGTCTTTGGGCTCGATGGAAAAGGATACGCCATTTACGGCCGCCACAACTCCATCGTATGTCTCATAGTGAACTACCAAGTCCTTAATCTCGACGACCGGCGCACTTTTTTTTATTATTTCCTCCATCCTGCTCCCCCCTTATTTTAGTCTTGGATCCAGTGCATCCCGAAGGCCGTCTCCCAGGAGGTTGAATCCCAGGACAGTCAGGACGATAAAGATACCAGGAAATATGCATAGGTACGAAGCTGTATTCAGGAATTCTTTACTGGTCGAGAGCAAAGATCCCCATTCAGGCGTCGGCGGCTGTACCCCGACTCCCAGGAAACTCAGCATGGACACGCATAATACCTCAACACCAAGGAGCTGTACGACTGCCAGAATTACCGGACCTACCGCGTTGGGCAGAAGGTGTTTGAACATAATCCGAAAATTTCCTGCGCCGATGGACCGGGACGCCTCTACATAATCATTATCCACCACGGTAAAAATCGCCCCCCGGAACGTCCTCGCCATATTTGGCACCGCCCCGACGCTTAATCCGATTACAAGTACATACATATTATTTCCAAGAGCTGCCACAACCGCAATACTAAGCATGATTCCGGGAATAGATCCCCAGATATCCAGGATTCTCATAATAATGTTGTCAAACTGTCCACCAAAATATGCACACAATATGCCAAGCACACCACCGAAGAGACAGGCGACAGCCACAGTAAAGATAGCAATCGGCAATGTAATCCTGGCACCGTAGATGCATCTCGAAAGCATATCTCGACCCAACTGATCCGTACCGAACCAGTGCTCCTTGCTCGGACCGGAAAGCATATTAATCACATCCATGTCGCTATATCCATAAGGTGCAATCAGAGGGGCAAATATCGCCATCAGGATCAGTGCGATAATAATGATCATCCCAACGATTGCCATTTTGTTGCGTATCAGCCTGCGCCATGCGTCTTTTGCCGGTGTGGAGCGGCCTCTTTTTTCACCTTTCCTGCGGGAATTGATCTTTTTTACCGCAGATGTCGTGATTTTTGCCATTTAAGCCACCTCCTGTTTGGCAAGCAGTTTTTTCATTTCTTTTTTGCTCATCTTCTTGCCCGTCACCCTCGTCTTAAGTCGTGGGTCAATAATGACGTAGGCGATATCCACAGCTATATTGACAAGCACAAACACGAGTGCGACAAACAGGATACCACCCAGCATAGACGGAGTGTTAATAGCAGTGATTGCTTTTACAATATAGTTACCTACACCGGGGAGCGAAAATACGCTCTCAAGTGCCATATTTCCTCCCAGCTGGTTACCCAGTCCGGATCCGACACTGGTCGCCACCGGGATTAGTGCATTGCGGAGCATATGCTTTGTAACGATTATTTTCTCCGTCTGTCCTTTTGCACGGGCCGTACGGATATAGTCCTGGCGCATGACCTCTAGCATACTCGAACGCGTGATACGGATGTTCTGCGTCGTGGACTGAAGCCCGGCGACCATGATTGGCAATACCCAGCCGGACAGGGAAGCGATGCCGTAGGATGGCAGCCATCCCAACTGGACGGAAAAAATATTTAACAACATCATGCCAAGCCAAAAGTTCGGTAGAGAAATCAGTAATACGGAAAAGACGAGTACCACATTGTCCACCCATGTATACTGCTTCAACGCGGACAGCACACCTAACGGAATACCGACCACAATACCAATCGCTGTGGCCAAAAGCGCCAGGGTCAGTGTGACCGGAAACCGTGCAAGCACTTCATTAATCACAGGCTGCCTCGTTTGATAAGAATCCCCAAGATCAAATCTTGTAACAATGCCTACAATGTAATCCCACCACTGTTTGATCAATGGCTGGTCCAACCCCAGAGTATGATGCATGGCATCGATTTCTTCCTGCGTCGCGGTCGATCCCAGCAGCGAAGCTGCCGGATCGCCGGGAGTTAAGGAGGAGATTATGAAAATAATCGTGATTACACCGAGCATGATTGGAATGATCCATAAAATACGTTTTATAATATATCGTGCCATTTATTCCCTCCTCTGTTCCTGAAACTGCAAGAAAAACCATTAATCTACGATGCGTTTCAGGGCAATGATCTGATGCTCATAATTCGCATGTGTCGGGAACAGATACAGGTTGCCTTTGCTGTCAGCCGCAATATCATGACTCCTTAAGTTTCCATTGAAGAAACCGAGCTGTCCGACGATATTGAACTCTAGATCAAAGATTGTGATGTAGCCGCCGCGGCCTGCCACATATACATATTCGCCGTCTGTATCTACGCCGGATGGCTGACTCATGTTGTTGCTGCAATAAGCAACGACCTCGCCCTTTTTGTTGAATACATGTATGGCATCTTTCTCACGGTCGCATACCCAGACATTGTCATTTTTATCTACGCACAGCGCATGCACTACGAGGAATTTCCCCGGCGTGTCGGTGTAGGGATCAAAGATTCCTTTTCCCCCCCACGTCTCCACATAGCTGCCTTCTTTGTCAAATTTATGAACTGCAAAGTTATTGTATCCATCGGCGATGAAGTAATTGCCTTCGGAGTCAAAGTCTACATCGGTCGGGTTGTTGAATGGTTTGCCAAGTTCCTTTCCCTCATGTTTCAGCACCCATTCATACGGATAACCATTGTATCCGTTGCATGGCTCTGTCGCAAAGATACCATTGTGAAGTCTCACTCTTGTGAAAATTTCCGGATCTTTTACGTTATCACACGGCTTGTCTTTCTCGCCAAATGTGCGGACGATCTCTTTGCCGTCCATGGTCATCTCAATCACATAGCTGTTGCCGGTCATCGGAAGGACGATTGTGCCATGGTCTGTTACGTTAAAGAAGTGGAGTCCTGTGAGAAGATTCTCTCCCAGAGTCTCGATAAAGTTTCCGTCCGGATCCAGTTTAATCAGACAGGTAGCCGGTTTGCTAGACATGAAGCTTCCGCCGCGGAGACCACAATAGAGGTTATCATCCTGGTCACAACAGCCGCCGGAGATATTTCCGAGGACCGGAACTAGCTCAAGCTCTTTCGGAAGCCCTTTTGCGTAGTCCATGAATAGCTGATAATTAAATTTGTTGTCCTCAGTCTGCACGAACACTTTTTGCTTTTCCGCACGGTTGTCTTCGCAGTGCATCTTTTTCATAAATTTCTACCTTCTTTCCCCTTAATTTTGATTGTCACATTGCTTTTTTACCTCTTGTTGTTTACATAGTCTGGATTCAAAAGATCCGACTTGCCAAGCTCCTTTCCTGCAAAGAAGTCTGCCACAATGTCAATCGCTTTTTTATATGTATACCAGAGAGACTCATACGTCTGGCTGGATACATGCGGCGTTAATATTATATTGTCCAGTTCCGTCAGCTTTGATTCCTTTGGAAGGGGTTCTGCCGCATAGACATCCAGACCTGCTCCCGCAATCGTGTGATTCTTCAGCGCTTCATACAGGTCAGCCTCGTCAATAATCTTCCCTCGGGCGGTGCACACAAGGATTGCATTGCTCTTCATTTTGTTAAATACTTCCGCATTCATCAGATGATCTGTCTTTGCATTGTACGGAAGATGTACGCTGATGGCATCGCAGGTCGTAAAGATCTCATTCAAGTCTGTAAATCTGACATTCAACGCTTTTGCTGCTTCCTCGTTTTGGAAAATGTCATAGGCGACAATCTCACAGCTGAAACCGGAAAGCAACCGTGCCAGTTCCACTCCGATATTGCCGAATCCCAGGATGCCGACTTTTTTTCCAATCAGTTCGCTGCCGATATTTTTCACCCAGACACCGGAATTTACCGTTTTGCGGTTAATCATCACCTGCCGCCCTACAGCAAGCATCTGCATCAGTGCCATCTCTGCCACGCCGGTCTTATTCGCCCCGGTCGTTCGTGTGATGCAAATTCCGTGACTAGATGCCGACTTCAGGTCCACTTTGTCGAATCCGACGCCAAATCGAACCAATAGTTTGCATTGGTCAGTCAGTTTCCCGAAGATGTTCTCATCATAAGGCTCTACGTCGATCAATCCCGCATCCGCGCGCTTCAGCTGGGCGACCACTTCTTCGACATCATACGGCGTCTGTGGCGACCACACATATTCTATGCTCTTGCTTCGCGCATACTCTTCTGCTTTTAAATTCAATTCTTCAAACAATGGTAATCTTTCTCCAAAAAAAGAGACCAATCTGTACATACTCTATCCTCCTTGATCATTTAAATCGCAATCGATTGCAATTCTGATGTTGTTACATTATCATACTATTTTTCAGTTTTCAATATAATAATTATACAAACTCACCAACAAATTTTTGTTAATAATCGATAAAATTTCAAATTCTAAAGTTACTTTGTTGCAATCGATTGTTTTTTTAGATATAATATAAATATTAAAGGAGAAACGAAATGACCATTTACGATATCGCAAAGGAAGCCGGTGTATCCGCCAGTACTGTTTCCCGGGTAATCAATAATAAAACCGGGGTCAATAAAAAAGTTCGCCAATATATTAAAGAATTGCTGGAAAAGTACAATTTTGAGCCGGATGCTTCCGCGCGCAGTCTTGTCAACCAGTCTTCCCGGATTATCGGCATCATGGTGTCTGATATCCGAACCACCCATCACTCAGAGGGAGCATATTTTATCGAACAGCATCTCCAGAAATACGGTTATAACTGTATCATGATTAACTCCGGTTTCACAGATGAATCCAGGGTGGCGGGAATCCGCGCCCTGTGTGCCAGGCGGCCGGAAGCCGTTGTCTTAATCGGCTCGACCTTCCAATCGGAGGGTGTAAAAAATGCCATAAACGAATATATGAATGACCTGCCAATCATTATCGAAAACGGCTATATCGACCTTCCCAACGTCTACGGTGTTCTGGCAGATGAAAAGAATGGGATTTCTCAGTGTGTTCAGCTTTTACAAAAAAAGGGGAAAGAAAATCTTTACTTCGTTAATTGCCGCGACACCCCCAGTAACCGCCTGAAAATAACTGGATTCTGCGAAGCTATGGAGGATTCCGGGATCTCGCCGGAGAACCGTATTCTCTGGTTCAAAGGCAGGGACGAATGGCAGGGCGTATATGACATCACCGTAAACCTTATGAAGGAACATCCCGACGCGGACGGCATTATCTACACGACAGATTTTCTCGCGCTCGCCGGAGAAAGAGCGATGCTTGATTTGGGCATATCGATTCCGGACCAGGCCGCCATCATCGGGGTCGACAATTCGATTTATTCCCGGATTGCCCTCCCGAAGCTTACGGTTCTAGACAATAAGCTTCAGTCCCTAAGCATTACCTGTTCCGACATCCTGCTCAAAGTTCTGCGGGGCGAGCAAGTACCTAACAAAATGATGATTTTTTCCAATATTGTGGAGAGAGAGACGACCTGATGTTGACCGAGACGAATCGAGCGAGCTAGATTCCTATGGCATATAGGTGATTTTTAGATTTTTATAACTTTCCATTGACCGAATCATAACAGCAGGTAAACTCATTCATACTGACCGGTAAATATGGCTTTATCAGTATTTTCTTGAATTCCGGCGATCCCATTGTAATACCACTCAACAATATGCCCCAACATATCATGGTTGTGACTGCGTGGATTTTCTTCCCAATACTCACCTAATGTAGTTTCTCCTGCCAGTATAAAGGCAAAATAACTGGGATGTTCCGGTTTCAATATATATTCACAAATCAGGTGCTACATCCGCTTCCAATTCCTCGGGAACCATCCCCCAATATAAGGGCAGATCCTGGCATGCCTGGATCAGAACTTTGCCTCTATACTGCAGAATCTGAAGCTGCGGCACGCTAAAGAGTATCTGGAATTTACCGACTGCAAAATCGTTGAGATAGCCCAGTTGGTAGGTTACGATTCTGTAGATCATCTATCTCGGACATTTAAAAAAGTATTTAAAGCAGCCCCCTCGGAGTACCGACGCAAAAAACAACAGCAGTGTAACTGATAAAGCAGTCAAAACCATCGGCCACCCCCCAGCAAGTCTCACTTCTCGTACCGTACATATAATATCTGTCGTTATACAGCAATATGTAAGGATCTCTTATATTTACCTGATTTATTGTCATGATAACCTCCTGTATTGTTTCCCCAATTCTATCACAGCGATATTTTCAGGAGAATGTTTTTACTTAACAGCTTTCCGACTTTTTCTGGCAAATTCGGCAGGAGCTGCCATTCCGGCAAAGCGAACGGATGGCAAACCGTGGAAGGATATGTTCTGAGCTATTCCAAATTGGCATGATACCGCCAAAGACTATGCATATCCAACTGTTTTTTTTCAATAATCACTTTTGCTATCGAGTCGCCAAACAACAATAAGCTCTGTTCAAATAAACTGGTCATCGGCTGTTCC
>Ga0153999_1000505_pt1 | contig 17118 bp, 18 predicted proteins | sample TSNC083MetaG_FD_104675 | JGI IMG/M metagenome (GOLD analysis project Ga0153999, IMG submission 104675) | Attine ant fungus gardens microbial communities from North Carolina, USA - TSNC083 MetaG | ecosystem: Host-associated > Fungi > Mycelium > Unclassified | place: USA: North Carolina, Lumber... | reverse complement strand
GCCAGCGCACCTTCGCCGATTAAATCCGTTGCCCTGGGGCCGATAATATGCACGCCTAAAATCCGCTTGCTTTTTTCTTCGGCAATGATTTTTACCAGACCCTCGCCGCCGTTAAGAATTAACGCCTTCCCATTTGCCACCAGCGGAAACGTTCCGGTTAAATATGAGATACCGCCTTCCTGCGCTTGCTTTTCTGTCAGTCCTACCGACGCCGCTTCCGGCTCAATATATAAGCATGACGGACTTGTCGCCGGATTATATTCCGACCGGATGCCACAGATGTTTTCGGCGGCAGCTTCTCCCATCGCCGCTGCCGTATGCGCCAGCCCGGCATTCCCCAATACACAATCACCGATCGCATAGATACCAGGTATATTTGTTTCCATATAATTGTTCACTATAATATATCCTCGTTCGTGGCGTATACCGCCGACATCCAAAGCAAGTTGTTCGGTATTGGCTCTGCGTCCGGCAGCAATCAATACCTTATCGCTCTCAAATGTTCGTTCTATATCCTTCTTATCTTTGCAAAATACTTTTGCACCGCTACGAATGGCTGCTACCTTCTGGACCTGACAGCCGAAATGAAACTCCACCCCTGCCCCTGTCAAATGTCTGAGGCCGACGGTAACAATATCCTGATCAAAAGCCGGCAGGATTGCTTCCATCATCTCCAGGACTACGACTTTTGCGCCAAATGTTATATAAGCAGCGGCCAATTCCAAACCGATCACGCCGCATCCAATCACAACCAGTCTCTTCGGTATTTCCGCAAGGCTCAATGCGCCCGTAGAGTCAACGCAGGCAGGGTTCTCCTCAATACCGGAAATTGGCGGGACAGCGTTAACCGAGCCGGCAGCAATGATAATTGCGTCCGCTGTCATAGTCTCTGTAAGCCCGTCCTTTTTTACCACAAGAATCTTACGGGGACTGTTCTTGTTAATGAACCTGGCCCGCCCCATAACGATTGTAATCTGATTTGCTTTCAATAACCCGGTGACACCCATTTTCAATTGCTGTGAAACGTTCTCCTTAGACGCCATTACTTTAGCGAAATTCAACGCTAAGCCGGCAGCCTCAATGCCTATTTCCGCGCCATGCTCTCTGATGTTTCTAAACATCTCCGCGCTGTGCAGCAGAAATTTTGTCGGAATGCAGCCAACGTTCAGACAAGCTCCGCCGATATACTCTTTTTCAATAAGCGTTACCCTTGCACCCAGCTGAGCGGCCCGGATTGCGGCCACATAACCGCCGGGGCCGCCGCCGATAATAATTATTCTCTTTTTTTCCATTTTCTGTTCTCCGTATGATACATTGAGCTAATGCGTTAAATAAGCATCTCGTAAATATCCCCGGGTGAAATTCCTTTCATATACTCCTCCGCCCGCAGCCTTACCAGCTTCTGATATAACTCCTCGTTCAGGGGCGTTCCCACCAATGCCTGCTCTAGCAAAGAGATATCCCCGTTACCAAAAAAATCGCCGGAGAAATGTATTGCCGCAATACGGTTTCCCTCTGCTTGCAGCCGCACCGACACCAGCCCTGCCGGAAATTTTTTGCTTTTTTGAATCGGATAAGGCAAAGAGCTGTCATAATTCCATTCCCAGGTCTGGTATTTATTGCTTTGGAGCTCCCGAATTCTTCTATCATCTGCTTCACTTATATGCCCCGCTTCCAGCCATGTATCCTTGGCAATACATGCTATTAAGCGGTGCTTTAACTCGTCCATAGAGAGTGCTTGATCCAAAAAATTAACTATATTCGTCACCCGGCTGCGGACTGATTTTACACTTTTTGATTCGATCTTTTGGCGGTTGACCGAAAGCGCCCTTTCAATCATGGACAAATCAGAGTTCAGCAGGATTGTCCCGTGGTGTAATATCCTGCCGTTCTTACAGTATTGAGAATTTCCTGAACATTTCTTTCCCTGAATGACGATATCATTTCGTCCGGCAAATTCCGCCTCAACGCCCAATTCATTCAACACACTTATCACCGGACGGGTAAATATCTTGAAATCAAAATCAGGGGCTTTGTCCTGATTTACAATAAAGGTATAATTCAGATTTCCCATATCATGATATACCGCGCCGCCACCCGAAAGACGCCGCACCACATGGATTCCCACTTCATCGACGTATTGCGCATTAACTTCTTCGATCGTATTTTGGTATCTGCCAACCACCACCGTACGGTCATTTTGCCATAGCATAAAGTATTCTTTTGCAACGTTAAGCTTTTCAAAAACATATTCTTCGAAAGCCAAATTGTAATAGGGGCTGCTGCTTCCTGTCTCTAGATAAATCATCTCACAGTCTCAACTTTCTGCTGCCGCAATATCGCCCGGGGCTTCCAGCAATGCAGCGATGCGATCCAGAAACTTACAGGCCATTTCTCCATCAATGACCCGGTGATCTGCCGATAATACCAAATTCATAATCTTGCCTACGGCAATGCGGCCGTTTGTGACAAGCGGCTCTTCTCGAATCCTATATATTGAAAGAATTGCAAGCTCCGGCTGATTGATAATTGCATTGTGGTACTGCAGTTGCGGGTAGGCCCCCATGTTATTGATCGTAAAAGTCCCTTCACACATGTCATCCATATTTAGCTTCCGGTTCCTGACGCTGTCCACCAGCCTTTTAATTTCTGTTTCCACATAGTGAAATGGATGCTTATCCGTATCTTTCACATTTAATACCAGCAGTCCGTCTCCGGTCGACATCGCAAATCCTATGTTTATTCTTTGATGTAGTATGTGAAGATGCTTTTCAAAATCATAAGCGGAGTTGATATACGGAAACTCTTTAAGGGCCTGCGCCGCTGCCTTCATGACAATGCACAGCAGCGAAATCTTATTTCCCATCTGATTATGTGCCTCACGGCAGGCCAGCAGCGGTTCGGCATTTATTTTTATTAAATAGTCACATTTTGGCGACGTTGTCCAGCTCTTCACCATATGTTCGGCAATCGCTTTCCGCATCGAAGCCGCCGGCACGATAACCGGTTTATGATCCGGATTATTATTTTCCATCCTATAATTCTCCTCATTATTGTCTTAACGGCAAAGAAAATCAATTCTTCGCCGTTAAGGATTATTAATTCGTTTCAATTAATGCAAGTACTCCCGCAACCGGAACCTGGTCTCCCGGCTGTGCCACAATCTTTATAATGACACCGGTCACCGTAGAATCGACATCGTTATTTAACTTCTCTGTCGATATGGCCAAAACTGCCTCTCCTTTTGTCACAGGATCGCCTTCATTCTTATACCACTTTTCAACACGTCCCTCTGTCATCATCGAGCCATACTTCGGCATCTTTAATTCTGCAACCATTTTCATCAATCTCCCAGCGTTTTTTGGACTGCCTGAATAATCTTTTCCGGTGTTATCACATATTCATCCTCTAATGCCGCAAATGGAACCGGTGTATCAAGGGTTGTACATCGGACAACCGGCGCTTTTAGCGATCCGAATACCTCTTCAGCGAGCAAGGCAGAAATCTCACCTGCAAAACTGCCGGTCTTGTGTTCTTCACTGACAATCACGGCTCTGCCGGTCTTCCTGACCGAATCCATGACGGCTTCCCGATCCAGTGGTACCAGGGTTCTAAGATCAAGTACCTCTGCTTCAATTCCTTTTTCTGCCAGCTCCGCTGCCGCCTGCAGACAAATCAATACCGGATAAGACCAGGATATCAGTGTCACATCTTTTCCCTCGCGGACTATCCGTGCCTTTCCCAACGGCACGACATACTCGCCTTCGGGTACCTCACATTTGGTAGTACCCAGCTTCCGATGGGTGAAGCAGATAACCGGGCTGCCGTCACGTATTGCTGCGGTGAATAAGCCTTTTGCATCATCCGGGAATGCCGGTTCAATTACCTTTAAACCCGGTATATGGCAAAACCATGCTTCCAGATTATGCGAATGATGCAATCCTTCCCCGGTGCCGATACCGCTCATCGCCCTAAAAACGACCGGGCAATGGGTCGGATTCTGTCCGTTATAAATATAATTTTGATTGGCGGCCTGATTGTATATTTCATCCATCGCACAAGGCATAAAATCCGCATACATCATATCAACAATGGTGGGGAGCCCGCACATAGCCGCACCGACGCCATAGCCGGCATTGGCCGTTTCGGTAATTGTAGATACGGCAAAACGGTCCGGATGTGCCATCATCGCGTCCATAAATACCAACATTGCGCCGCCGGCAGGATCTTCACCAATATAAGTCAAATCCGGATTTTTATCCATTTCTAATTTTACACTGTCGGCCATCGCCTTACTGTAGGTCATTTCACTCATTTTGTTGCCTCCTTTTCTTAAATCATGATTGGCGGCCAGACATCAGCACGCATAGACATTATTGGTAATGACTGATTTATCAGGGAAAGGGCTATTGTCCGCGAAAGCTTCCGCCGCCTCAACTACCTCTGCCGCCTCGGCATCCATGGCATCCAGCTCGGCCTGTGTAGCAACCTTTCCGGCAATCAGCTTTTCACTATATAATTTGATGGGATCCTTTTTTTGCCATTCCTCATTTTCACCCGGAAGCTTGCCAAATCCCGTATCCCCAATATAATGACCATCCATTCTCCATGTCAGACACTCAATAATCGACGGACCTTCCCCGCTTCTGGCACGTTCTGCCGCCTGACACACTGCCTCATAAACCGCTTCCGGATCATTACCATCCACCGTAACACCCGGTATTCCATATCCGGCCGCTCGGCAAGCGATCGTTTCCGTATTGCACATATCGGCGAAACGATTGGCTCCTTGGATCAAATTGTTTTCAACCACCATAATCAGCGGCAATTTTTTGACCGAAGCTACTACCAGCGCCTCATGAACCGTGCCCCGATTGGAACCGCCATCCCCGCAAAAGGCAATGGCCAGGTTTCCTTGCTTTTTATGTTTACATGCGAATGCCCCGCCAACACTGAGCGGCGCTGCCCCGCCGACAATACCGTTGGAAGCCACCAAGCCTTTGGCTACATCCGTAAGGTGCATCTGCCCTACACGGCCGCCATTTAAACCATCTTTTTTGCCAAAAATTTCCGCCATAACGCGGTTCGGATCACATCCCAGCGCCAAAGCATGGCCTGTCCCCCGATGGTGAGTGAACACTTTGTCCCCCTCTATTAAGGCGGAACAAACGCCTACCGCCACTGCCTCTTCTCCTAAATATGGATGTACAAACCCCGGGATTTTATTCGCGAGAAAGCATTCCCGCATCTTTTCTTCAAATTTACGGACAAGCACCAGCGATTTATACATCTTTCGTTTTTGCTCCTTTGACAAACTCATAGTAACCCTCCTTGATATTTTCTTGAATTTTCCAACTCTTTATGGTACGCTTTAATCAGTAAACAGGATAGGATGATTGATATGGATAAGAACCCTTGGACATCGTCGGCTTCTCCGCTGGGGCTTACACCCAGTGCATTAATCAGTGAAACCTATAAATCCTTTTCCTTAAACCACATCCAAATTAAGGAAGCATTGCCGCCTTCATTGGAGAACGAAACGGTTTTTTTGTATGTATCTCACGGTATCGGAATCATCAAGGTAAATGGTGTTGATTTTGAGTTGAAGCCCGGTGCTTTTATATGGCTGCACTCCGCGCAAACGTATACCATTGAACCACGGTTAGGCCGTGAACTGGACATTACCTTCTGTGTGTATGACAATATGTTGATTTCATACTTACTATTTCTGGAACATACACCCCAACAAGTCCGATTTTTCATTGACACCTCACCCGTTGTTTATCTGGACAGCGACAAACAGCAATATATCCAGCTATTATTTACCGAATTTGAAGAAGAGTCAATGCATGATGATACCTGCAGTATCATGAACAGAGCCGCGATTTACGGCCAAATAGCAACCGCCTTTTTTCAGGAGCAGGAAAAATCCGCTGCCAAGCTTAACAATATTCAACACAATCTGGCATGGGATATGATTACCTACATCACTTTACATTCCTTTCAGAATATTACAATCAGGAATGTTGCCGATTATTTCTCCGTGAAGACCGCGCAGGTCAATCAAGAATTGCGGATGGTCAGCGGACATAACTTTAATCAGTTTCTCAACCGGGCACGAATTAATTCCGCCTGTACATGTTTGATTTTTTCCGACCTCTCGGCAAGCTATATCGGCGCCTTCGTCGGATATCAGTCAGAGGTGGCGTTCTTTCGTGCATTCAAGGCCTTAAGGGGCATGACACCACAGGCCTACCGCAAATATATGACTGCTGAAAGTAAGTATCCCCGGCGTCAGTTAATCCAAAGCACTTCCATCTCCATCCTCCACTATGTTGCCGAGCATTACCTGGAAGATATCTGCATACAAACTGCGAGCAAACAGCTCTATCTGAGCCAGAGCAGTATCAACGAAGAACTGAAAAACAGTCTGGGAACCAATTTTAAATCCCTGCTCAATGATTTTCGGATACAATATGCCCGGGCGCTGCTTCAAACAACCGATATGCCGGCCATTGACATTGCGATGGCTTCCGGTTTCCATTCGGTATATACCTTTTCCCGCATTTTTAAGGAACAAACCGGTGTTTCCCCAAAGGAGTATCGCGATGAATTCAAAGCAAGAAACCATGGATAAGAATAATAACGCTTCTAATATTACCGTGTCCTACAACAGCAGCAAATATTTTTCACCGGGCCTTTTGCCGCCGGTAATTAAGCTCGGGTGTAAGAATCTATCTTATGCGAACACACTTAAAAGGCATAATAATATAGAACTGTTATATATTCTGAACGGCTCCGGGACAATTCAAGTAAACGGTATTTCTTATCCCGTAACCCATGGAAATTGCGTCCTTTTAAATCCACACCATTTTCATAAACTAATCCCTGAAAAGGGCAAAGAACTGAAAATCATTGAATGTCACGTGAACATCGGCACTTTTTTATATCTGAGTGTTTCCCCATACTATACGCTCGACCCTATTGCTATTCTCTCTGATTTATATATCATCTTATTGGAATCCGACGCAATTCTGCGCACTGAGTCGGTCTGGAACCGTTTACTGACTTCATCCACTTCTACCGATGTTTTCTCCGAACGTCTATGCCTTTTTCTGTTGCTGAAGATATTCGCCTTGTTTAGCCGGTACCCCAATCTATCCGACAGTAAATCAGACTGATCTTCCCGGGTCAAAATACCTTTTATCCCCAACACTATTTATAAAGATACTCTGAATTACTTTCTACTCCCGGACCGACCGCCGGATCCGGACCGAAACGTGTATTGGTATTCAGCGAACACATTAACGTCATATCTTCCCCCGACAACGCAAAATCATATAACGACGCATTTTCGATAATACGTTCTTTTTTTTCGGAACGCGGGATAATCAAAACGCCTTCCTGCAGTGCCCACCTCAGCGTAATCTGGCTTTCTGTTTTACCATATTTGGCTGCCAGCTGCTTAATTTCTTCATTGTAGAAAATACGGCCGTAGCCCTGTACACTCCATGCTTCAACCTGGATCTTATGTTTCGCACAATATTCCCTTAACTCATACTGTTGTAAGAAGGGATGAAACTCAACCTGATTGACAACCGGAATAATTTCACAGTCACTAAGCAATTTCTCTAAATGTTCGATATTAAAATTGCTGACACCGATGGCTCTGACTAAGCCTTCTTTGTAAAGTCTTTCAAAAACCTTCCATAACTGTAGGTACATTTCATCTCCCGGAAAAAACACCGGCCAATGAATTAGATAAAGATCCAAAAATTCCAGTCCCATCTGTTCCAACGTGCCTTTAAACACACTTTCGGCGATGGCCGGGTTATTGGCTTCCTGGCTGATGAATTTAGACGTAATAAAAACCTCTTCCCGTTTCAGCCCACTTTCACGAAAAGCCTGTCCACATGCTTCCTCGGTACTGTATGCTACCGCCGTATCAATGGCCCTGTATCCTGCATCCAAAGCCATTTTAACCGATTTTAAGGCACGAGCCGGCTCATCGGAAAAATCAGCGGCATCTAAGCTGGCAACGCCGCCCATCCAGGATCCGATCCCGACTCTTGGCATCTTTACATCATTGTTCAAAACCGTATAGTCGTTTAGGGAAGCCAGCACCGGTGCATTTGAAATGTTCCATTGCGGAATAACTGTTGACATAGTACCCTCTCCTTTCGTTTTTGATAGATTTCCAAAGCAAGTTCATATATTTATTATATTCCAATTATTCTGTTTACTATTTGCAAAACTTCCACTATTACTTACAATTGAGCGTCAATAATGCCAAAAATACTAACAGTTAAAAAAAGAGCTATAAACCTACTCTCAAGTCATAGGTTTATAGCTCTTCTAACCACGCACTCCGGCAGGTAATCGCACATCGTCTTCTTCGGCGGCGCGATCGAATCGTCATGACGGTTAGACGTACGGGTATAATTCGGGTACGTAAGGATGGTACATCTCCCATGAGGCAAGCTCAAATTTCTTTCTCCGGCGCTTCCGCGCCTTCCAGCCAGGGAGTCTTTCGATACAATATGAGACGGTTCATCTGGCCGCGGCGCAGAATGCCCTCCCGATGGTTATAAGAGATATCAATGATATATCTTCCCTTCTCTTCGGCCACGCAGTCCTGAAGAATTTCGCAGATATGAGGATTGATCAGGTCCCCCAGCGGAACATCCTGAAGCCTCCTCTCATATGCGGAGCCGTCTTCCCAGTCAATAAACCGCAAAAGAGAATCCTCTGCCATATGATCCTTTAATATTTCCAGAAGTTTAGCCATTTTGATGGATTTATATCGATCCTTCACACTGCGGCCTCCTTTTAAAGCTTGTAGAACATTCGTTCTGTTCTACTCTACCACAAACTGGAAATAAGGTCAAGATTTTATGATATATTTTATTACCTTCCCAAAGCGGTTTTTAAAAGAAGAATAGCTCATATGCGTTCCAAAATCCGACAGGTAACGGGAAATCAACGCTGCATTTCGATTCTCTCTTAGATCCTGTTCCAGGTGATCATAGCCATCGGCCCTGTAGCAATCCTCTACATAATGGATCAAACCGCATTCGTAGATGTCCGACATCGTCAGCGGCTCCTCCGTAATCAGCGGCTTAATTTTATTGCGAAACAACGCTGCCAGATTCCGCGCCGAGGAATGCCGCAGCTCTTCCCCGTCCATACTTTTGCGAATGCTGAATCGGAACACCGTGTCTTCGTAAATTTTTCCGTTCAGCATAAGCCAGCGCTCACTGTCCTTGTTCGCTACCAAAAAACCATCCACCCCCGCTGTCTGACGCAATGCCTCCATCAGTTCCGCCTTTGCCAGCAGAATATCACCGGATTCCAGAAAAATCCGGCCGTGTTCCGGGTCCAGACTGGACAGGCGCAGGTGCGTCAGGTTGTCCCCCTTAATCCCGCTGTGAAGGGCAAGCAGCAACGCCCTCAGATACACGGCATATTCCGGCCGCGCCTCATAGGCTCTGTCAATCCCTTCCAGAAATTCCTGAAACTGCGATGGTGTAAAATACTTATCCGGAACGGATTCTCTGACTTCCGCGTGGGTCAGGATAATATCGGTGGATACAATCCGGCTCAGCAGGTTGATTTTAAAGCCCTTCTCCAGCATACACCAGTCGATATACTGCTTGAACACCGAGCGGTAATCCTGGATCTGGGAAAGCTTCGTAATCCCGCTTTCCACAAACAGGTCCACCAGCTCGTACTGGTCCATCTCATAGATGTCCTTCCCCAGCTTTTCTTCATACGGCGCCACTTTATTGAAATAACGGGTCATCTTCAACAGGGTGTTTTCCGATAGAAACTCCCTTTTCACACTTATATAGGTTTCTTTCCACTGCGGATGGTACATACGAATTTCCCCCTGTTTACGCTTCAGTTTAACATTCGCTTGTAAAGGCGTCAATACTTTTTTCGATTAGCCATTCTTATCGTTAATTTTTAAAAAAGATTGCCTAATTAAAAACATTTGTTCTTTCCGAGTAATTAGTCTAAAATAGTATTGACAATACTATCAGCCTGTGGTATTCTCAAAAAACAAAAATCATAGGGGGAGCATTTTCATGTTTGCACCACATTCTTACACTGTGCGGAAGTATCCGCTTAAATTTGTAATTGACCAGGAATTTTCCCTGCCGTTAACGGAGGAGGAAGATCAAAAATACCGCGTAAAACAACAGGATAATCTGCTGTTCCGCCAGTTGCGCAGAATTACGAAAGACGAGGATACGTTACAGAATTATCTGCTCTTTATTAATTGCAAAGGCGGGAAATCTTACGAGAAAAGCCTGAGACGCCTGGTACGGGACGGTGTCACCCTTGGCAGCCGCCATTTTCGCCTCAGTGAACGTTCCGCGTCTATGACCCGATCCTCAATCCTAAGCTTCGTCGACGACACCGTCGCGGATGAGCTGGAACGGCGCATTACCATGGACGTCACGATAGAAACCACCGTTCTGTCTAAGTATTACGCATACCGCGGCCTGATGCTCAGCTCCTGCCACTGCCTGGAGGACTGGTATCCGAAAATCGTCGTGATGCCGGACTGCGTCCGTACCATCCCGAACCAGCGCATCCGTTATGCCTTCGACCAGGAAAGTACGTTTACCGACAAAAACGGAAAAGAACGCACCTGGGTCCAAAAGGATATCGGCGAGGACTGCCGTGATATCACAATCAATGTTTCGGACGGCTGCGGCCTGCACCACCCGTCCATTTCTCGTCAGGTACAGGAACTCCTGAAGAACGAGGCGCCGCTCACCTCCATTCTCTGGCGGGGCCCCTTCCTCAAAGGCGTAACCCATGAAATAGACTATGAGGCCTTCTACCGGGACCGCGGCGTAACCGGGATTACGGACCTATGGGGCGTCCGCCATGATTTTTCCGAGCCGATGATCCTGATTACGGAATCGATGTACAAGGGCCTGCCCTATTTTGCCGGCACCCATACCGCGAAGGACTGGGCCGAGTATTGGCGGCGCTTTCGCCAATACGAGCACTGCCTGGGAATTGCGCGCTGGAATTATACCACCGAAGAAGAGCCGGTCTACACGCGGGCGAACTATCAGATCCTGCAGGATCTGGATCTGCCGTATGAGGATTTTGCCGGTCTCGCGGGCGATTCTGTACGCCTGATCCAGCATATCCAGGAAGGGGACCCTTTGTACACGTACTGTTATCTCGGCTTAACCGGCCCCTACGCAAAGGGAACAAATGATTACACACGCGCGCTCCTTAAGAATCCGGAGATGTTAAAAGAAACCGGCGTGAAGCAGTATGTGGCGTCGCTTCTGGAAAAGTCCCGGAATGATTTAAAATGCGGTAAGCTGTGGCTTAAATCCACGTTTAAATTTCTGGTGCCCGATCCTATTTTTCTTTTGGAGCACATGGGCGGCCTTAAGACAAACGGATGCCTCGCAGCGGATGAATTCTTTTCCGGCGGCACGTCCGGCCCTCTGTCCGGCGAGCACCTGATTGAGCGGAATCCTCATATCTGCCGCTCGGAACACGTGATTCTAAAGGGCGCCTGCCCGGAGCCGCTTCAAAGATACGCCGGGCATTTGGCTAATACCTGCATCATCAACGCCAAAAGCATTACGGCCCAGCGTTTGAACGGCGCAGACTTTGACGGGGATCTGGTACTGGTGATTGACCATCCTGTCATGCTGCGCGGCGTCGACCGCAGCGTACCAATTGTCCTGGATACACAAGACAAAGCCACCGCCCGGAAAGAAGCCGATACGCCGGAAAACCGCACCGAGCTGATCCTGCGCACAATGAACAACCTGATCGGCGAAACCAGCAACTGCGCCACTGCCTATCACAATAAGATGCCTAAGACTGAGGAACAAAAGAAAAAATATGAGTCCTACATCGACCTGCTCAGCATTATCAATGGAAAGGCGATTGACTTTGCCAAGACCGGCGTGTTCTACCAGATCCCACGTAATATCGCAAAATTCGGTCGCCCACTGCCTTATTTTATGAAATATGCCGGTGACTACTATCAAGGACTCAGTACCCTTTCCCATGCCAGAAGCAACCTAAACCGTTTGTGCAAGGAGCTGGAAAAATGGGAAAAGACCCTTCGCTATCCCAAACAAAATACCAATTTCGACTATCGGATTATGATTGATCCAAGCCTGACTGCCCCGGTCCGGATCTCGGAACAGATCGAAGAAATCTATCTGGATTTTTGCAGGGAAATGAAAGAGCTGGGAAAGGAGCAGGCGATGATTCGTAACTATGATCAATACGAAGAAGATCTGTCCGGATGGATTTCCCGTGAGGAGGCCAGGAATTTCACGATAAATTGGCAGTATTACTATGAAAAATACCGGGCACGCTGCGAAGCGGTATGCCCGAACCCAGCACTCTTGGCAAATATCTGCGTGGGTCTGTCCTATGAGAAATATCCAGGTAAAAACCGGAAATTCTTATGGCGGGTGGCAGGAAAAGGCGTAGTAAAGAATATAAAACAGACCGACTTTCCCATTCCCGTGGAGGATCCCGCGGGCCCTTACGAATATTTGGGAAAGCGCTACCAGATGGAGCTGGTAAACAATCACGAGGAGTACCCAAGGGCATAACCTATGGCCATTCGGCCAGTAATAAGGAGGAGACAGAATGATACACGAAGTATATGAGGTCCAGGAGCTTTTAATAGGAAACGGTATTAATAAGAAATGCCTATACCGGATGTGCTATCTGCTGGCAAAGTGGCATAAGCAAAGGGGCTTATCCCGCATCGAGATCCGAGAGGCAATCTTTGAATGGGCCGGGAAATACAAGCTGCATATCGAGCATAACCTAAACGGCATTATTTACCAGGCAATGGAGGATACCGTGCCGCTGCGCGGTGATGTGGAGGTCTGGATCAGCCCACAGGAGGCTGCGGAAATAAGACGGCGGTTTGATACGAAAAACACCTGCCTGACCGCCCTGGCCGTGCTCTGCCTGGCGAAGGTTTCCGGTGATGAAAAACAGACATTTCCGCTGGCTATGAATGAGCTTTCCCATTGGACCGGTATTGCAGCCTCAAGTCTCTCCGGCCGCATTATGACCGAACTGAGTGATTTCGGATATATCCAAAAGGTAGAAGCCGAACAGCAATTCACCTGGAATGAGAAGGCAAAATCCAGGAAAAACCGCTATCAGCTATTGGTCCCCATAGATGACACCGGAAAGCACCGGCTGGTAAAAAACGATTTACATACACTCTATCAAGAGATTTTCCCCGGTTGCGGACCGGCACCCGGCTAATTATGAATACTATAATAGTATCCAAACAAATGTTCGCATTTTGACTTTACAAAAAAAATTTACATCCCGCCAGGGCCCGGCGCGGATCATGCGAACCTACCAAAACAAAAGGAGGTACATTCCCTTGGCAACCACAGTAGAGAAAGACTTACAGGATCTGGGACATTTTAAAACCCTGCTTCAGGTAATCTTTGAAAACGATGAGGACCTGCGAAACCTGGTCATGCCGGAACCGGACGACGCGGACTTCACGCCCCTTCAGAATTGGCTCGGCGGAACCTATTCAATTGAGGATGCAGATGGAACGCCGCAGAAGACAGCCACACTCATCGGCTACTGCTTCGATGTTCCCTATATCCCCCCGGCGGTTACTGATTCAAGGATCGTCATCACAATGGAAACATCCATATCCAAGGCAGTGAATGAGCGCACGAAGGAAGTGACCGCAGACATTTACGTCTGCTGCCCCAAAGACAGGGTTCTCCTGACAGAACAAGAAAAGAAGCATTACACGGAAAAAGGCTACGCCGGAAACCGGGTCGATATGTGTGTCATGGCAATTGCCAATGCAATTAAGAGAAATGCCGGCATTTTCGGAATTGGAAATATCCGGCTGTTACCAGAAAAGGCCATTGAGCCACACACCCCCGGCGAAGGCTACTATGCCAAACGGCTGTCCTATACCTGCCAATGCTTCTATATGCGCTCTGTACGGAGACCGTCCTAACATGAAGCTGGATTATTTTGACCGAATCAGCCCCACCGCCATACCTCTGTATCAGGTGGGCTCCGTTCGCGCTCCCCTCTTAAGGGACATCTGCCGCATCGGCTCCCGTACGTATCAGCTTTACCTATCCTGCATCCTTCTTACTCCGAAAATCTATCGTGAAAGCAAGCAGCCGCCGGACGTGGCCGTACCCATTACCGAGGACGCTTTGGATGGGACGCCTATTTTCGAACTCATTCTGGGAGATCCGGAGCTTCGTGCATTGCTGGAGCAGGCCTTGAATTTCTTTATGGAAGAAGACGTCCGGTTCAATGAAGAGCTACAGTGCTTTGATACGTACCCGAAGGGCACCGCGGCAGAGGAACCGCCCCCGACCGGCAAAATCTGGCACGGAAATTATGAAGAGCTGGCCGATCTAATCGCCCAGCGCAACTATGTCCGGCCACCAAAAACGGATACCTCCCGGATTAAAAACAAACGCGCCCAGGAAATCCTGAAAAAAATAGAGAGCGGACGGGAAAAGCAGAGGAAGACCACCGGCGCCGGTACCGATATGGAAATCGGCAACCTGGTCTCCTCTCTCGCCGCCTATCACAACAGCCTGAATATCCTAAATATTTGGGACCTGACCGTATACCAGCTATACGATCAGTTTTTCCGTCAAAACAACAATAACATGTACAACTTACAAATCATGAGCGTCGCCGCCTGGGGTGACAAAGAAGGTCACTTTCAGGCGTCCGCCTGGTTCAAGAAACCGGAAGACGCTTAAAAACAGGAGGAAATTTTATTATGGCAAACCCAAATATGACAAACCGTGAGGTTTGTGACTTAATTTTTGTAGACTATGCATCGAAGAAACCTTTCCTGAACATGGACTTCGCAAACGTTACGACGACCGAGCTGACCGGAGAGACCATGTTCGCATACGGCGGAAAAGGACACCCGAAGAGAGTATCCTTCTCCGGAGAAAAGGCCGGAACGATGACGATCGAGACGCAGATTCAGACCTTCAAGCTGTGGGAGCTGCTGACCGGCGGTGACGTAAGCAGCAATGCGAAGTTCATCCAGCGAGAGGAAGCCGTGGTTTCCAGCGCGGAGGGCAAGAGCATTACACTGACCGGTATCAAGGCCGGAAGCGCGGTAAGCGTATTTAAAGCCGATGATGACTGCGGTACCGAGCTTCCCTGCACGGTTGCAGACGATATCATTACACTGACCACGGCTCTGACTCAGAACGACGCCGTAATCGTGTACTATATGAAGGAAGTAACGGAAAACGTCCGCAGAATTTCCATCAAATCCACAAGCTTCCCGAAGGCGTTCACCGTATACGGCGACACCATCATGAAGACAGAGGATGACGAGATTCTGCCTTACCGCCTGATTGCGTACAAGGTTACTCCCCAGTCCAACATGTCGATCAGCATGTCCAATAACGGCGATCCCGCAGCGATGACCGTCACCTGTGATCTGATGGCCGATTCAGACGACAACATGCTGGATCTGATCCTGTTAGACGCTTAATTCTTGATTTAACAGCCTGCTGAAAAAGGCTTTCTAAGATCCAAAATATTCTTGTATTGTAGTTTGTACTTAAATGTTACAGGGTAGGTGCCGATTGCAATACTGTTGCAGCCGCACCTGCCCTGTTTTTTTCGAATACAAGAAGGAGAACCTATCTATGAAATTTTTGACTCTGGAGGAAGCAAAAAACTGCTACGGTGCCGAAAATCTAATTCCAATTTCCCTGCTCAAGCAGATCCTCTTCTATGTGAAGCAAGGCTGCCAGCCCAAATTTGTCTGGGAATCCGAAAAAGAGGAAGGCCATATCGTCGCCTGGTTCCACAAAGAAGAGACTAAGATCATCTACCGGCGGTGGATAGGGAACCGCCCTGTCAAATAGCATTCGCTATTTTTCCATGAACGATTAGTTATACAGTGGATGCTTTAGAGTACCAGGTCCATGAAGATGTTAACCGGGGATACATGAGGGATGCGATTGATTATGTAAAGGTGCGCTATGATAAGCATCCCGGATGCGAGTGGAAGTTGTTACCGATGCTCTATTGAGATTATGTACAATTACATAATCTGGGTTATTCAAAAAGCTGCTCTGCTGAGTAGCTTTTTGATGATGCCTTGAAAAAAATACTTGAATAAGACCAGGAGGAATTTACTATGAAATTCAACATTAAAAAAGAACAGTTAACTTTACTGGAGGCGCTCCAGACCGTGGCCGCCGTTGTAAACCAAGGCTTTGACGAGGATGGGACGTACTATCCATTTCTCTGCGAGGCAGCGAAAAAAGGAATCTTTATAGAGAAATATACGGATTATGAATTCCGGGATGATGTGGCGGAAAATTATGCACAGTATGCCGGAATCCGGATCGAAGACTATAAGGACGATATAAATTATGAGCAATGGAAGGATATGGAGAAGGCAATTGAGCAGGAGATTGCTTTCCGGCTGAAACAGAAGTCTGCGGACTATGTGTTCCGGTCTGCTGCCCAAATGATGGAAGACTTCGGAAAGGGATTTAATCCGGAGAATTCAGGGGAATTACTGGAAAAGCTCCAGCAGCTTAAAGAACAGCTTCCCTCTCCGGCCAGGGAGGAGGTGGTCTCCTAAATGAGCAATGAATTGAAACAAACCATTAAAATTTCTTATGACAGCACACAGGCACAGAAGGAAATCCAGTCTATTCTGAAACAGATTCAGAATCAGAATCAGCTTGTCCTGAAGGCTACCATAGATGTAACCTCACTCAAAACAAGTATGTCAAGTGTGCTGGGGAATTTAGCTCTGAATTATGGCGTGGGTGAACGCAGGAAATCAACGGTCTCCTGTCTTCTATATTGAATATGCCCACCACAGTATGGCGGTAACGCGGAACGAGCGGTCCGGGAATATGGTCCGGATTTGTAAGGTACTGTGAAGCAAACAACTGAAATGGTGTGTGTAAGAAGCACACGGCATCCTGATAATAGATGCCCGGGAATCTCTCGCATGTCCTGATTACTAACCTGTGGTGGTGACATCACAGGGGCAATGGGTAACGCCAAAGGTACAGTAAAAAGATCAGGAACAGAGACAATCCG
>Ga0153999_1000504_pt1 | contig 17126 bp, 14 predicted proteins | sample TSNC083MetaG_FD_104675 | JGI IMG/M metagenome (GOLD analysis project Ga0153999, IMG submission 104675) | Attine ant fungus gardens microbial communities from North Carolina, USA - TSNC083 MetaG | ecosystem: Host-associated > Fungi > Mycelium > Unclassified | place: USA: North Carolina, Lumber... | reverse complement strand
GTTTGTCCTTTAGCAAGACCAGCCGTGATGGCCGCTGAGTAACTGCAGCCCGCACCGTTCGTGTGAATGGTATCAATACGTGGAGCTTCCAATAAATAAAACTGCTTCCCATCATATAATACGTCGACTGCAGGCCCTTTCAATCTGCCGCCTTTCACAAGAGTATAGTCTGGTCCAAGTTCGAATAGCTCGCGTGCCGCATCTTTTAAATCCTCGATAGAATTCAGCTCTTTGCCATTTAGAAGATAAGACGCTTCAGGCATATTCGGAGTAATGATTGTTGCGAGTGGTAATAATTGAGTACGCATCGCTTCCATTGCATCATCTTTTAATAAAGCAGAACCCATTTTGCCAATCATAACTGGATCTATAACAACATTGCGTACGTCAGCCTGCTTGATCCAATCGGCAACATGTTCAATAATTTCTTTTGTAAACAGCATCCCCGTTTTCATTGCGTCCATCCCAATATCTTCAGCAATCGTACAGAGCTGTGCCTCAATTGCATCCCAGCTTTGTGGGAAAATACCCTGGCCTGTTCGCGGATTCTGCGCAACAATCGCCGTTACAGCTGTCATCCCGAATACATCGAATTCCTGAAATGTTTTCAAATCTGCCTGAATCCCTGCTCCACCACGGGCTGCAGATCCTGCGATGGTGAGTGCTCGTTGAATGGTCATAGGTATGTCTCCTTTTATGTGAAGTGGCTTGTTCTATTATGTAGGTTTTTTATAAGTTTGAATTTCTAATTTTCAATAAAAATGATTCGTTTAAGCCTCCCGCTACGCAAAGAAGCTTGCTTTCATCACAGACATAAGGGCGACATCTATGATAGCATCCTCAGGGTTGCTATCATAGTGTCTACTTTACCGGCGGGCAAGCACTGAGTCACTTCGGCGCTTTACGCCAAATCGTCTCATTCGCTTGTTCTTTCCGCGGGAGTCTCGCATCTTTGCTCCGCTATGTCCGGTGTTCGCAATGAGGATTGCTGCGGAAGGTGATGACTTCAACTGGAATAGCCTGAGCTAAAGATCCCCGAGACGGGCCGTTTTTTGCTCGCGAGGTTGATGGCGTCACATTCTGTGACACCATCAATACTTGAACGTCCTGTTCGTCGAAAGCTTAAGCCATGACCGTGGTAAAGAAGACACTGTAAAAGTGGCTGAAAGGAAACTTGAACAGATGTCGTCCTTATGCCCCAAGATGAGAGTGTTGACATGGAGCGCAAATCCGGGAATTTATAGCCAAACTTTGGTCGAATGAGTTGAACCAGTCATTGTGCGTCCTTTACTCATTTAATTTTGTTATGTCCCAGCTTCTTCTCTTTTTTAAAATAAATCTACATTCGCCCCGACCTGAAAATCGTATACACCATAAACATAAACATGAGTGTCGCAACAATGGATCCAATTTCAATAACTGGCAGTCTCCAAAGCATCGTCGTTTGACCCGCAATGGCTGCGCCAATAATTAATCCAGCCATGAGGATACTGAAAGCAAGGAGAATCACACTGAAAGAAAGTCGGTTGCTAATCTTGTCCATTCTGAGTAAAAGCATTTCTATATCCTTTACACTAATGTCGAGACGCAGTTTGCCCTTCTTGACTAGCGACATGATGTCCTTCAAATTCCTTGGCATGCCTGCGATGATGTCGGCGTCTTCTTTCAGCTTATGCCATGCTTGACTTGCAACTTTACGCGGGTCATATTTGTCACGAAAAAGCTTACTCGCAAATGGTTCAACGGCTTGCATAATACTGAATGATGGGTCAAGCTGATCCATAATGTCTTCCATTGTAAGAATGGCTTTGCCAAGAATTGTGATGTCTTCAGGTAATTTGACCTTGTGACGGTATGCAATAACGAAGATTTCTGCCATCACATTACCAAGGCTAATCTGACTAAGCTCAACATCGTAATATTTTGCAATTAGATTCTCTAGATCCTTTTGGAGCGGATAAATATTCTCCTCATCATCGAGAATTCCCATTTTAGAAAACGTGCTGATGATCCCTATAGCATCACCTTTTTTGAGGTCAAGCACGAGCGACACGAAGTGATATCGCATGTCTTCACTCATCTTGCCAACCATGCCGAAGTCGATATAGGAGATGACGTTGCCTGGCATGACAAATATGTTGCCAGCATGTGGATCGCCGTGGAAGACACCTGTAACGAGCACTTGCTGGAATATAGAATCAGCTAGACGTTTCGCAATGAGCTTGCGATCATAGCCCTCAGCATCGAGTTGAGCTATATTCGTTATTTTAATACCTTCAATTCTTTCCATCGTTAGGACATTCTTTGTTGTGTATTCCCAATAAATCTTCGGAATATGTACGGTCGGATCACTTGCGAACTCTTTTCTAATCCGATCACAATTCCGACCTTCGATTCTATAATCTAATTCCTCACGCAATGAATCTGAGAATTCATCGAGCCTATCCTGAATATCATAGGTGCGTGCCCATTCCATGCGTGCCTCCATCAAGCCGGTCAGGCTATGGAGAATTTCTACATCGGTTTCTACTTTAGACTGAATATCGGGTCGCTGTACTTTAATTGCGACGTGTTCTCCTGAGTGAAGCTGTGCCAGATGTACTTGGCCAATAGAAGCTGTTGCAAGGGGCTCTTCATTAAAGCTATGAAATAAATGATCCAGGCTGTCATCAAGCTCGCGCTCAATAATAAGCTTAATCTGCTCGAATGAAATTGACTCGACTTCATCCTGCAATTTCTGCAGTTCAGTAGCAATTTCTACGGGTACAAAATCTCTTCGGGTGCTTGCCATTTGACCAAGCTTAATAAAAGCAGGACCAAGTTGTTGTAACGTGCGACGCAGCTTGATGCCGATATCACGCATATTCATATTTACAGATGAATCTATTTCTCCACGATTCTTGCTTCTATCTGTCAGGCCAATTCTATGCAGGAAATGACTCAAACCATTTCGCAAAAAGGCATTGAGGATTTCCTGCATGCGCTTTGTATGCCGAATACTTTTGTTAATGAGCATATCGTGTCCCTCCATTTTTTACCGCTTCTATTACTTCTCATTATAGGAGAGTGAGGGAGGAATGCCAACAGATCGAAAGGATGCACAGCAAAAAGACCCTTCCTCCTAGATAAAAGGGGGAAGGGCAGAAAAGTTATTTAGACAAGTCGTCTAATTTTATGAAATCCTTTTCCTCATTCATAGCTTGCTCCATTAAATCAACAAAGCTTCTATCAAATTGATAACCATATAGTGATTTCTCTTGCAGAAAGACAGCTGCAGCATTATTTGGTGTAATACGTTCTTTGAACTGGTGTACAGATTCAACACTACCAAAATAAGGCCGGAAGTAGACTTTTATAAACTGAATATCCGGACGCAAATATCTTGCATGGAAATTCTCAAAGGCTACAATACTATCCTTAGGAATTTGTTCATATGTTGCATTTACTTTTCTAGTTGTTTCTTTATAAGTTGGCGTATTCTCGTTCTTTGCTGTGTATGTAATGTACCCGATATTAAATATAAATGCTGAAATTAGTATGAGGCCAACTGCCCCACGCCATCTTTTCCAATCTCTATTCTCCAGCTGTGTAGTCCAGCTAATAATGAAAAGCCAGAACATAAAGGTAGCTGGAGCAAGCAAACGGAAATTAAATGTATCGAAGTAGGCTGACCAGCGCATATAAACAATTGCAATCATATATATGGTCCCTGTCAATAGAAATAGTACAGGACCAGTGTATTGATCTTTTCTTAATTTAAATAGACTGATTATATTACGAGGTCTAATGAATAAAACAATTGCAATAATTGTAATAACAATCATGCCGATAAATGAAGCCTTTAGATCAACAGAGAAAATATTCACTTCTGAAATTAAGCTTTCACGCAGCATATTCATAAACTGGGAAGCAGATTCCACTCGTGGAATTCTCTCCATACCAGTGAATAATCCCGTTTTCATGAAATTAATCAATAGATACACACCAGCTATTATTAAGGAGAGGCTTCCTGCAATCCAGCAGGTGAGCATTGGCTTCCATTCTTTACGGAACAAGTAGTAGAAGCCGATAAGACCTATGATGCCTCCGCCAATAATGCCGATATAGCGACTGAAAAACATTAGAAGAGCCGCGATAATCATATGTAAGATGTAGCGCATTAACTGGGATTCCATGTATCTTTTAATACCAAAAACGAGCCATAGCATACCGAGCAAAAATGGCACTTCAGACCATGTATAAATGAACAGATAGCAAAAGGAACTGATTGAGAATAGCAATGTGGCTAGTATCGCACGATTTCCAAATAGCTTTTTTAACAGAATAAAGCATAATGCAAGACAGAGCATATTGACTATCTTGGATGCCCAGAATACTCCCGTTCCGGTAATGAGTGATATGAGAGCAATCAATATAGGGTAACCTGCAGGCCATACAGCAAAGAAAGTGCTCATGCCTTCAACGTAATTCGCTGTATTCAAACCATTGCCGTTCAGAAGGTTCTGTGCAAGTTGCAAATAATGAGCGGAATCAGATGTAACAAAGCCGTTCATATCCCACTTGGACCGCGCAATGATGTAGATACAATAAATAATATAGATAATGGTCATGATCAGATTAACTGGATTCAGTGCACGTTTAATCAAGCTATCCACCCCAGCCAACTAAATAAAAGATAGAGAACTATACTTGTTACCAGTCCAACGACCAAGCCACCAATAATCTCAATTCTTGTATGGCCCATACTTTCTCTTAGGACTTGATGGTTCTCTGTTTCTAAATTCATTTTATTTAGTATAACAGCCTGTTTGCCCACAGCTATTCTAAGCCCAGTGGCATCGATAATTGTGATGGCCAACACACCGACACCAAGCCCGAATGCAGGTGAAAGCCACCCTTCTCCAAGCCCAATTAGAAAGGTAACTGTTGAGATTGTTGATGTATGGGTGCTAGGGAAGCCGCCGTTGCCTGAGCGGGCTCGAGCTTCTTTTAGTCCGTATCTAAAAATGTTGATTAGCAGTTTAAGACAGCCGGAAGCTGCCCAGCCAATTAAAGGTGCTAGAAAATAGGGCAAAGCAGAACCCTCCCTTTATGTGTAAATATATCCTCTGAAAATAAATGTAAGAAATTGATTTGTTATTTTGGGAAGAACGTTTTGCGTTTAAAGATAAAGACAATCATGCCAAGAATGACTCCGAACCAAAGGGTTACAAAGCGTATCAATAAAGAGATGGTAACGGCGAGACTGCCAGCAATTCCAAAATGGATTAGCAATCCAGTTATGCTGCCTTCAGCTGCACCAAGCCCGCCAGGTATCATGGATAAAGCTCCAGCGATGGTACCTAGGCAGAATGTGAAGATACTTGCAATCAATGATATGTCATTCCCTGTTGCATGAATGATGATATATAGACTGATACATTCCAGCAGCCAAGCAATCGCACTGATGAAAAAAGAAAAGCTCAACACTTTAAATCGCATAAAGAAAAGTGTTTGTTTATAAAAGAGGTTCAACGGATCTCGAAAACGATTTAGCTTTTTTGGTCTGGTAACCCAGTTAATTATCTTATTTATAAGGGTTTTTCTCTGTATCAAAACAAAGAATAATATAATGACAATCAATAGAACAACTAGCGAAGCCACTCCGAAAGGGTAAACCAATAAACCAACGCCAATTAATGCGAGCATTGCCAGCAAGTCTGTAAAACGATCATAAATGACAATAGGCAAAGATGCCGAATAGGGTACATCGGCTTTCTTTTGCAGCAGATACGATTTAATAAGTTCGCCTGCTTTGCCTGGTGTAATGGACATCATTAGCCCAACGAAGAAGATAGCAGCATTGTCCTTAAGGCTTATTTTGAATGCAGACCAGCGGCAGAATGCATGCCATTTCCATAGTCTGAAAAGATAGCTCGCAAAAGTAAAAAGGAATGCTAGCGCTAGCCAATGCAGTGGCATGTTCAGAATGACCTGTGAGACTTTCTTAACATCAGCAAACAATAGGAAGCATGCAAAGACAATAATACCGAGAATCAGGCCAATTATTAACTTCGCAATTAGCCGATCTGGCCTTTTATTGTGAGCATAATCCATTATATATCGGTCCGTTTAAAAATCTTTTCCGGTACGAGCTTAATGATCAGCATGATCACGAGCCAGAACCAAGGTGTGTAAAGGACTTCTTTACGCTTGACGAGTGCGTTGGCAATGTCCTTGGCTACTTTGACGGGACTTGCAAGTAGTGGGCCATCATCAACAACGCCGTAAGTCATCTTCGTATCGACCATGCCTGGCTTGATTGTCAGGACATGTACATTGGATTTGTGAAGGCGATTCCGAAGGCCTCCCATATAGACACTTAAACCTGCTTTTGTTGAACCATAAATATAATTACTCTGACGTCCTCTATCACCAGCGACAGAGGATACGGCTGCAATGAAACCGGATTTCTTCTGTTCGAAATAGTTCGCTGCGATATTAAGAATCGAGATAGCGGAAGTGTAGTTTACATCGATCATGTTCTTAGATAGCTCAAATGATTGTTCCGCTTCCTTCTGATCTTCCATAGCCCCGTACATGAGCAGTATGCCTTCCAAATCATCATCTTGAGTAACTTCAGAGAAAAAAGTTTCATGCTCGTTGAAATCAAGTGCATCGAAGGCTTTTACAGTGATATTGACACTGTATCTAATTTCTAGATCGTTTTTTAAAGCTTCAAGGTCGTCAACTTTTCTAGCTGTTAGAATCATATCTTTCTTCTTTGCGGCAAGCTGACGGACAGTTTCCTCAGCAATCGTTGACGTTGCTCCTAATACTAATATTTTACTCAAGAGGATACGCTCCTTTATATCTCTATTTTGATGAAGTCAGACCAATTCTGCGGGACATAGAGGACGAGAAAATGCCTTCCGGGTCCAGTTTGTCCTTCACTTTAATGAACTCTTCCCAACGCGGGTACATTTGTTTAAATGTGTCTGGGTCAATTGTTGAATCTTTTGCAAGATACACACGTCCGCCGTGGGCAAGGACAATTGTATCTAATTCTTTTAAGAAATCGAATAAGCTGTTGTCTTTTATCGGTATATCGAGTGCAAGCGTGTAGCCTTCCATTGGGAATGAAAGCATTCCGTCATTCGCAACTCCTGAGCTTTTGAGAACGGCTAGGAATGAAGAGCATTTCTCTTCAGTCAATCGTTCCAGTAACTTACGAAGCCCTTCTTTTGGATTGCGGTCTTTAGGGAAGACGGCTTGATATTGGACGAAGCCCTTCTTGCCGTACATTTTGTTCCAGTCATCGATTGCATCAAGCGGATGGAAGAATGACGTCGCATCAACAATTTTCGTTTCATTTTTATAAGAAGCATAATAAAGTTTGTTAAAGGCAGAAATGCTCCAGTAATTTAATGCAAATGAAGGAGCATTGATAGGCATCTTCAAATGCGATGCTTTAGCTGGTTTGTAAGGCTCTTTTATAGATTTTGGCAGTTCGGATTTATGAGCATGTTCGCCGCGCATGAGGACAGACTTCCCGAGTGAGTCGCCAGTACTAAGACAATCAATCCAAGCAACAGAGTACTTATAATCAGCGTCGTTCTGAACGAATCGTTCAAAAGCCTCATCAAGATTCTTTGCTTTCTCGTAAGTAGCTTTAATATAAGAAGTTTCTACAGGGATTAACTTAATCGTAGCTTGAAGAATTAACCCAGTTAGTCCAATACCACCAATTGTAGCCCAGAAAGCATCTGTATTCTCTGTACGACTGCATGTAATAATCTCGCCTGATGCGAGCAATAGATCAAAGCTCTCGACGAACTCTGAGAAGCAGCCATCAATATGATGATTCTTACCATGGACGTCATTTGCAATGGCACCGCCTATTGTTACAAATTTCGTTCCAGGCGTAACAGCAAGGTAGTAGCCTCTTGGCAGGAAGGCTTCGATTATTTCATCAAGAGAAACACCAGCTTCGCATGTTAGGACTCCTGTTGCCTCATCAAATTTACGCATATGGTTAAGCTTATCGAAGAGGATTACATGTTCATCTTTATTCAAAGGAGTATCACCGTAGCTGCGGCCCAGTCCGTAAGCAATATTTTTACGACCTTTTTCTTTGAGAATTTCCTTTAAATCGTCGACAGATTCAGGGCGATAGACAAAGCAAGATTCCTTGGGGAAATTACCCCAGCCTGCTACTACCTTCTTAACTGCATTTAACATGAAACAACACATCCAATCTCTTTAGTCAAAAAGCGTCAGAATGACGAAAACGCTTAGCACATATAGAATTACTGTTATCAAAATATGGCGGTCTTCGAAAAGAACTTTCTCCGGTGCCCCACCTTTATTCTGTATATGTATTAAGTACAAATATCTGAATATCCCATACACAACAATAGGAATGGTCCACATCAAATGAATGGTGTTACCTGAAGTGAATGTGAAAACAGCATAGCTGACGATCGTAGCAGAAGTCACAATGCTTGTTAGCTGATCTAGGAACGGGAGTGAATATTCATCAAGAACCTTCCTGTGTGAGTTCCCCTCTAATTGAATGGTAAGTTCATGCCGGCGCTTGCCGATAGCTAGGAAAAGTGAAAGAAGCATCGTGCATAGCAGGAACCATGGTGTGAAGGGTACATTAATAATGACAGCACCTCCGACAGCCCGCAGTACGAATCCTAAGGCAATCAGCATAATATCGATTAGCACGACATGCTTTAAGTAAAGGCTGTACAAGGTGTTTGCTACGAAATAAACGATGATAATCACAAAGAATAATTTATTAACGATAAACGCCGTTATAAGCGAGACTATTAGTAGGATAATGCCAGTTGATAGGGCAAACTTTGGATTAAGCAAACCGGATGCCATCGGACGGAATCGTTTTGTCGGATGATGCCGATCAGCTTCTATATCTTTGAAATCATTTAATATATAAATGCTGCTAGCCGTTAAACTAAACAGAATAAAACCCATAACGGATAGAATAATTGCATCGACATTCAATAATTGAGTCGAAAACAGCAACGCAGCAAATATAAGCAAGTTCTTGACCCACTGTTTTGGTCGTAATTGTGTAAAAAGTAGTAGAAAGACAGATGTACGTTTCAAGTTGATCTCCTCACCTATGAAAATTCCTTATTTATTATAGCATATGGCATCAGACGTCAACATCAATCTAGCTATTAATTCATTAAGTACTAAGAGGGTGGCGCCCAGCTGTTCAAAAGCTATCTTATTTCCTTTATAATAGAGAAGCTTATATATTTTAGTTAAGCAAGATTGGATAGTAATTTATTAAATAATTAAATTATATAAATCAGACTAGGAATTTACTTATGTCTGTTACATAGAAAAGGTGAACTAACATGAAGGTCGGGATTGTAGGTAATTATGGTAATAACAATCAGGGAGACGAAGCAATTCTTGAGGGCGTGCTTGTGCAAGTTGAGGAAGCATACAAAATAGATCGCAGTGAGATTATCGTATTTACGAATAATCCTTTACAAACTCATGAGAAATACGGTGTACAGACGGTAAATCTATTTCAACGCCGCAAGTTGGATCCAGCGAAGTTCTTGGCGACTATTATTCATAATACGCCGATTATTCGTGGGCTTGATGTGCTGCTAATGGGTGGCGGTGGAATTCTGATGGATTTGTACCGGAATAATCCGATTGTATACGGAATGTACAGTCTAACCGCAAAACTTGCGAAGACACCTATTGTCATCTTTGGACCAGGTGTCGGACCAATAGACACATTTATAGGCAAAACGATTATAAAATCAATCGCGAATCATGCAGCAGCTATTTCTGTTCGTGACCAGGAATCCAAAGAATTATTGCATTCAATTGGTGTGGATAAGTCAGTTTCAGTTATTTCTGACCCGGCACTATTCATTCCCGCACCTCAAAGTAAACTAGGAACTAAGGTGGACTTTCAAATTGGAGTTACTGCTGTACCTTATTTCAATAAGAACTACTGGCCTAAAGAGGATCGTGAGAAATATAGTTCGTATATTAAAGGGATGGCTCGTAACCTCGACAAATTGTTGGAAGAGGTCCCTTCTTCATCGGTTAATTTCTTTTCAACAAAACATCCGCATGATACTGAAGTAACGAAGGATATTAAGCAGCTTATGGTAAATAAAGAACGCTGTACAATCTGTGATGAGGGCTTGAATCATAGAGGGATACTAGAGTTCGTTAATAAACAGGATTTGGTGATTGGAACGAGACTGCATTCCTTAATTCTATCACTTGTCGCGAAGACACCGATTATCGGTGTTGCTTATCATCCTAAAGTAAAGGACTTTATGAACTCTATTGGATGCAGTGAAAATGTCATACCTATAGAGAATGTTGATAATGGAGATGAGATATTTTTAAATCTCTATAATGAAATGAATCAAGACTGGGCTGGAACCGTGCGGAGATTTGAAATGATTCTTGATGATATGAAGACTAGAGAACCACAGGGTGCAACTTTATTAAAGGACTTTTCTAATGAGCGTTAAATATCATTCAGAGAAAAATCAATCATCCAAATTGAAAATTTGTTTGCTATCAGGTGCTTCTACAATTCATACGGTTCGTTGGGCGAATGCAATGGCAGAAAGAGGACATGTCGTTCATTTAGTTACAATGCATCCTTCTAAGATGGATCGGATAAATCCTGACGTGGTTGTTCATCAACTTAAAGTACCTGCACCTTTAGGTTATTATGCAAATGTGTTCGAACTAAAAAGACTACTGGGAAAGGTTCAGCCTGATTTGCTACATGTGCACTACGCAAGCGGGTATGGCACTCTAGCAAGGCTTGTCAATTTTAAGCCAACAATGCTTTCGGTTTGGGGAAGTGATGTTTATCTATTCCCGTATGAAAGCAAAAGGAATGAGAAAGTACTCCGCAGCAATCTTAAAGCAGCGTCTTTGATAACGTCGACAGGAATTGCCTTGAAAGAACAAACAGAACTCTTTATTAATCCAACAGAACCAGTAGAAGTGGTGCCTTTTGGGATTGATACAAATTTATTTAAGCCAATTTCTAAAAGAAAAGATACGGATATTGTAATTGGTACGGTAAAAAGGCTAAAGTCTGTTTACGGAATTGATCTGTTGATCCAGGGCGTTGCAGATTTAATTAACCATGTTAAAGGTACACAATATGCAGAACTAGCAAATAGAATCAAGCTACTCATAGTTGGGGAGGGTCCACAACTTGATGAGCTTAAAGATTTATCTAAGCAGTTGAATGTTGATCATTGTACTGAATTTGTAGGGGCTGTTCCGAATGAGGAAGTCCCTGAATATATTAATGACCTGGATATTTATTGTGCATTTAGCAGAAGTGAGAGTTTCGGCGTGGCGATTCTTGAAGCATCAGCTTGTGAAGTACCGGTAGTTGTTAGTAATGTTGGTGGTTTGCCTGAAGTTGTGCAGGATGGTGAGACAGGCTTTATTATCAATCATGAAAATCGAAATGAAATTGTAAAGAAGTTGTTTGAACTATTGATAGATCGTGAGAAGAGAGAGAAGTTCGGTCATAATGGTCGTGCATTTGTTCAGAGCCATTATGAGTGGCAGCGTAACGTTGAAGAAATGGAGACACTCTATCTTAATTTCATAGCAAATTAACGGGAATTCAAGACCTTCACTGCAGGAAATTGAGTCAAACAAAAAATTCCGAGTGAAGGATTAACTCACCGTAAAGGCCTAATTGGTTCAACTAACAATCAGTGGGGATGCTGAAAACCCCAATTGATTGAATTTCACTATATTAAATAAAGTTATACTATCTTCAGTATGAAAAGTAGATAACTTGTGAGGGGCAGAATAAATGATGAAAAAGAAGATATGGATTATGAATCATTATGCTGCTGATCAGTTCTTCAATGAAGGTGGTCGTCATTATTGGTTTGCTGAACAGCTTAGGAAAAAAGGTTACGACCCGGTCATCTTCTGTGCAAATACAAGACATAACTCGAATGAACAAATAGATATGAAAAATAAAAAGTTCACAACTGATACACAAGGGGGCTTGCCATTTGTTTTCGTCAATACAGTGCCTTATAAAGGTAATGGCGTAAGTCGCATTCGTAATATGGTATCTTTTTATAAGAACATATTCCCTGTAGTAAAGGATTACGCAAAATACCATGGCAAGCCAGATATCATTCTTGCCTCAAGTGTCCACCCGCTTACAATGATTGCCGGAGTTAAAATTGCAAAGAAATTCGGTATACCATGCATTTGTGAGGTCAGAGATCTATGGCCAGAGACTATTGTAGCTTATGGTGCTTTAAAGCGAGAGAATCCATTCGCCAAACTACTTTATAAAGGTGAAAAGTGGATTTATAAAAAGGCTGATGCCGTCGTCATGACTTGGGAAGGCGGCAAGGATTATATTGCTGAACAGGGCTGGGGCAATGAGGTTGATCTAGCGAAGGTTCATCACATTAACAATGGTGTTGTCATTGATTCATTCGACGAGAACATTGAGACATTTGTAACAGAAGATCCCGATTTGGATGATGCTACATACAAGAATATTGTCTATGCTGGATCCATTCGGAAAGTGAACAATCTTGGAATGCTGCTTGATGCGGCGAAAGTAATTCAAAAGAAAGAACTAGACGATAAGATTCGTTTCCTCATTTACGGAGCGGGTGATGAGCTGAAAATGCTTGAGGAACGTGTGCAGCAAGAAAATATTCAAAATGTCCTTTTCAAAGGTCGCGTAGATAAGAAATATATCCCAGGTATCGTCAAGAAGGCATATGTAAATATTCTTCATAATTCTAGTACGTCCTTGGACAAATACGGCCAGAGTCAGAACAAGCTTTTCGAATACATGGCAGCGGGGAAACCAATTGTCCAGACTTATACGACAGGTTACAGCGTTATTGAGAAATACGATTGTGGCATCAGTGCACCTGTGCAAAATGCTGAAGAGATTGCTGAAGCAGTCGTGTTTGCTTGCTCGGATGAGCAAAAACATAAGCAGATGGGTGAAAATGCACGTCATGGCGCATATGATTATGATTTTGGGAATCTGACAGATCAATTGATAGATATCGTGGAACGCGTTTGAAAGCGGGGAATACCAAATGAGTTTATATGAGAAAGTTGTTAATAAAGAAGAAAAGATATCTGTTGTCGGCCTCGGCTACGTAGGCATGCCGCTCGCTGTTGCATTTGCCAAGAAAGTGGATGTAGTTGGCTTTGATCTGAGTGAAGCGAAGATTAAACAATATAAAGAAGGCATCGACCCGACAGAAGAAGTTGGGGATGAAGCAATCCGCAAGACAACAGTGCAATTTACAAGTGATGAAACAGCATTGCAAGATGCAAAGTTTCATATTATTGCGGTACCAACGCCGATTAATTTGGACAAGACACCAAATCTTATTCCAGTAGAGACAGCGAGCGAAATTGTTGGTCGTAATCTGGTAAAGGGATCTACAGTTGTCTATGAATCGACTGTTTATCCAGGTGTGACAGAGGATATTTGTATTCCGATCTTGGAGAGAGCCTCTGGTCTTGTATGCGGTATTGATTTTAAAGTTGGTTACTCACCGGAGCGCATCAATCCAGGTGATAAGGTGAATGTGCTAGAAAAAATTATTAAAATCGTCTCAGGAATGGATAATGAGAGTCTTGAGGAAATCGCGAAGGTGTATGAGCTTGTCATTGAGGCTGGGGTACATCGGGCGAGCTCAATCAAGGTGGCAGAAGCGGCTAAAGTCGTAGAAAACAGCCAGCGTGATATCAATATCGCATTCATGAACGAGCTGGCGATGGTCTTTGACCGGATGGAAATTGACACAAAAGATGTTATTGATGCGATGAATACGAAATGGAATGCGCTTAAATTCTACCCAGGCCTCGTTGGTGGACATTGTATCGGCGTTGATCCGTATTATTTCGTCTATGAAGCAGAGAAACTCGGTTATCATAGTCAAATTATTTTGTCTGGTCGGAAAATTAATGATGGCATGGGTGGATTCATATCAGACGCAATCATCAAGAAACTGATCTTAGCAGGGAAAGTGGTCAAGGATGCGAAAGTCGTGATATTAGGCTTGACGTTCAAGGAAGATTGTCCGGACATTCGTAATTCAAAAGTTGTTGATATTGTTACAGCTTTAGATGAGTATTCCATTAAGCCAATCGTTGTAGATCCATATGCAGAACCTGATGCAGCACGTGCAGAATATGGTATTGAATTAAGTAAGATGGAAGCGGTCCGAGAAGCAGATTGCCTTGTTTTCGCTGTAGCACATGAAGAATTCAAAGCTTTGACTTTTGAGCAGATTGAGGGTTTCTTCGGTGATTTCCCGAACGAAGAGAAAGTGCTTATTGATGTGAAGAGCATCTTGCCAAAAGAAGAAATTGATGTGAAAGGTTATAGTTATTGGCGTTTATAAATGGAAAAGGAAGCGCAGCAATTGGGTGTGCTTCCTTTTTGATTTCAAGAAAGGAGGGCCAGAATGAAAGGAACAAAAGAAAAGCCATTTGATAATATTTTTGAACTGATGATTGCGCTTAAAAGTATGACTCCTATGCTTATTGATCCGATGTCTCAAGCAATTGAGCATGAAAATGTCGACGTATTGCAAGAGATTAGAGGTTCTGATAATAAAAAAAGATATATTCACAAAAAAGAAATGCTTGAATTATATAGGGGAGAGCCTAGAATTTATGATTCGTGCCGACCGAGCCTTTATCGTCTTGAAATTGGAAGCGATGAGCAACTGTTGTATTTACTTAGGTTGGAGGAATTTAGACATGCGTTAAGCAAGAATCCTGCCATTGCCGCGATTGAGCATGAAGGTAACTTTGTTGATTATTCTGGCCTTGCAGGACATTATGGTTTGCATTCAGATACATTGAATTTGACAGCAAGCCTTGATATGGCAGCATTTTTTGCTTGTTGTTCTTTTGATGGTGCAACTTACTGCGCTGTTGAAGAAGGCGTAGGTGTTGTTTATAAACTTTTGCGGCTTGCACTGGCGGATTTAAAGACCACAAGGAAGTATGAGAATATCGGCTTGCCTCCGTTCGATAGGCCGACTAAGCAAAGAGCATATTCATTTAAAATGGCAGCAGGAGAAGATTTTATAACAACAGCCGTTCCGTATTATTTCAGACAATCTAGATCAGCATCTGAACGATTGCTTTTGGATTACGAGAAAGGGAGAATTCTAATCCCCGATAAACCGATTGCAAATCTTGTGGAGCGTATAAAGATGAATTTTACTTTAAGTTATAAAGCTCTCTGTCATGTCTATGAAAAAAATACGGTTCTCTTTGATGCGAATTTGGAGATATATATAAATCGTTTGCGAGCGAAGGGGTTTAGTTTAATTACTAGTTAAGATCCTTACAAGCTTGTGCCAGAATAAAGCTCTATCTTATTTGAAGTTACTGCAAGCAGAGGAGCCATCCTACTGCTTGCTGAGTATCAATCCTCTAGTTCATAAATTCTCGTAATGCCATCTGTGATTTTTTGGGCGGAGATTTCATTTTCAGTTGCATACGTATTGAATTGCCGCTCCATATCCTGTCTAATTCCTGTCATTTTGTGTTTCTTCACGAATTTTACTGCGGACTTCGGATCTCCCGTCATCACAAGTGCTTCCACAATATGCTTTCGTCGTAGCTCTGTATCTTCTACTTTGTCTTTTAGCAAAAGAACTTGCTCATAGTTCTTTCGAATAACTGCTTTTTCGAACGCAATTGGCGGAAGATTAGAACGGATATTCTTGACCATATTGATATTTCCTTTTTTGTTGAGATAGTTGACGACTTCTTCAGCATGATCTGGTTTCAATTCCAACGCTTTGTCAAAACGACTGCTTAATAAATAAGATTTAAAAATAGCATTTTGTTCATCTTCATTTAATTTAGAACGCTCATCTTCTGTCAGTTTGTTGAAATGAACACTCGCGCTTTTATGATTCTGGGCAGCTGCATAGATGGTGCCTTTATACACTTTATCATTCACTACACTCTTATCTGCACCGGGTTTGCCTATAATAAATCCAGATATCACTCCTATACTGAGTCCGATAACTAGTGTAATCAGATCAATTCTCCACTTTCTCTTTGAAGGCTTTTTCGTCCTTCGAGTCGGCATTTCCTCTGCATTATTCTGAGCATGTGTATTTGGTGTTTCTGTAATATCATTATTCCTCTGAATTTCATTCAAACTGTCCGAATCTTGGTCATTCACTGTATCAGTTAATTCAATCCCATTTTCCAACTCTTTTTTATCCATTAACGAGCCTCCTGATTCGAGTAGTTGTTTGTAAGATATATATGTTTGTCCTAAGCAATTATTCTAGTTGGTGGAGGGGGAATTTGATGGTAAGTAATAAAATATAAAAATGGAATTACAAGATAATTGTACCAATCTTATTCAAGAATGATGGATAATGTCATAATAGAGTGATAATTCAATAAATGGGAGGATTATTTATGAAGAAAATAGCTTTTGGATTTATGTTTTTAGTTGTACTCGTATTGGCTGCTTGCGGACCAACTGAGGAACAGGATAATCTAGTGAATTATATTAATGATGATATGAAGCCGCTCGGGCCTTTGGAAGGTGAAGCTGTTAAAGATTATGAAGGTGTAACAGGAGACAATTATACAGACGATGAAACATTATATAATGCGTTGGACAAAGGCGTGATACCTAAATATGCAAAGCTGATTAAAAAGTTGGAAGCTGTAGATGTGAGTGATAAAGAAATTAAGGAAATACACAAAAATTACGTAGATGCTGCAAATGCTCAATAGTCCGCTTTTGAAATGACGAAAGAAGCTCTAGAAAAACAAGATGCAAACCTTATAGCAGAGGCGAATAAAAAGCTTACTGAAGGGCGAACAGGTATGAATAAGTATAAAAGTGAAATTAAAGCATTAGCAGACGAAAGAGATGTAAAGCTAGAGACCGAATAGAATCGTTAGAAGGAATTCGTAAGAGAGACGAGGCTGGGACATAACTAGCCTAAAATAAAAGAAAAAGCATGTGATCACCGTTTTTTGGTGTTCACATGCTTTTTTGTCATTGCCTTTTGGTTTTTCTGTATCCTGGCCGTTGTTCATGGCAG
>Ga0153999_1000501_pt1 | contig 17177 bp, 16 predicted proteins | sample TSNC083MetaG_FD_104675 | JGI IMG/M metagenome (GOLD analysis project Ga0153999, IMG submission 104675) | Attine ant fungus gardens microbial communities from North Carolina, USA - TSNC083 MetaG | ecosystem: Host-associated > Fungi > Mycelium > Unclassified | place: USA: North Carolina, Lumber... | reverse complement strand
TTCCGGTGTCCAATAACATATATATTTTATCTTTCCGGAGATCAATTTGGTGAATCATCGGCTTGATATTGACTTGCTTTTCACTTTTTTTTGATTTCTTCATTACGAGAATCATCTCTTGATCTATAAAATCATTAAAATACAATAACATTTCATCAGAAAAGGCTACATAATAATCAGCTGCAGTTACAATGGACATTGCATTTGAATGTTTTGTTTCATCAATAATCTGCTTACAACTAAGAATTTCTATCCCTTCAGCCATCTCATGGTTTATTTTATTCAACATTATCTTGGAGGGCATTAACTCATTGACAAAAATATCCATGTACTCCCCTTCACTTACAAGGCCGACACCCAGAGGCGCAGCAAAAGACATCAGTTGGTGCGGACTGAAGCCTCCGGAATATTGCATATCTATTTCCGCCCGCCTAAAGGCTTTTTGAAAATATCTAACTAAGTCCAAATGGCCAACGAACTTCATAATACCTCGCTTAGCAAATCTTATTCTAACTTTCATAGCAGACGCCTCCTTGATAGGAAATACAGCCGCAGTCTGAGCATTTTAAGCGGCAATTGGGCGTCGTTAAGGCTTCTTTGGATTTCTTTAGTTCATCTATTAAGAATTCCTTGGTAACGCCCGCATCAATAAAATCCCAAGGTAATAATTCTTCCAGAGAACGTTCACGATCAGTATAAAAAAGCGGATTAATTTCATTTTTCTCGAAGGCAGCCAGCCACAAATCATATTTAAAATGCTCAGTCCATGAATCGTATATGCAGCCGGATTTATAGGCATCAAGAATCACTTTACCGATCCTCCTGTCACCTCTGGCCATGACCCCTTCCAATCCCGTCAACCAGGCATCATGCCAGTTATATTTGATACTCTTTCGATTTAACTGCGCTTTAATCTTTTGATTTAAAAATCTCTGCTTGTCTAGAAACTCTTCGTTACGGTTTTGCCTAACCCATTGAAATGGCGTAAATGGCTTTGGGACAAAAAAAGAAGTGCTGGTGATAATCTCCGCCCGACCGCTGCCCGGCCGATTTTCTTTGGGAATTGTATAATACAGGGCCGCAATCTCATTTGATAACCCGGCGATTTCTTCGATATCTGCTTCTGATTCTCCGGGCAGACCAAGCATAAAGTATAATTTCACCCGATTCCAACCGCCATTAAAAGCTTGTTCCACACCACCTAGAATATCTTCTTGCGTTAATCCCTTATTAATGACATTTCTTAGTCTTTGGGAACCTGCCTCCGGGGCAAATGTCAAACTGCTTTTACGTATATCCTGCACTTTACTCATGACAGCCAATGAAAAAGAATCTATCCTTAAAGAAGGCAGGGAAATATTGACATGTTTACTTTTAGCCTCATCGATTAAAAAGTTTATTAACGTTTCCAACTCACTATAATCACTGGAACTCAATGAACTTAGAGAGATTTCTTCATGGCCGGTTGCAGTGAGCATTTTTATGGCATATTCTTTTAAATATTCAATATCCCGCTCACGATTTGGGCGATAGACCATGCCCGCCTGACAAAAACGGCAGCCCCTTATACATCCCCTTTGAATTTCAAGTATAACTCTATCCTGGGTCACTTTAATGAAAGGGACTAACGGCCGCTCAGGATAAGTGACCTGATTAAGATCTTCAACTACTTGCCGCTTAATTTTATCCTCGGCAAATTTGTTTGTCTTCGTAAATGCTTTTAAGGTTCCGTCATCATTATAAGCGACCTCATAAAACCGGGGAACATAAAGTCCCGGAATAGATGCCGCTTTTTCCAAAAAAGATTGCCTGTCTTTACCTTTATGCTTATGTTCTTTGTAGGCATCCAATAATTGATTATATACTGTTTCACCCTCACCAATATAAAAGATATCAAAAAAATCTGCCAACGGTTCAGGATTATATACACATGGGCCGCCGCCAATAACGATAGGATCATTTTCAGATCTATCGGCCGCCAGCAACGGTATTTGACTTAAATCTAATATCTGTAAAATATTTGTATAACACATTTCATATTGAATAGTAATACCTAAAAAATCAAATTCTTTGATTGGATCTTGCGATTCAAGGGCGAATAGAGGAATATGCTTTTCTCTGAGGATCGCATCAAGATCAATCCATGGCGAGTAGACGCGTTCACAAAACACATCATCACGTCTGTTAAACATGTCATAAAGGATTTGTATTCCCAAGTATGACATCCCGATTTCATAAACATCCGGAAAGCACAATGCAAAACGTATATCAACCTTTTTAGGATCCTTTTTGGCAACATTAACCTCATTGCCTATATACCTGGCAGGCTTATCTATGTTTAATAAGATGTCATTACTTAAAGCCAACTTGTTCATTATATGCTCCTGTTCTGGTTTCCTAAACCTGTTTAAAAAGGTCCAGTAATGTATTCCATGAAAATGATTTCAAAAAATCAATCACATCGTTTATAGATATGTTTGTCGTCATTTGTTTTGTTGCGGTTTGGAAAACAGTCACGCTTTCACTTTGCAGGAAAATATCACTGGCAAAAAAAGCTGCCAATATAACAATTGATACACATACCCGCAGCATAAGGAACGCTGCTGCTGTATCCATATCACCATTACCTTGCATATAGCCCCTGATTCCTGCAGAATTTGCCTTTTTATAGTTTCTGGTTCCACGTGAGCTCTTTGCACGTAAACGGTCAATTTCACGCCTCATGTCTTCCATTTGGCATCCCCTTTCTCACATATTGTCTATAATATTTATATTAGTATCAACAAAAATATAGACACGTGAAATGAAAAGAGATAGTTCTATTGAAGATTTTTTATAAATAAAGCATTAATTTGTGAAAAGTCATCAATAATGACTGTTGAAGCGGTAATGTCTTGATTACCGGAATTTTTATTCATATAACCGATGCATTTCATATTTGCATTTACTGCCGCATTGACACCATTGGCCGAATCTTCAATTACAACGCATGTTTTTGGATCACACGATATGAGTTCGGCAGCCTTTAAAAAAATATCCGGAGCAGGTTTACTTTTAGAAATATTTTCGCCACTGACCACAGTATCAAATAATTCTTTAATCGCTAACTTACAAAGAACCGCATCAATAAACTTACGTGTAGATGAAGAAGCCAGCGCAAGTTTCATTGACTTTTCTTTGACATCTGATAATAGATTTTTTATTCCCGAGATTGCTTCTAAATTTGAAGTTTCTATCAACTCCAGCATGATATTTTCTCGATAGGCAGTCAACTCCTTAACAGAAGGTTTAAGCTTATATTTTTCTTTCAGTCTTTTGAAACGGCTTTCATCACTTGTTCCGGCATATTTTTGTAATTCCTTTAAACTTATGTGCGTATTACAATATTCAAGGGTCAACATATCTCCCTGATAGTGTATTGGCTGGCTGTCAATGATGACACCATCCATATCAAAAATAACGCCTGTATTCATTATATCCGCCCTTTCTGTTGAAGCTTAATTTTTAAAGCTGTGTATCGGCGCAGGGATTCTCCCACCCCGGTTGATAAAATCATCACAGCTAAAGGGATTTACTTTCATAATTGGCGCATATCCAAGCAGACCACCAAATTCGGCTACGTCACCAAATTGTTTTCCATGAACCGGAATAATGCGTACCGCAGTCGTTTTTTGATTAATCATGCCAATGGCCATTTCATCAGCTATAATACCCGATAACGTCGTCGCCTTAGTATCCCCCGGAATTGCAATCATATCCAGACCAACCGAGCAGACACAAGTCATCGCTTCTAGTTTTTCTAATGTCAAGGCATTTACAGTGACAGCATCTATCATACCCTGGTCTTCTGAAACCGGAATAAATGCGCCAGACAATCCGCCAACATATGACGAGGCCATCACGCCACCTTTTTTAACCTGATCATTTAATAAGGCCAATGCTGCGGTGGTTCCCGGTGCTCCTACCCGTTCTAAACCAATCTCCTCTAGTATCTCAGCAACACTATCACCTATGGCCGGTGTCGGCGCAAGGGATAGATCGACAATACCAAAAGGAACATTAAGCCGCTTGGATGCTTCAATAGCAACAAGCTGTCCGACTCTGGTTACCTTAAATGCCGTTTTCTTAATACATTCACATAGGGTTTCAAAATCTTTCCCTCTGACCTCTTCAATGGCACGCTTAACGACTCCCGGACCGCTGACACCGACATTAATCACGGCATCACCTTCTGTAACGCCATGGAAGGCACCGGCCATAAAAGGATTATCATCCGGAGCATTGCAAAAAACAACTAATTTTGCACAGCCTAGCGAATCAGCATTCTTTGTCAATTTTGCGGTTTGTAGAATGATTTCTCCTAAAAGTTTAACAGCATCCATATTAATGCCACTCTTTGTAGAGCCAACATTAACAGAAGCGCATACTCTATCAGTTGAAGATAAAACTTCGGGAATAGATTCAATAAGTAAGCGTTCACTCTCAGTCATGCCCTTAGAGACCAATGCCGAATAACCTCCAAGAAAATTAACACCAACTTCTTTGGCTGCCTCATCTAAAGCTTTGCCGATTTTCAGATAGTCTTTCGTACTCTTACAGCACGAACTTCCTACTAACGAAATAGGCGTAACCGAAATGCGTTTATTAACAATAGGTATTCCATATTTTGTTTCTATTTCCTTCCCAACTTTAACCAAATCACTGGCCATTTGGGAGATTTTATGATAAATATTTTTACAGGTGACTTCAACATCATGATTACAGCAATCAAGCAGGCTAATTCCCATTGTGATTGTTCTAACATCAAGATTTGCCTCTTCAATCATCTTGTTTGTTTCTTGTACCTCAAATAAATTAATCATTTAATACACCCTCACTTGTTAAATTCTATGCATCGTATTAAATATGTCTTCATGCTGCATTTTAATCTTAACACCAATTTCTTTGCCGATTTGTTCCAACTCATAGGCTAAAATGCCAAAATCCTTCGGCGAGTTATTGACATCTGCAATCATCATCATATTGAAATATTCTTGTACAATGGTCTGTGATATATCAAGAACATTCACTTTGTTATTCGCCAGATAGACACATACTTTAGCAATAATTCCAACTTTATCTTTTCCTATTACAGTAATAATCGTTTTCTTCATCTGGTTTCCTCCTATCAAATAGCGATTAAATCTGAAGCCCGGCTTCTTGGTGCAACAGCAACGTCAAGCACTTTATTTTTATGTTTATAGCTTTTAAAATCCATTTCAAGCAGAACGGTTTCCAAAGCAAGTTCAGGATAATTATTTTCCTTACTCAAATGACCTAAAACGACTTGTTTAAGATTATCATTTATTAATTCGCAAATCAATCTTCCCGCCATCTCATTACATAGATGGCCTTTATTACTCAAAATACGCTGTTTAAGATAATACGGATAAGGTCCGACCTGAAGCATATTAATATCATGGTTTGCTTCTATGTAGAGTATATTAGAATCTTTCAGACTTTTAACAATATCATCATCATAGTAACCCAAATCAGTTACCATGCCTATTTTTTCATCACCTTTAACGAAAGAATAACTTACCGGGTCTTTTGCATCATGGGGAATAGAAAATGGTTCTACGGTGATGTTGTCTATATTAAATTTCTTGCCAGGATAAATGACCTGAAATAATTTATCCGGAACCACGCCAAGCGATTTGGACTTTTCGATTTCCCGTAATGTTTTTTCCGTGCCATAAATAGGCACATTGTACTTTCGTGCCATAATTCCCAACCCGGCAATGTGGTCCGTATGCTCATGGGTAATAAGGATACCGGTGGCATTGTCGCCATCAATCCCAAAAGATTGGAGCCCCTCATTAATCCTTTTCTTACTTATACCGGCATCAATGAGCAAATGCGTCTGATTGTCTCTTACATATAAGCAGTTCCCACTGCTTCCACTGGCTATTGTTCCGAATTCCATGTTGTATTCAACCTTTCATTTATGTACTCGCTGCTAATTATAATACGAAATGAGGAAATTAACAACAAAAAAATAATAAAAGAGGCTTAAATCCATAAGCCTCTTTTATTCTGTGACACACTTGGCACTGCCACACTTAACACCGTTTAATAATTATAGAATGTATGATCTCCGATGATTGTATATGAACCTACCGTTGAAGTATCTACATATCCATTAAAATATAAATAATTTCCTATATTGTTGTTCCCGGCCAAAGCATCTCGCGCTGCCTGTAGGGCAGATGAAGAGGGTCCATTATTCAATGCCTTTGCCAGACTTCCATTTGACGCGGGGCTAAATTGATTCGCTTGATAAACAACTTCTGAAATACTACCCCCAAAGCTCGAACTGTTGACACGATTAAGCACTACATTAGCGACTGCCAATTGTCCTTCGTAGGATTGATTCCCCGCTTCGCAGTAGACAAGCGCCGCCAGTAAATATTCATCTGATGAAGTGGCAGTTACCGAAGCACTTGAAGCGTCCTGAGTTGACTTTGAATCACTCGTTTTAGGAGCAGCGGTGCTTGTATTATCACTTGCCGGTACCGAGGTCTCAGTTGTTGTTGATTCATTATCTTCTGCGGCTGCATTCGTCGTCTGAGCGCTTACAGACTGCACTGTTTCGGATTCACTTTTCTGGGCCGCTTGCTCCTCTTCAAGTGAAACAGCTTCTTCTAAAGCCATGATAACAGTTACATCATCAGCTAAAACATAACCAACCTGTTCTTCTGTATAGATAATCGGAACCCATTCTGGATATAATTCTTTAACCTTATCTACCTGAGACGAGGTTACTTCCTCGCTTTCTTCGGCTTCTTCCTCTTCCTCCGGCATAGCGATACTATATCTGGTATCTGTCAATACTTCTGTGATAATCTCAGACGTCGTATCCTCTGAGCTATGTATATTTGTCTGCTCCGAATCAACTATGATGGCTTCAGTTCCTAACTCCTCTGCGATAGCCTCTGCCTCATCGGCAAATGAAACATATTCGTTCTTAACGTAACCCGTTACGGAACCGGAAGTAATTTTCGTCCATTCCTCACCTTGTTCAATAATCGTTCCGTATGAAGCCGGATAAAGCTTTCCGACAACTTCGCTATTTCCATCATCGCTCTCACGAATATTAAGGTACGGCGCAATATTCGACACAATCTTATCTTCATAAAATGACTTTTCTGCCAATTCGTCTGCCGAATCCATAACCATGTCAAGAATGCTTGTCTCATGGTTAATCACCGTTCCTATGTCAGATGCAGAAAAGCTTAATGCCCCATTTGCTCTTAGTGTAAAGTCTACAGAACTTATAGTTGCATTCACCGGCTTGTCTGAATCCTCATCTTTAGACTCATCACTTGTGACCGTGAAAGCCTCACTGACAAAGTCAAGACCACTAAAGCAAATGCCGAAGATCAACATCGCACATGCAATTGCCGCTACAATCTGTTTAGTTATTTTGTTTAACATGAATTCACCTCTTTGTTGTTTAACTTCAACAATGTTTAATAATACAAACATTGCTTTGTTAAAACTATTACATTTGTGTTACGGAGTTATATTGTATCAAACTTTTCTCTAATTGTCAAATATAAAAAAACCAAAACAGTTTTTACGAATAAAATCGATTTACATAACAAGAAAGTGTGACCTGCATCCTCCTTTTTGTCATTTCTTAATATTTTATGTAATACTTTCAAAATATTTGTAATATTTTATTCATAAATTATGTAGAAAATTTATCCACCTTTATTTCAACTCCGAACATATGTTACATAATTATTAAACAACGTAATAATATCATAATATTTTTCATTTGTCAATCATCAGGGTTTTACAGCAAAAAAGGAGTATTGCCAATACCATACTCCTTTATTTTACATAATTAATTTAAATATTCTTTTATTTGCCGGGATAGGTCTTCCAGATTTGTATTATTAATGATAATCCTGTCGCAGGCATTTTTAAAAGCAGACTCACCAGGTTGGTTTTCTATGATTGAATCGATTTTATCTCCACTATAATTTCGTGATGCCTTTAAACGTTTCCGGCGGATGTTTTCATCTGAAAAAATATACCATAACTCATCGCAAATATCCTTAAAGCCATCATCAACCAGCAAAGCAGCCTCGATGACTATATAAGCATAAACCCCTCCGCTTTTCACATCACTTACTTCCTTTAAAATTGCTTCCTTTACAAAAGGATGTACATACGCATTAAGCTCACTCAACCGCTTATTATTTTTAAATACAGTCTCGGCCAGTTTGCTTCTGTCAATGTCTCCATTTTCCAAAAGGATTTCGCTGCCAAAGCAATCAACTATAAGCTGATAGGAAATATTACCTTTCTCACTAAGTCGCTTTGCCACATCATCAGCTATAATTGTATAGGCCTTAAAGTCTTTAGCCAATATTTTTACAACTTCGCTCTTGCCGCTCCCAATGCCTCCTGTAATGCCAATAATTTTTATCTTATTTTGCTTCATACCAGTTTCTCCCTACATTAATATCTACTTCTAAAGGAACCAATAAATCGGCGGCATGCTCCATTTCCTGAAGTAAAATATTTTTAACTTCTTCCACTTCATCCTTGTGCGCTTCAATTAAGAGCTCATCATGAACTTGTAATACCAATCTTGATTTCATTTGTAAATCATGCAATTTTCTGCTGACACGAATCATTGCTATTTTTATGATGTCTGCAGCCGTACCCTGAATTGGCGAATTCATTGCAATTCGCTCACCAAAAGAACGCTGCATAAAATTGCTGGACTTCAACTCAGGCACCGGTCGCCGGCGATTAAATAATGTTTTTGTATACCCGTTTTTTTTGGCGCTTTCAACCATCAAATCCAAACATTCTTTGATTTTGGGATAGGTGGCAAAATACTGTTTAATATATGTTTCGGCTTCCTTTGGCGTAATGCTTAACCCCTGGCTAAGTCCAAAAGAGCTGATTCCATATACGATGCCAAAGTTTACCGCCTTGGCATTGCTTCGTTGTAACGGAGTAACTTCATCTAAAGGTGTATTAAACACTTGTGAGGCTGTTATTTTATGAATATCCTGTTCTTTTTTATAAGCCTCAATAAGCTTTTCATCACCAGAAAAATGAGCCAGAACACGTAATTCGATTTGTGAATAATCGGCATCAACAAAAACATAATCTTCTTCCGGAATAAAAACCTTACGAATCAGTCGACCTAATTCGATTTTGACAGGGATGTTTTGGAGATTCGGTTCCGTGCTGCTTATGCGACCCGTGGCAGTTACTTTTTGATTAAATTTGCCATGTATTCTCTGGTCCGATTCACCTATATAGTTCCCTAACCCATCTGCATATGTTGACTTTAACTTCGTTAGCTGGCGATATTCCAAGATTAAGTTTATAATAGGATCTTTAGTGCGTAATTTATCTAAAATATCGGCCGAGGTGGAATAACCTGTTTTTGTTTTTTTGGCAAAAGGCAGTTTTAATTTTTCAAAAAGGATAACACCTAATTGCTTGGGAGAATTAATATTGAACTTCTCTCCTGCCAAAGCATAAATTTCTTTTTCCAACATTTCAATACGCGTGACTAATCCATCACCATAGGCCTTTAATTCTGCCTTTGCAACTTTTATACCATTATCTTCCATCTCATAAAGCTTAAACGCCAAAGGAATTTCAATTTTCCTATATAATTCAGACATCTGCGTTTCTTCCAACTTTTGAATCAATAGTTCCCATGATTGATATGGTACATAGGAAAGATATCCGACGTAATTTTTAAAATCTTCGAGTTTGTCACAATATATGGAATCAATAGAATTTTTACCTATTATATCTGCTTTTGGAGGGATTGTCAGCCCTAAATAGTCACGGGCAATATCATTATATTCATAAGTGCTTTTTAATGGATTCAGCAAGTATGCAGCAATTCCAGCATCAAATATTCCTTCTGTTTCTTCTATATAAATATAACTTAATTGTTGTTTGACATCTAAGAAACATAATTGTATATTTTTCTCTTTAAGACTATTAAGATATGTCATAAGATATTCTTTTGTTATTGTCTCATTAATGAATACAAAATAAATCTTTTTTTCATCAAAACAAAGAGAGCAGCCATTAAAAACATCTTCGAAAAGAAAATGAATACCGATATTTTTTTCAACTTTAACAGTACTTAATATCTTTTTTAAGTCCGCAAGTTGATCTATTAGAACAACTTGACTGCCTATATCAGTAAATGTGGCAGTATCTAGATCAAATCTATTTAAAATATTTTTAAACTCCAGCCAATTAAAGATTTTATAGGCTTCCTCATTATATAAATCCGCCAATTTGGCAGCATCAATATCTACATCAACCTCACAAGAAGTATCAATTGTGGCCAACGTTTTACTCATTCTGGCTTGAGCTTCATAAGTTTTTAAATTTTCCGACGCTTTCTTAGGTTTTATATTCTGGGCATTATCAATGGCTGTTTCAATATCACCATACTCCAGTATGATTTTTGTGGCTGTTTTCTCGCCAATTCCCGGAACGCCGGGAATATTATCAGCTGTATCTCCCATTAAAGCCTTAACATCAATAAATTGTTTAGGAGTGACCTGATAACGTTCGATAACATCATTGGCATAATAATCTTCAATTTCTGTTCCTGACATTTTAGTTTTGGGAATCCGAATCTTTATGTGATTTGTTGCCAGTTGCAGCAAATCTCTATCTCCGGAAACAATAGAGACTTCATACCCCATTGATTCAGCTTTTTGGCTTAATGCACCTAACAGATCATCTGCTTCATATCCCTCTTTTTCAACAGTCTTAATGTTCATAACCTCAAGGACTTTTTTGATGACGGGAACTTGTTCTCTTAATTCATCAGGCATTGCCTTTCTGGTTCCTTTATAAGCTTCAAAGAGTTTATGCCTGTATGTCGGCGCATGAACATCAAATGCCACAATAAGCTTATCTGCCCCTTCTTCATCCAATATTTTATACATAATATTTAAAAAACCATAAACTGCATTGGTATGGACACCTTCTGAATTCGTCAAATCCGGAATCCCATAAAATGCTCGATTCAAAATACTATGCCCATCAATTAATACTAATTTTTCACTCATTCCATTACCCATCCTTAATATACTCTCTTGGCAGGAGATTATTATGATATTCTAAAACAAAACAAGGAACACAATACAAAGAATAATAAGAAAACACATGAACAAAATCAATTTTTTTCGCAAATGCTTTTTCTTTCTTTGGGACACTACTTTTAAGTTATCGGTTAAAAATTTCGCCAAAGCACTTTTAAAATCAGAAATAACATCTTCATCATTATCAAGCTGTTTTGCTCCCGATAAAGCAATGTAATAAACTTCCAGCTCATCATAACAATCGCTGCAGCTCATAACATGATCCAAAAAAGCACTTAATTGATCTATCTCTAATTGTCCTTCTATAAATGGTATTATCAATGATTGTGTCTCTCTGCAGTTCATATAACTTCCCCTACTTAAAGATATTTTATTATACACTAGCCAGGATACCATTATTTCTCACTTCTCACTGGGTAAGTATTTTACTAAACTATGCAGTCTGTTTGTGTTTTTTCACATGAGCGTACTGCACAACCACGCAGACTGACAGTACAATCAATGCCGTAGCTAAATCATAATTTTTGCGGATATGAAAAATTGCAAGGTTTTTTAGCGGAGGATACAGCGTATCTTCCAATACCATCACTGCTGCAACAGACATAATCCCCAATAATGTACCAATGCTTTTTTTGTATCGGATTCTGGATTGATTCAGAATTAACTGTAGAACGATGGCAAAAACGCCAAGCACAGAGGCAAGAGAAAAAACCACTGCAAGCAATCCAATTAGATTTCTGCCCCAAAGTGCCCCAGTCCCGAAGAATTCGATAAAATCTCCCAAAAAACTCCTATCATAGTAAATCGAAGACCACAGGAGCAGGCTGACCAGTGACACAAAAAACAATAATGAGAAATATACGGTAAAGGCAACTGCACTTTGCAGCATATACTGCCTTCCGTTTCTCACCAGAGTAGCAATCACACCAATCAGCGAAGTGATCCAGACAATTACGATAATCACATAGAATGAAGTTGGAATAGTAATCGGGATATGAGAAACCACCAATTCAGGCTTTGTTGCATATCCAATAATGCTGCACCCTATCAAAAGGCATCCTGCGCAAATCCCATATATTATCAATAGTTTCTTTATTATTTGTCTCATACTTTATACCCCCAATGCGATTATATCATATTTCATGCAAATTTGAAAGAAGCAGACGCACAAAAACAGACTGAACTATGGCAGTCCTGCATAAGGCAGTATAAAAACTAGTTACATATCATGGTAAGCTGTGAGGAATTAGACACAATTAAGGAGCGCATGGAAGACATTGATTTTATCTCTGGTATTGACCGTCGTGGACCTATTTCTGCTGAAACCATTACTTACCTTATATGGGGCCAATACTGAAAACATGGGATATGCGTTGGAATACTCAACTGTAATTGTTAGCGGCGCTTTCTTCTTCCTTTTGGCACAGACAACCAACAGCTTGCTTAAAGGTATGGGATACGCTAAGAGAGCCTTTATAAACTTATTGTTAAGTATTATTGTGAATACGATTTTAGACCCGATTTTTATTTTTGTATTCAAATGGGGCGTATTGGGCGCTGCTCTTTCCACTGTGGTTGGTAATGTTGTCAGTGCAATCTTGGCTATCCAGTTTCTTTGCTCCAAAAAGAGCGCGGCACACATAAAATTAGTCAATATGAAATTGGAAGCAAGTACGATAAAAACTATAATCAGCATTGGAACCCCGGCATGTGTAACGCAGATTGGTTTAAGCTTAATATCCCTAACCTATAACCATGTAGCGAACAATATCGGAGGAAGTGGCGCTGTTGCTGCGTATGGCATTATTTACAGTGTAATTATGCTTGTCTACATGCCAGTCTTGGGGCTTGGGCAGGGTATACAGCCAATTTTCGGATACAATTACGGTTCAAAGAATTTTGAACGTGTAAAACAAATACTCAAACATTCAATAACATATGCAACGGTTTTTTGTATCATCATGTTTGCTATCATTGAAATTTTCAGCGGTACTATTACAACTCTTTTGGGAGGAAAGTCTGACCCCGAATTGATTGCAATGGCTACTAATGGGCTTCGTCTGTTCAGCCTTTCACTTCCGGTAGTCGGGTTTCAAATGATTGGAACAAATTATTTTCAGTATGTCGGAAAGTTCAAAAATTCTGTCATACTAAGCGTTTTACGGCAATTCATTCTTCCTATTCCTCTAATATTTATACTGGCGAATTTTCTTGGTCTAACAGGAATTTGGATTGCAGCACCGATTGCTGATTTTATCTCATTTATCGTAACCGCATTATTTATCAAAAATGAAATTTGTAGAATAAATCAGGGTGAGCTACTAAAAGGCGTGTCCTAGCAACATATACGCAAGCACGTATATGCATATACAGCTCTGACGAGTAAAAAAGTTTGTAATTTCTTCCATAGCTCACCTCTTTAAAGGTTCTTTCAAAATTCCTCCTCTTAATCCTGATGTTTGAATGTCCTCACTGAAATTAGCAATAGTACAAAAAAGGTGATTAAGAGAAATAATCCGGTAAGAAAATAATCTATCCAGTTAAGGTTCATAGCATTTCTAAGTGCAGAAACAAACCGTTCAAAAGGATTGTATCGGCTGATAGTCCTTAACAAATAAGGCGCATTATCCAGAGAATAAAATGCGTTGCTACAAAATAATAGCGGGTAAGTAATAAGGCTAGTAAATATGCTTAGATACGATTCATTTTTGCTGAAACTTGATACAATAAAACTCAGAAAAACATACGACATTGATGTTGGCAACATAACTACTATCATAGCTAATATAGATACAAACGATATGTTCAAGCCAAAAAATATAACACCAAATGATAGGACGAGTAAGCCACAAGCAATTGCAATTGTAGTCCACCCGTTTGAAATGCTGATGATATATCTCCATAAAGACATAGGAGTTATTTTCAGTAAGCTAAATACACCGCGACGCCTTTGCAATAGATTGATATGAGATGTGGTCATAAAAGAATAGAAAATAATGCCCGTTGCCATCATGCCCGTGACAATTTGAGCCGGATAATCAGCAATTTTCACAAAATAGCCTAAAGCGATAGTTCCAATGACAGGTACGATAATCGACCATAGTAAAAGAAACGGGTCGCGAGTTGCAGATTTTAGAGTCAATGTATAAACCTTATTCATGTTTGGCCGCTCCTTCCTCATATTCATCAGTTACTTTTAAATACAACATTTCAAGGTTGTCAATTCCATATTTAGATAGTAACATTTCCGGTGTTCCTTGCTCTAAGATTTTTCCAGCGTGCATAATCAGTATTTTGGTAGCCGTGTTGGAAACTTCCTCCATATCGTGAGAAGAAAAAATAACGGTAACGCCCTCTTGTGCCAGTCTCTGTATCATATTGCGTATTTCATGCCTAGCCCGTGGGTCAAGGCCGGCGGTAGGTTCGTCTAAAACAATCAATTCGGGATTGTGAATTGTTGTAACGGCAATCGCCAATCGTTTTTGCTGACCTACTGATAATTTTGCCGTAGAGGTCTTTTTTGCATCTGACAAGCCGCATATTTCAAGGTGTTTTTCAATATCCGCTTTCGATAAATCGACTTTATAGAGAGCGGTAAAAAGCTCCATATTTTCTGCGGCTGTATATCCCTCAAAGAAAGGTGTGGATTGCAACTGAACACCCATTTTGGATTTGTAATCCTCGCACCAACGGTAGACAGTTCCTTTATCAGGCTTGACAATACCTAACAGCATAGAAAGCGTGGTGGACTTTCCCGCGCCATTGGTTCCGATAAGAGCTACAACATCTCCCTTATTGATTTCTAAGTCCACATTATCAACCGCCAACTTGCCTTTATAGGATTTGGTCAAGTTTTTGGCTTGCATCATTACTGACATATAAAATCCTCCTTTATTCAATATAGTTTATACAATATTGAGTATAATGTTATTTTTTTCTCCCTCTTTTCAGAGGGAGGATTTTACTGCATTGAAGAAATAATATTTTTTATAAACTTTTTTTGCCTGTCATAGGTCTCAAACATATTATCAAAAATTAAGGTAGTGAGGACAGGAATCTCGCCAATCGCTTGACGTTTCTCTATCAATCCTTTTTGGAGTTCCACATATTCATTTTCCAAAAAATTATATTGTCTTTCAAGTGCTTTAATTACCTGTTCTTTAGGCAAAGTATCTACAAATGAAAGAGCAGTATATAAAGAGGATGGAAAGACAGCGGATGATTCCTCCAAAGACTTTTCTAGCAATTCTATGAAGTGTTCTTTCCCTTTTGGCGTTATTTTATAGATAGCTTTTTGTCTATGCCCGGTCCGCTCAATGCTATCAACCTCAATCAATTCTTCCTTTTCCATTTTTTTTAAGGCGTGATATATTGAGCCTACCAATACGCCACCCCAACGCTCCGTATCATTTAGCTGTAATATTTGCTGTATATCATAACCCGACAATGGTTGAACATTGAGAAAACCAAGAACAAATAATCGTGTCAAAAATATTTCACCTCCAATACTCTACATTGAGTATTATACATTGAATGAGGTGTGTTGTCAATGGGGTTCGCGAAAAATATCAAAAAGCAGTATTTCTCGTAAAACAGCAATTTCCGACCTCGCACATTCCCGTTATCAGGCATTATGAGTTATCGTGCAAAAATTTTGCGGTATAAGAAAATTCTTTAAAAAGAGTTCAAAATTGCACAATAACTCATACATAAACAGGAGCAGTCCTAAGACTACTCCTATAAACAGAATGTTCAGTGTCGTTATGAACATTCGACTGATGCCGGCAGTGGGACTTGAACCCACACGTGGTTGCCCACAACAGATTTTGAGTCTGCCTCGTCTGCCATTCCGACACGCCGGCTGATGTTAATAATAAGTCACTGCGAAAAATATAATATCATTTTCAGAGGGAAATGTCAATGATTTTTTCATTGTTTAAGCCAAATCTTAAATACATCAGCATCTAATTCGCCGGCTCGTGCCTGCTTTAATTTTTCCTTGGCTTCAACATGCCATGCTTTAAAAGCTTCACGGCTCATATTGCTGATCTTCTTTCGTGGCTTGCTCATCCTGGCATAATGAGCCTTGTAAGCTCTTGTATAAGCCTGTAATAAATCATCATTCTTAACTGCTTTAGCAAAAGTTTTTGTATATCCAACTTCCTGACATGTTTTATTTTCAAATTGAATAACACGGCTGCAATAGTCAATATTGGCTTTCTGAGGAATAAAATATCTATTGCAGTTTTTACATTTCTTTATTAAGGTTTGTGATTTTAGCATCTCCATCAGTTCAATATATAAGCAATCTTCAAATCCCATTACAAAATAATCGATCCATAATTCACCATCTTCATTTCCTAAAAGCCGGGAACTGGAAAACAGTTTGTACTTTAAAAGATACTGATACTCTCCTGTATGTTCATCGACATTATAATGGTTTAAAACAATATCTATAAGTTTTAAATAACGCTCTTGTAGTTCTTTAACTTTATATATATTAAAGTTTCTGTTGCTCTTATCTTCACAGTTCTTTATCATCAGTTCCAATGTATCTTGGCTTAGCACGGCAAAATAAGGATGCAATTTTCTGATTCTTTCAACAAGTTCTCTCATATCACTTTTTGTAGTCAAATCATTCAGAATAGAATCCATATCAAAATATATGAAATCTAAAAGACTGTTGCCTAATTTGTAACTGCCTGTTTTATATCTTATAAAATGGTTAAACAAACTCACTTGCATATGTATATATAAATTTTGATTATCCATAGTAAATATCCTTTCAATAATAACAATGTCTAATATTAATATATATATAACATAAGTAAGAGTCAACCAAATTCGACAAATTAATATATGATTTTATTTCCCCATTATAAAAAGCCTTTAAAACAATGTATGTTCTAAAAGCTTTAACAGTCCGTAGGGGAATCGAACCCCTCCTGAGTTTGGAACCCAAAGAGCCCATGTATATCCGGTATCCCTTTTGGATACTGGTTTTTTTATGTCAATACTTCATTT
>Ga0153999_1000498_pt1 | contig 17270 bp, 16 predicted proteins | sample TSNC083MetaG_FD_104675 | JGI IMG/M metagenome (GOLD analysis project Ga0153999, IMG submission 104675) | Attine ant fungus gardens microbial communities from North Carolina, USA - TSNC083 MetaG | ecosystem: Host-associated > Fungi > Mycelium > Unclassified | place: USA: North Carolina, Lumber... | reverse complement strand
TGAGTTTTTTGCGAAAGCTATTAAGCTATCAACTTCCGTTAGAATGGCAGGTGGTTATACAACTTTTTTGCCTCGCTGACCCACTATCATTTTTGGGTATTGCTGGTTAATCAACAGGCGTGGTTGACGATAAAAAATTCCTGACAGAACATGGTATTAAGATCACTACCCCCGATGATGCTACCAGGCAGCAACTAGTCGATTTGATGAAGCCGGTTTATGATAAGCTTTACAAAAAATATGACTGGGCTGAAGACATGGTGAGAAGAATTAGAGAAGTGAAAAACTAATACACGTGTAGGTAAAGTGGTTAGGAGGGAAGCGTATGTCTCGTGCCTTGGATAAACTGTTTAAGCTTGTAGAAGTACTGATGGCATCTATGCTGGGACTGATGATTGTACTAGTATTTATGAATGTTATTTTGCGGTATTTCTTCGATTCGGGCATCACTTGGTCAGAGGAAATGGCCCGGTATTTGTTCATTTGGATCATTTACATCGGCGCTATCGGCGCAATGCGGGACAATACCCATCTCGGCGTGGACACTGTCATTCGCCGTATGCCTCCCAAGCTCCAAAAAGTTGCCTATCTCTTAGGGCAAATGGTTATTTTAGCGATGATGCTGCTACTATTAGACGGCAGTTGGGAACTTACGCTGCTCAATGTTGACAGCAAAGCTTCGGCAACCAACATTCCACTGACTTTAATCTATGGGGTTGGTTTGGTGACAAGCTTTTGTATTTCATTAAATGTGTTGGGAAATTGCTATAAGGCGCTGTTTGTACCTGACTCGATGAAGCTGTTGCTCCAAATGCACGAGTCTGAAGAAGATATATTGATTGACGGAGCACCGCCAGAGGAGGAAAAATAATATGTCGATGCTTATTTTCTTAATCTCGCTGTGTGCCGTTATAGCGCTTGGTGTGCCAATCGCCTTCTCGCTCTTGTTTAGCGGCGTCTGCCTCATGTTTTATTTAGCTGTATTTGACACGCAAATAGAACCATTGCAGCTTGTCATGAGTGATGTGCCACAACCGGCATTGCAAAATGCCGGTGATGTCCTGGTAAAAGTAAAAGCGGCTGGTATTTGCGGTTCAGATGTTCATATTTACCACGGCACTTCACCGGTAGCAACTTACCCGCGGGTCATGGGGCACGAAGTAGTCGGGATGGTGGCCGAAACTGCTGCCGGTGTAACGAAGGTAAAAGTCGGCGACCATGTCATTATTGATCAGGTCATCAACTGCGGTCACTGTTATCCTTGCAGCATCGGCCGTCCCAATATTTGCTGCCACTTACAAGTTCGAGGCGTACATATCGATGGCGGGTATCGTGAATATCTGGTGGCCGATGAAACAGCTATGCACGTATTGCCCAAGAAGTTGCCGTTTGCCGATGCCATTATGATTGAACCGCTTAGCATTGCCTTTCAGGCCATATCCCGAGCACAGATTGTCGCCAGTGACACTGTGTTTATCTTAGGGGCCGGAGCACTTGGCAAAAGCTTGATCAAAGCAGTATTGCTAACAGGCGCCACAATAATTGTGGCCGATACTATCGAGGAGCGGTTGAGCGAGGCCATCGCTATCGGCGCACACCATGTCGTCAATGCTGCCAACACCGATACCATTGCTGCAGTGCGCAGCCTTACCGGCGGCTATGGTCCTACTGTTTCGATTGACGCTGCAGGTATTTTAGATTCATTGGCTGAACTGGCCGAGGTCACCTGTAACGCCGGTCGCATTATCACGATGGCTTTTTTGGCTCAGCCTTCGCAGATTGCCCAGTTTAAAATTACGGCCAAAGAACTGGATATTCGCGGCTCCCGTTTGCAAAGCAATAAATTCCCGGAGGTCATTGCTGCTTACCGCGAAAATCTGTTAGACCTGGGCGGGTTAGTGTCTCACCAGATTCCGTTCGCTGATGCCCAAAAGGCTTTTGATATGATTGACGCCAAAGATGTTTCAATCAAAAAAATAATACTGACTTTTGACTAAGTGTCGATCGACTCGCGTACGATAGAACGATAATCCAATACGTCTAGCGGCAAAGCCGCTAGACGTATAACCTTATTTAAAAAGGTATAATGTTACACGCCTATTTACGCTTATAGGGTACTATGTTAAGATTCGATTAAACCATCCAGAGGGGGTATCTACCGATTTGTTATTACTGGAACGATTTCCGCAGGAGTCAGCACGTGAATATGTGTTTAGATCACTAAAAGCAAGTATTATCAATTTAACGCTGCAGCCGGGGCAAAGTATTTCAGAGCAGGAGATTGCCGACCAGCTACATGTAAGCCGTACCCCTGTGCGCGAAGCATTTATAAAATTGGCACAGGCAAACTTGCTCGATGTTCTCCCCCAAAAGGGAACGTATGTGTCGCTTATTGACACAGACCAAGTCGAAGAATCAAAGTTTGCCAGGGAAACACTAGAAAGAGCAGTGATGCAAATTGCCTGTCGCTCTTTTCCCGCTGAAGCGTTATTTGACCTACAATCCAATGTCACTCTGCAAGAATTGTGCATTACTGAAAAAAACTATCAAAAATTTTTTGAACTTGATGAAAATATGCATGGTATCATTTTTAAGGGCTGCAATAAAGGGCGTATATGGTCTATGCTGCAGCAGATCAATGCCCATTACAACCGGGTTAGAGTGCTCAACCTTGTTGTCGGGTATGATTGGGATCGGCTTGTCTGTCAACATAAAGAACTTGTGCGGGCAATACGGGAGAAAGATGCGATGCTGGCCAAAAAAATGGTAGACAAGCATTTGAATAAAGTAGTCGTTGATTTGGAATATTTGCGCAATAACTATCCGCACTATTTCTTACCGCTAGAAATGCAGCCTGGAACGCTTCTACAGACTAGGTAAAAAACAGGTGAGTTGCTGGAGGGGATTTTTATTATGCTAAACTTAAACAAAACGAGCATTAAAGAGCCACATATGTGGCATCAGGCAGGCATAAACAATCTGCAATTTAACTATGAGCAAATGTCTGCGTTAACTCAGGAAAATCCGACATGGGTCCATTTTGGGGCCGGTAACATCTTCCGGGGGTATATTGCTATGTTGCAGCAAGCTCTGCTAAATACCGGTGCAGCAGTTACGGGAATTGTTGCTGTTGAAACATATGATGAGGAAATTATAGATAAGATCTATTCCCCTTATGACAATCTAGGCTTGCTGGTCATTATGAATGCCGATGGCAATCTGGAAAAAACGATTATTGGCAGTATCGCTGAAAGCCTGGTAGGAGATCCGTCCCGGCAAGCCGACTGGAACAGACTGCAAACGATATTTGCCAAGCCTTCCTTGCAAATGGCAAGTTTAACGATCACTGAAAAAGGTTATAACTTAAAAAACGTGACAGGAGAATATCTGCCAGTTGTGCAGCAAGACATAGCGAACGGGCCAGAGCAGCCCCAAAGCGTCATGGCCAAAATTGCATCTCTAGCTTACCATCGATATAAAAACGGGGAATTACCGCTTGCCTTCATCAGTATGGATAATTGCTCGCATAATGGCGATAAACTCCATCATGCGGTAGCCGACATTGCGGAAAAATGGGTTGAATATGGATTAGTGGAAACGTCGTTTCTAGAGTATATCAATAATCCGCAAAAAGTATCATTTCCCTGGAGCATGATTGATAAGATTACCCCAAGACCATCGGATACTGTCAGAGCGGCATTGAATAAGAGCGGCTTTACCAGCGCCGATATTATTTGTACCAGTAAAAATACGTATATGGCTCCTTTTGTTAATGCCGAAAAAGCTGAGTACTTAGTTATTGAGGATAGTTTCCCTAATGGCCGGATGAGGCTTGAGCAGGCTGGGGTATATTTTACCGACAGGCAGACTGTCGACCAGGTTGAAAGGATGAAAGTATGCACTTGCTTAAATCCGTTGCATACAGCGCTGGCTATTTTCGGTTGTTTGTTAGACTATACGCTGATTGCCGATGACTTAAAGATCGGCACTTAAAAAAATTGATTGAGAAAATTGGCTATCAGGAAGGCATGCCGGTCGTTGTCAATCCTGGAATTATGAACCCGGAAACGTTTATCAGAGAAGTCATCGAAACTAGACTGCCGAATCCGTATATATCCGATACACCGCAGCGAATTGCTACCGACACATCACAAAAGATTGGCATACGGTTTGGCGAAACGATTAAATCCTATCATTTACGGGCAGATTTAGACGCGAGCACCCTAACCTATATTCCGCTGGTGATCGCCGCCTGGTGCCGCTATCTGCTGGGTGTTGATGACCAAGGCCATCAGCTCAGTTTAAGCTTAGGTCCGTTACTCAGTACACTGCAAGCTGCCGTCTCAGACATTCGACTGGGGCAGACCGAGCCGATCGGCGACTGCTTACAGCCAATCCTTGCCAACGAGACAATCTTTGGAATTGATCTTTATCAAGCTGGCCTAGGTAAAAAAATCAAATGTTACTTTACTGAGATGATCGCTGGCCGCGGGGCTGTAAGAGCAGTGCTCGAAAAATATTTAGAGACAGCAAGTCAAGCCGTGATGTCGAAGCAGGACTCACAATTGCCGAAATGATTGCCAGCATATCCAAACCGTCAGTATCACATCGCGCTAGGCGCAGTCATAGGGCATAGCATAGGCGTTCCGGTCGCCGTATCGCCACGCATTCGTTCATTGTTAAAAGTGAACAATGACAATTCATCCCATCCGTTTAACCAGACTTGTTATTGGTGCACCAAGCTCATTCGATTCTCTGGAAAAGATGCAGGATCGTGTCAATAATTTCGACACTTCACACTTTTAAAACTAGCGAGCTTTTCGTGTGATATTGAGAAGTCACTTGCCGGTAAGGACGCGCGGTGTAGACTCATTGATGAGACCGGCGGTGCCGCCCAGGCAATAGAGAAATTACAGCAAATCATTCTCACTAAAAAAGATACGAAGGGTTTGAAACTGTAAGGATACTTTGGACAGTTATGCCAGTGGATATCGTCTTTGCACAATCATATACCCCGATTATGAAGTAAAAGGCTTACTGTCTATCTACAACAAGACAGCAAGCTTTTTTATGTTATCACGCGAGTTGATTAACCAGGAATATCCAACAGAGAAAAGAAAGGTTATAGTCTCATATATGGTGTAAATTATCTTTAAATCAGCGACAAGTTCACTAGCTCTGATTTGATGAATAATGCACCGCTGAATTAAAGCCGTTGGATATACGGCATTTATGGCTTCCCTGAATCCGGATAGTCCATCAATACAGAAAAGATTAACCTTCTTGATTCCAAGGGTTGTGTGGATATATGGGCAGGTTTTGTTTCACTAAGACATAAGCTGTCCACATATCCACAACTCAACAGGGCAGTGGCACTCATGCCATGAAGTAACCCCCTTAAACCTCACAAGGATAATCTCCGCCAGTTCTGAATGAGGGTCTCATTGTTGTATCAATTGATATACGCCACAATACCACGCATAAGTTCTCTTGGACTACTAAAGTCTCCCTCTTGTCAAGTCACTAGGATGAGAAATATAATTAACCGATTTTTTGGGAAACAAGGATGTAAGCAAATTCAACATCAATTATGTTAAGCGTAACAAGTCCATTCTCAGTCAGCAAGAGATTAAGGACATTTAAATCATCAGGATATAACTCTATCTCTCTGGAGCCAAAATTAATGACAAATTCCTTTTCTTTAGGAATAGATAACACAAATTGTCCCTTTGCATGGAGTAATCCTGCTACTTTTTGAATGAAAGTCTTTTTATCTTTGAAATGGAAGAGGGTAAGCGAACAATAGACAATATCAAAAGCCCGTGGGAACTGATAGGCGATGAAGTCGCCTTGAACGAGTGAGATATTACTATGAACGCTTAAATTTTCCTTTGCTCTGTCAATTGACGCTAGCGATAAGTCTATACCGGTGAAGTAAGCACATCCGATTTCAAGAACCTTCTTAGCCAATCTTCCGGTACCAACGCCAATTTCCAGCACATTGCGATCTTGGTTCAGAGCGAGCGCATCAATAAATAACTGTCCGTCCCACTTGTTCATATAGTTTTGAAGAACAGGGGGATCGTTTAGCGGATCGTTGCCTTCCTGTATCAGTAAATCATAATGCTCCTTGACCGAAACCGAGATCTTCTCCATAATATTCTCCTCCTTTTCCAGAGGCGTAGCCTGATACGGTCTGTTCTCTCTGTTCACAGACCCCGGGGCAGCGCGCGTACACTAGCCATCCGCATTCACGCGTGTAGACTTTAACCCAGTCCTTTCAACTGCTTTTTGCATAATTTGTATCGAAAGTTGCAGCGCTGTATGAAGCTTAACGCCCGCACTTTTTTTCATGCGATTATCGTGATTGTACCAAGATGCTCTTAAACACGATGCCAGAGTTCGAATGCGTCGATTAGACGCTTCTTCCATCCGGATGTTGCTTTCTGGTTCATAGATGTCATTTCCCAGACTTATTTTGTCTAATCCTTCCAGTTATGTCGCCACCAACACCTGCTGGGTATCGCAAGAATTCTGTTCAATGTATCTACATATTTTGGGGTGTCGATTTGGCCGGTAAGACACGGTTGGCAGTGATTAAACGTTTTGCAGCGCCCCTTAAGAGCGTGCTTATACGTTGTTGAGGAGATGTAATTTGGCCAAGATACTAGGGCTGTTCAATCTTTCTGCCAGCCACATACCGCACGGCAATGTTACGGTCATCCCCCAAATAGATAAATCTATTCAGCCGTTCTTCGACAGAATAGTCCCGTCCGCTCGACCCACTAAGCGCACTGTCGTCAATGACCAATGCATCAAATTCATATCCTTCTTCAAAACTGCCCACCTTGCCAAAAAAGCTTCCGCCCCCTTTGGTCGCCAGATAAAATGCCTCCGGTATAGTCAGGAAATTATCTTGCTTATTGCTTTCCAGCCATTTTAGTTTTGAGACCTGCACGGCCATGACCATAGCCCTGGCGATTGATACTTCATGTCCACCGGCAATATCGGAAGCCAATCCCACAGCCACATGGGAACGAATGAATTTGCGGACAGGCGCTATTCCACTGGCTAAGTTATTATTGGAATAGGGACAATGAGCAACATAAATATTGTTTTGAGCCATGAGCGCAATTTCTGCGTCGTCGTTATGAATACAGTGGGCCATAATAGTCGGCTGCCGTCCAAACAAGCCAAACTGTTCATACACGCCCGCATAGTGCCGGCACTCGGGATGAAGTGATTTTACCAGCTCAATTTCTCCTGTGTTCTCCGATAAATGGGACTGCACCGGAACACTGTACTTTTGTGCCAGTGTCGCAAGCCCTTTCATCAGTTCAGGGGTGCAAGCCGGCACAAATCTTGGTGTAATGATTGGTTTTACCAGCTCATATTTATTCCTGGTGTGTTGAATAAACTCTTCAGTATCGGCCAGTGACTGCCTGGTCGTTTCCAGCAAAAAATCAGGGGAGTTTCTGTCCATATTGACCTTGCCGACATATCCGCCCAAACCGGCAGCTGCCAAGAGCTCCATGAGTTTAACCGTTGCTTGTTTATGAATAGTACCAAACAACACTACCCGGGTTGTACCCCATTTCCAAAATTCCGCCACGACTTGCCGGTAGACTGTTTCGGCATAAGCGGCATTTTGGTATTTTGCCTCTTCCGGAAAAGTATATTGATCCAGCCAGGGCAGCAGTTCGCAGTCAAGCCCAAGTCCCCTGTTGGCAAACTGCGGGGCATGCGCGTGCAGATCAACAAATCCGGGGATGATGAGGGCGCTACCGTAATCTGTCACAATAATATTGCGATATTTTTCCGGCAGCGAGCTGCGATAAATGGCTTTCACTTGTTTTCCGGCAATGACAATATAGCTATCTTCTAAGATTTCCATTTGTCCAAACTTCGGTGTAAACACAACGTTGCCTTTGAGGATTTGAAATTGGTTATTCATTACCTTTTCCCCGTTTCTTTTTGATCGCTTATCAGGCCGGTATTGTCCGCATATTACCGCAGCACAAGATGGACAATGAAGACCACTGATAAAACATACATCAAAGGCTTTATTCCCTTTATCTTGCCGCTAGCCAGCTTAAGCAGCGTGTAGGAGATGAACCCGAAGGCCATGCCTTCGACGATGCTCGATGTCAGCGGCATCAAAATAATGGTTAGAAAGGCCGGCAGAGCATTGGAAAAATCGGTAAAATCAATTCGTTTAATTTCGCTAATCATTAATGCGCCTAAGATGATGAGGACAGGCGCGGTAGCTGCCCCGGGAACGAGCGCCACCAGCGGCGTCAGAAACAAGGTGGTCAAAAACAAAATCCCTGTCGTAACGGCTGTCAGTCCCGTCTTACCGCCTGCTGCAACGCCGGCAGCACTTTCCAGATAAGAAGTTACTGTGCATGATCCTAGAAAGCCGCCCAGCATGGCCGCAACCGACCCAGCCTTTAAAGCTCTGTTGATATTGGGCAGATTGCCTTGTTCATCAAGCAGGCCGGCTTTACTGGATACAGCAATCAAAGTGCCGATATTGTCAAATAAATCTACAATAGTAATGGTAAAAATAACGGATATCAATCCATAGCCTACGGCGGACATAATATCCAATTGACCAATGGTATCGACCGGCAAGGGCGGAATAAAGGATATAATGTCGCCAAGTCCTGTGGGCGTTTTGGCAACCCCCATAGCCATGCCAATAACAGTTGTCGCCAATATGCCAATTAATAAAGCGCCTCTTACATTTCTTGCCATCAAGATTCCAGTGACAATTAACCCAATGACTGCTAGCAGTACGCTTGGCTGCTTCAAGTCGCCTAACGTTACCAGCGTATCTGCCGAAGGAGCTACAATTCCCGCTCCTTTAAACCCAATAAAAGCTATGAATAAGCCCAAGCCGACGCCAATCGCCGATTTAAGCATGGCCGGAATAGCTTCTATTACCATTTTGGTAACATTAGTTACTGCTAAAATAAAGAATGTAATTCCTGAAATAAATACTGCCCCTAAAGCAGTCTGCCAGGTTAAACCCATGCTGCCAACCATAACAAACGTAAAGACAGCACCCAGCCCTAACCCCGGGCCCATAGCCACAGGCAGATTGGCATAAATACCGACAAGCAAAGTAGCCAGCGCAGTGGACAGGATCGTAGCCGAAACAGCACTGGCCTGGGGGATACCTGCTGCAATCATAAACTGGCCGGGAATAACAAAAATCAAATAGGACATGGCGACAAAAGTAGTCAAGCCGGCTAATATTTCGGTTTTGGGGTTTATTCCCTGCTGGGATAATTTAAAATATCTGTCTAAAAATCCGATTTCCACGCTATTATTGATTTTTTATTTCAGGTTTTGACACGATAACACTCTCCATTGCTTAAAAATTACCGGGAGGAATTATTTATATTAAACATTGAGGCCAGTCTCCCGCCTCTACAGGCAAGATTCAGTTCAGGTGGAGTAAACTCTCCACCCGAACCCCGATGTTTCAGCTTTGTTAAAAACACCTGAAGCTATGGAAGCAAGACAATACATAGTGCATATTCGTCCGCGTGGTGAGGGAAAGATTGAAAGAGAACGTAATCCTGAGTGTAAGGCACGGCGTTGGGTAGTTGAAGCCGCCATTCTTGATTGAATCGCTTTCGCAAACCTTTGGTTCGTTTTGAGAAAAAGGCAGACATTTATCTTGGTCTCCTACAATTCGGCCTGTGCTCTTATCGTTTGGCGCAAATTATGAGGGTTCATGTATAATACCTATTTTACGGACAATTCCTTAATACGTTTAAATACCGTTACTGGCAAGAAAGTCCCCCAGCAAGTTCAAACAGACCTTTTTCCGGTATTCTGCTGAAACTCGACCGCGAATCGGGTTGATTGCTTTGTCGTAAGAGGTAAGATACTTAGCTTTTAGCGCAGATGCTTCGGCAAGTGTTTTATCGATCAACATAGCATCAATATCTTCACGGCATATAATGACATCGCTGATCGCGCCGAATGCAGTTGAGCAATGTTTGATCCGCCCCTCCTGCACATCCAGCAAAGCGGCGAACGATACTCGAGCGATTGCTAGGGCATTCCGAACCCCGACTTTTTGGTAGTAATAATTATTTAATCCATCTTGGGGCATGAGAATTTCCAACAGCAGTTCATCGCCGGCCAGCACAGTTTTATTCCTGCCAAGGTAAAACTCCCTGATGGGGATGATTCGTTCCCCCTTGCTGCTGCCAAGACGCAGCTTGGCTTGTGTGACAAAAAAGATAAGGGCGCTGTCAGCTTTGGGGGAAGCGTTGCAAATATTGCCGCCGACAGTGCCGACATTGCGGATACCTGGGGCAGCGATCACCTGTATCGCGGCTTTTAGAATAGATGGAATGAGTGGGCTTTCAAGAATTTGTGTAAAAGTGCAGGCTGCCCCTATCCGGATGTAGCTTTCATCTATGGTGATGGTCTTGATTTCAAGAATTTTATTTAAAAATAAGTAAACAGCTTTTTCGTCTGCCGCCAACATTAAATCAGTGCCGCCACCGTAGGGTATCACCTTTTCTTTAGCCCGGATCTCAAGCGCTTGCTGCAGCGAGGCAGGTAGATAACCATTTACCATAAACCCTTGCCCTCCCGGGCGGCAATGTCGATTGCCTCGACAATAGCGTTATAGCCGGTGCATCGGCACAAGTTGCCGGAAATTCCTTGTCTGATTTGTTCTTTGCTAGGCTGAGCGTTCTTGGCCAACAAACATTCGGACGCCAGCACCATCCCCGGAATGCAAAACCCGCACTGTATGGCAGAGACTGAAGCATAAGCACGATCCAGTACGTTAAAACGCTCGGTCTGCCGATAGCCTTCAATGGTGACCACACTGCTACCCTGTATGCTGCCGACCGCCACCATACAAGAATTGACCAGCAGTCCATCCAGTATGACAGAACAGGCGCCACACTCGCCCTCTTTGCAGCCACATTTGACACCGGCAAGACCGAACTCACCCCGCAGCACGTCCAGTAAACGCTCATTGGCCTTAGCATCTGACGCCACTTGGCTGCCGTTCAGATTAAATTCAATGGGTGTATTTTCCATCAACTCACCTCATTTAATACTGTCATTATGTCTTCCATGGTAAAGGGTACTTTGTTCAGGCTGACATTGCCGAGCGCTTGCTCCAGCGCTTCCAGATAAGCGGGAGCCACTCCTACCACCGGCAGCTCGCCTGCTCCCTTGGCCCCGTAGGGACCGTAGGGATAGGGGTTGTTGATGAAATCGGTGAAAAGATTAGGCACATCGACTGCAGTGGGAATACTGTAGTCGATGTAGCTGGTATTGCGGAATCGACCTTTTTCATTGGTGCTTATCTGCTCCATGGAAGAGTAGCCGATGCCTTGCAAAAAACCGCCTTGCATCTGGCTATGGACGATATTTAAATCAATGGGCACACCTACATCAAATATGCCCCAAGCGTTTATTACCTTATGGGCAGCGGTAAGGGTATCGACTTCCAGTTCAATAACACTAACGGCCCAGGAATAGGTGGGGTAGGCGTCGCCCTGAAAACTGTCGGCGTTGAATGGTATGATAAAGTCAGGCTCTTTGTAGCGTTCTTCAACTACTTGCTCTACACCGCTCTGCCACTGGGCTTTCAGCCGTTCGGCCGCTTTCATCAGCAAATAGCCAACCATCATCAGTGATCGACTGGCAACAGTAGGCCCTGAATCGGGGACAATGTCGGTGTCCGGGGTTACGACCAGCACCTGCCCGAGTGGAAGACCCAAGACATCGGCTACAATTTTGCCGAGAGTCGTCTTGATACCTTGTCCCATATCGGTAATGCTGGACAATACCTCGACCATATCATCGGCATTCTTTTTCAGCTTAACTACCGCCTTGATGATATCTCGTTCCCCGGTGCCGGTAAAACCGCAGCCGTGAAAAACAATCGAAATACCGATGCCTTTGCGATATCTACCGGTCTGGTTTTTATACTGTTCTTTTTTGGCACGGTAGCCGGACAGCTGGTCGGCTCGGGCTATCATTGCAGGCAATGGCACCGGCCAATGGTATTTGCCGCCGGTAGAGGTTCCATCACCTTGCTTAACCAGATGTTTTTCCTTGAAGACCAGCTGATTTTCCCCCAACTGGCGGGCAATATTATTCATCAGGCACTCAACGGCGAAGAAGGTCTGGGGCCCGCCAAAGCCGCGGTAAGCTCCGTTGGGAACAGTATTGGTCTTGAGCGCCCGACCCCGTACCCGCAGGTTAGGAATGTCATATACGCCGCTGGCGCAGATAATGCCCCGCTGCAGTACGACAAGGGAAAGCGTAGTATAGGCGCCGCTATTGTATTTTACGTCAATGTCCATGCCAATAATCCGGCCGTTTTTTACCGCTACTGTGTAGTGGCAGCGGGAGGGGTGGCGTTTGGAGGTAAACTCCATATCTTCCTGTCGTTCAAAAACCACCTTGACCGGCTTGCCAGTTTTGACAGCCGCTACCGCCACCTGGCAGGCCAGGATAGAAGGAAAAGCCTCTTTGCCGCCAAAAGCGCCGCCAGTGACGTCCGGGATAATCTGCACCTGATCTTTATCATAACCGGTTGCTGTAACCACAGCGTTATGCACGTAATAAGGGCACTGCATAGAGCCGCGTACTGTCAAACGTCCGTCGCGGACAATGGCGATGATGCCTTGTGTTTCCAGGTAGGCATGCTCCTGATAGCCAGTCTCGTAAGTTTGGGAAAAAATATGGTCGGCCTCTTGCAGCGCCTTGTCGATATCGCCTTTTTTAAATCCAAACTGAAAGAAGACTGTATCAGACTCTTCCATATCCAGTACCGGGACTTGCTCTTGATAGATTACCTCAATTTCTCCCAACAGACGCTCTACTTCGTGGAGGCAGGGACCTACCAGCATCAGGATGGGCTCACCAATGTACTCTACCGTTTCTCCGGCAAATACAGGCGTGTCGTCTTGGACGATATGCACCTGGTTCTTTCCGCCAACATCGTTTTTATCCACCACATAATATTCCTGAGGCAGTTCAGGTAGTTTGACGTTAATAATTCTGGCTTTAGGCTTGACAGAGCGAAGCAATTTGCCGCAAAGCATCCCGTCAATATGGTGATCGTCAACGTAAAGAGCCTGTCCGTTCATTTTGAGAGTATGGTCGTTTTTGACAACAGACTTGCTGATCGCTTCCATCATCTACCTCCTGCTCACAGATACACATGAGTCTCGTTTCGGAATTTATGAAAATGGCCATTTTCCAGAAAGCTTATCGACTCATTAATTTTTTGCTCCATATCCGCACCTCTTTCGTGAAATTTGAATATATATAATTGCAAAATTCTATTCATCTTAAACATTGAGTCAATACTCCCGCCTCTACAGGCGGCTTCAGTTCAGGTGGAGTAGACTCTCCACCTGAACCCCCGATGTTTCAGATTTACTGAAACAAGTTCACTTTAGCATTTGCTTTAAGCAACAGTCAGCTTTGCCTTTTGCCGGGAGCTGCTAGTGTTGGCAGGATAATAGCCACAGCTAAAGTGACGGCAGTGATGATCAGCGCCTCACTGTAGTTGCCTGAGTACTGACGAACCTGGGCAAAAAACATTGGCCCCATTACGCCTGCTGCTCCCCATGCAGTTAACATCCAGCCATAAATTCGGCCAACATATTTTGTGCCAAAAAGGTCGGCCGCGTAGGCAGGCATTGTGGCAAAGCCACCGCCATAACAAGCATAAATATACGAACAAATAATAATAAACATCATCATATCCTTAGTATTGGCCAAGAAGTAAAAGGCAATGGACTGAGAGATAAATAGGATAAAAAACACTGCCCGGCGTCCGATTTTATCTGAGGCCGAAGCCCAAAGCAAGCGGCCTAAACCGTTAAGAATGGCAAACACGCCTAGGATTGCTCCGGCCTGTTTAGCCTTATCGTCAGCGCTCATTGTACTAGACATAAGCTCCTGTGCCATAGGTGATGCCTGAGAGATGAGAGCAATACCGGCCGTAATATTAATAAACAACATAGCCCACAGGAGATAAAAATATTTCGTTCTAACAGCCTCACCTAAGGTCATGCCGGCGGCAGCAGCTTTACCTACCGGCGCTACCCACCCTGCAGGAGCATAACCGGGTGGCGGCTCAACCATGAATTGCGCCGCAGCCGTTACAGCCACCAGAAAAATGGCGCCAAAAATATAGAAGGTGGCAGCCGTCCCCATTCCAGCAATCATTCCCGGCGACAGCACCGTCAGCATCAGCGAACCGAGACCAAAACCCATTACGGCCAAACCGGTAATAAGACCCCGTTTATCCGGAAACCACTTAACGAGTGTAGCTATGGGGGTAATATATCCAAAACCAAGACCTAAGCCACAAATAAGTCCATAACCAAGATAAATAACGGTAAGCGAGCCAATCTGGTCACCAAAGCCGGTGATCAGTGTACCTGTGCCAAATAAAACCCCACCGATAGTTGCAACAATCCGGGCACCTTTAGTATCGAGAATATAACCGCCTACGGCGCTGGAAATTGCCAAACAGCCAATGGCAATAGTGAAGGCCAGCGTAACATCAGCATTACTCCAGCTATGGGCGGCCATAAGCGGCTTTGTAAATACACTCCAACCGTACACTGTACCCAGGCAGACCTGTATCACGATTCCTGCTAAAGCAATTACCAAACGGTTTGGGCAACTTTTTTCCGCCATTAAAAACACCCCTCCCATATTCATGTCTAGTGGATGACAGGCGATGAGATAAGGTACCGATGTAAAAAACTGTATGAAGATTCAAGCTAAATAATAGGCACATATCCCCCTGTCTAAAGAAGTACGCCTTCCTCCACAATCTCAACACCAAATGCATTGTTATTTTAATTATAATTAATATTTCCAAATTATTCAACAATAAATGTGTTAGAAACAAGTAGTTGAAACGACTGGGCTAAAAACATAATCGCCTAATACTTTGATGAAGTTGGCCAATAAAGACATTGTTGTTGCCGACCGGCCTATTTTCAAATTGAAAGACCCGATCAGCTTTGCCAAGAAGGTCAGTCCTTTGTAATTCGTCTCAAGACGAACGTCGAGATTATTTGAAAACTGCTTTGCTTTATAGCGTCGAATCAGATTATCAAAATTTCCGAAGTTTAAGCCACAGGCTTGCGCACACATTGTCTTTTTTATGGTTGACAAAATGGCCGTCAGATTATTGACGGCCATTTTGTCAAGCAGTGAATCAGGGGGGGAGCTCGCTTAAACTAAGAGTTGGCGGGTCTGTTTGGCAACAACCTTGTCAGCTCTTGGCAATTAGTGTTTTGATAGAAAGGCAACACTATACGCAAACTACACCCACAGAATTTCAATCTTTTTTAATGTCTTCTCGTTAGCGTTGACTTATTAATAAGCTTGCTGATAAATTTTCAATATATCAGCCACACTGGTAACTCGGGGATTGCCCGGAGTACATACATCACAATAGGCCATTTGGGCTAATTGGGGTAAATCCTCTTCTTTGACACCAATTTCACGAAGCTTCTGCGGTATGCCAATTTTTTGGGATAAAGCAATAACCGCCGCCACTGCTGCTTGGCGATATTCTTCCATACTCATGCAGTCTACGTTGGCTACACCCATGTTGCGGGCAATCTCCCGGTACTTCGTACCAGTCGCCGTAGCATTATACTCCATAACATAGGGCAGCAGCAGGGCATTTGCCACTCCGTGGGGGGTATCATATACCGCCCCTAAGCAGTGAGCCATAGAGTGAAGAATACCCAGCCCTACGTTGGAGAATCCCATGCCGGCAATATACTGGGCAATTCCCATGCCTTCCCTGGCTTCCAAATTATTAGGCTCAAAGACAGCCGTTGCCAAATGCTTAGCAACTAGCTCAATTCCTTTGAGTTCAAACATATCCGTCAGAACCCAAGCGCCTTTAGTGATGTAACCTTCAATAGCATGAGTCAATGCATCCATTCCAGTTGCAGCGGTAAGTCCTGGGGGCATCGATGCCATCATTTCCGGGTCAATAATGGACAGCACCGGGATATCCTTAGGATCAACACATACCATTTTTTTACGGCATCCTCGTCAGTTATAACATAGTTTATGGTGACTTCAGCAGCCGTACCGGCGGTCGTAGGTACAGCGACAATAGGTACCGACTTATTTTTCGTAGCGGCAACACCCTCCAAAGATTTTACATCGGCAAACTCCGGATTGTTAGTAACGACACCAATTGCTTTAGCCGTATCAATAGCGGACCCACCGCCAATGGCCAAAAGAAAATCGGCTTTGGACGCGACAAATGCCTTCACTCCTGTCAGCACGTTTTCAATGGTAGGATTGGGTTTTACATTATCATAAATTTCAAAAGGAATATTAGCTTTTTCTAAAACTGCTGTAACCTTTGTGCAACATTAAACTTAATCAAGTCTTTATCAGTAACTACCAGCGCCTTAGAAAAATTTCGGACCACCACTTCTTCTGGAATTACACTAATGGCTCCCGGACCAAAATACGAAGTCTCATTCAATACAATACGATTTGCCATTATATCACCTCATAACAAAATTTTCATCATCCATACATTAAATAATTCATACTAGTAAATTACCAACTTTATTTCATTTTGTTTCGTCTTTCTTTTTTTAAAATTTATCTTAAACATTGAGTCAAGACTCCCGCCTCTACAGGCGGTTTCAGTTCAGGTGGAGTAGACTCTCCACCCCCGATGTTTTAGATTTACTGAAACAAGTTCACTTATCGTGAACGTAGTTGCGGATTCAATGCCCAAAGAAAGCTTTGTACTATCACGGCAAATAAAAAACTTGCTCCAGTTTTGCCTGTGCCCCGTTTTCCGGATCCATAGCCATCGTCATAACATTTTTCATATATTCATTCCATTTGGCAACAATCGGGCTCTTTCCCTGAACTTTCGCCGCATAATCCGCCCCTTTCTCACATTCGTAATATCCAAACACGCCCCTAAAAGCCCCAGTTGAATTCCATCCATCCCCAGGTAAGCTTGCCACAAGCTTAAGCCTGCAGCCCCTGCTACAATGGAGCCGGCATCAATATAACTGGTCATGGCAGCAATTATCGTTTTTTTCCATGCCGAAGGTTCTTGCTTTGTCATTGTCTTACCTCGTATAATAAGTTTTGCGAGGGATTTTCTATGCCCCGCACATAGCAATAAATCAACCGGCTTGCCAATACCCATGATAAAATTGACATAGTGTCGATCGGGTAAAAGTTCTTATTGTCTC
>Ga0153999_1000497_pt1 | contig 17272 bp, 14 predicted proteins | sample TSNC083MetaG_FD_104675 | JGI IMG/M metagenome (GOLD analysis project Ga0153999, IMG submission 104675) | Attine ant fungus gardens microbial communities from North Carolina, USA - TSNC083 MetaG | ecosystem: Host-associated > Fungi > Mycelium > Unclassified | place: USA: North Carolina, Lumber... | reverse complement strand
AATAATTCTTATATCTAAGTCCGTTTCTATAAGTTGCACTTATTGTCAACCGCTAATTTGCGAGGGGCTTGTTTGCTATACTCTTTTTTATAGGTTTACCTCTACTTCTTTGTTTCAAACTTAATTACCTCCCTAAGTTCTCAGAGCGGTCTCGAAAACTCAATAAAGCCGCGGTTCCACTCTTTTTCTCTATTCAATTTTTCGTTCTGCCTCAGTATTGCTACATATTCTCTGAATCTTTTCAGAGATGCCGCTTATGCTAAAACACTTGGCTTCACATGCTGAATATCAGCAATTTATCTCTGATGCCGTTTCTCTTTTGAAAGAGTATCAGCTCAAAAAACTTTTGGCTTACTCTGATTCATTGGATAAATTCAGTTCCTTATAAATCAAATAATTCTCTCATTGTATATTTCGAAAATTTTTCCTTTTTCCATCGTTTAGATGGATGGTACGTATGATCTTCAACGCATAAAATGTAAATCGTCTAATCAGTTTTTCAAATTAAAGTATACCAGAACATGTCCGTATATGTCAATGTGTTTATAGTGGTTTTTGAGATTCCGACAGTATTCAATTGGAATATTTTATTGAAACAAAAAACCACCTTAAATCCACTGTATACGGATTTAAGGCGGTTCCTATAAATCATTTTCCTCTATTTCAAATATCCGCGCCGTTTTCGCCTCTAAAAACACTTCCAGTTCATCATCAAGGCGTCGGTATTTTACCGGAATACTTCCCGGATATCCACATCGTATGACGGCCGAATCTGCTAAATCCAGCTTCAAAACGACCGAATCCATTCCTTCTTCCTTTGTTCTCCAGAGCGCCACGTACTGCTTCTTACCACATTTCAAACCCAGGCTCACATACTCATCGGAAAAACTCGCCAGCCCAAGCGGCCAAAATGGCAAGGCATCTTTGATGTCTCTACGAATCGATTTATAATATTCGATTCCCTCTTTAACATAGCTTAAGCGTTCTTCACCTATTTCACTCAAATACCCGCTTTGGTGAATTCTCAAAAGGATTCCATTGACCATATTAAAAATCGTCTCTTCTACGTCATTATCTCTTAAGGGATAAGACCAGATGGCTGCCTGTTCCGGAGTACACGCCGCCGGGCAGTTTGCGGCAATCACTGCCATCTTCACATAATCCTGCTGATCGGTTACCGACTGGATACTATGTCTTTGCAGCAGAGAATATTCCATTCTCATGCCGCCGCTGCTGCAGTTTTCAATGATTAAATCAGGATAACGAAGGAAAATCTCATCCAGCCAGTCAAGATAAGCCCTTGTATGAGCCAGCAATCCCTCTCCGCCACTGTCCGCCTGATAATCCGTGCCTGGACCGGCATTAATATTATAGTCCATTTTAATATAACCCACACCATAGATTTCCACCAGCCTGTGGATAACACTATCTGCATAGCTCCTGACTTCTTTATTTCTGAAATCTAACTGGTAGCGGTTATGATCTATGACCAGCTTTCCATTTCTATGGAAAAACCAATCTTTAGGCACCTGATTAACCATCGGGCAATGAATCCCCATAACTTCAATTTCCAACCACAAGCCCGGAACCATTCCCTTGTCTCTGATATAACCAATAATCTCTTCGATACCCCCTGGAAATCTCTTTTCAGACGGCAGCCATTCGCCAACGCCTTCCCACCATGGACCGTCGGCATACCACCCACAATCGATACAGAAGTATTCACAGCCGGCTTCTTTCGCTATCTCAGCTAAAGGTTTTAGCACCGCCGTTGTCGGATCTCCCATAAGGCAATTCATATAATCATTAAAAATAACCGGCAACTTTTCATTATCTTTATTGGGGCGACGAATCTGGCGGCGATATTTTGTCAATTCTCCAATGGATTTTTCAAAATCGCCTTCTACAATGGCAACCGCACAGGGTACACTGATAAACTTCTCTCCTTTAGATAAATGTTTAATAAAATGATTTTCCTGATAAGTCGGTCCGGAAATCTGCAGATACAACGCTGAGCTAATGTCGCTGATTTCCCAGTGCCATGATCCGCTGGTTTCAATCTGCCATGTGATTGTCTTATGCAATTCGGTATTTTCATAGCTGCCCATGGGCAGATACTCATCACAAGTCCAAGAACCTGTACTGGTCAGTGAAATACGTTTCATGGAAAAGTCATTGACAACATCATATCCCAATTCATTAGGGGTATAACATCTCCATTGATTCTCCCCAAACCAGGTGTTATGAGGCAGCCAAATCAGACAATCCTGATCCCTTGGTAAGCAACTGTCCTCAGATAATCCTGTAAGCGCAAAGGAAGAGAGGTATTCAAGGGTTCTGGATTCATCAGACTGATTAAGAACTTCATTCCAGCTCTTAATGACAGAAATACCATCATAAAATTGAAAGTGAGTGGTTACTTTAATGCCCTCATATATCTGACTGATTTCCAACTTTCTTCCCCATTCATTGCGGTAATCTATATGGTCTTCATATTTCATCATTTTTGCCGGATTACAGCCTGTATGCTTATTTCCATGATGATCGTCCTGGTCGAAACCGGACATCTGAAGTTCAACTAAACGATACCACTTCGCTTTTTTTGCATCCAGCGCATCATTAAATGGCCGCGATGATAAATGCAGAAGCCTTACTTCTTGATTTTCCGTTATGTCAACATTAAGAAAAATACCGTTTTCTTCAATCTGAATCAATCTGCTTCCTCCTGTTTAGCTTATCCTTTAACCGCCCCTACCGTCATGCCTTTAATAAAGTATTTTTGAAGTGCGATAAACAAAATCGCTATCGGCAATACAGAAATAACGATTGCTGCCATTGCCGTATTATAATCACTGGCTTGAGCCGAAAATAGTGATTGTATGGCAACTGTCAAGGTTTTTAACGTCTTTTTACTGACGTACAGACTTGCCAGCAAGTAATCATTCCAAATCTGAAAAGCCTGCATAATGACCAGTGTTGCCATGGCCGGCTTTAATAATGGAAGGACCACAGAAAAATAAGTTCTTAGGATAGAACAACCGTCAATCCTTGCCGCCTCTTCTAGTTCAATGGGAACCGTCGACATGAAACTATTCATTAAAAACACGCCAAAGGATATCCCTGTGGCTACATACATTAAGATAATACCAATCCGGGTATTTGTCAAATTCAGATTATAACCAATAATATATATCGGCAAAAACAATGCCTGATAAGGTATTAAAATCCCCACAATGAAGTAAACATAGCAGAATTTAAAAAACTTCTGTTTACACCTGGCAATAGCCCAGGCCGTGGTCCCACACAAAACAGCCAACAGCAATACGCTGACTAAAGTATAAAAAAGTGTATTCGTAAAAGTGTATTGTAAATCTAACTTCTTATATGCATTGACGTAATTTTCTAAATACAGGCTTTCCGGAAGTGCTAACGGATTGCCGATATATAATTCTTTTTTTGTTTTAAAAGAATAGGTGAAAATAATAAAAATCGGGGTGGCAAATAAGATAGCAACAAGCGTCATGACAACCTGAGTGACCGCCGTTCCTTTTGTAAATTTTTGCTTAACAACCGGCTCCTTTTCCTTTTTTCTTGCCATTATGCCTGCACCTCCTTCTTCTTCAAGCCGCGGACCTGAAACAAGGCTACAAGCAGCAGCACGAAGACAAGCGAAATCGACATTGCCGAACCATATCCATATTGCCTGCCATTAATTGCTGTTGTATATATATTATAAATAATGGAGGTAGAAGACCTGCCTGGGCCACCTCTTGTGGACGCTACCAGCAAATCATATACTTTTAGAGAACCTGTCGTTATGCCGACAACACATATCGTAAATGAAGGCGCCAGCATCGGAATAGTAACATTCCTGAACCTGCTTAAAACACCGGCACCATCAATTTTAGCCGCTTCATAAAGGTTCGACGGAATAGATTGTAAACCGGCCAGATAAATAAGCATCCAATACCCAATCCACTGCCAGTTATTGGCAATCAGGAGTCCGCCTAATACCGTACTTGAATTTCCGAAAAGCAGAAAATCTATATTCGTTCCTAACACATCGTTAATCGCCGGCAATACGTTAGAGTACATTCTCAGCCATATGAAACCAACAACAACGGAGCTGATTAAGCAAGGAATAAATAAGATGGTTCTGAATAGCTTTTTAGCCCGTATCCCACTATCTAGCGCAACGGCAAATAATAAAGCAAAAATATTTTGTAAAATTGTATTCCCGATTGTAAATTTAATGGTAAATGCCCATGCATCTCTTACCGCACTGTCCTGAAACAGTTTAATATAGTTATCCAGACCTACAAATTCCTTGACCACTGCCATACCATCCCAGCTTGTCAGAGAATATCTGAATGCCATAAACATCGGTATGATAATTCCAATGGTAAAAATAATGAATCCAGGCATCACCAATAGCAAATATTGGTTTGTGATTGATTTATTTAATTTTGATTTTTTCTTATCCATACAAAAACATCCTCCTTAAAAATCCAGCCATACCGCAAAGAGGGGAATGCAGCGCACATTCCCCTCTCTACCCTCAGTTGACATCCTAATCTGATGCACTGCTGGCATCAACTCTGGCATCTGATGCTGCCAATACCTCTTCAAATGTCATATCGCCCTGAAGCCATGCGGCAATATCCTTTGCATTTTCTTCCTGGAAGCCACCCCATACCAATTGGTTATTTCCTAAAGTAACATCAACAATTCTTCCGTCTGCTGCGTATTTGTCAATATCCTCCTGGCTTGGATTATCAAATGTTGGTGTGACATCTTTTAACATGGAGGCTGTTTTTGTAAAATTATAAATCTCAACCGCAAGATCCTGGTCTGTCGTCAAGACTTCCAAGACGCAATTAATAGCATCCTGATTAGGGCTGTCTGCACTCTTCATAACTGTGATATTCGGTTCGAAGATTAATTTAGAATCCCCTGTGGCATTTGGGAATGGGAAAATTCCAAAATCAAAGTTTTCATCAATATCTAAGAAGTTCTGAATTGACCATGATCCGGAAACCTTCATAGCTGCTTCACCCATAACCATCTTGGCATCACAATCTGTTTGCTGCAGCGAAAATGTTTCTGCAAAAGTGTTTTGATAAATTAGTTCATTATACTTATATGCTGTCTGCATAATTTCACTGTCTGTGAACGAAACCTCACCGGCACGGAATTGATCTCCCCAGTCGGGAATTGTATTAAAGACATCATTCATGGCAAATTGCATTGTCACGTTACCGATACTCCAGGTATCGACCATATGGCTGGCAAATGGCGTGATTCCCTTCTCATTACAATCATCAATAATGGCCTGCAGTTCATCTAATGTTTCCGGAACTTCCCAACCGTTCTCTGCAAACATCGTCTTGTTATAATATACTCCCTGATATAATGCGTTATAAACCAGTCCGTAAGTCTTACCATCAATCGTTACATTTTCTAAAGCGGCATCCTGTACCTTATCTAAATATTCCTGATCGATTTCAGCTAATAATCCCTGAGTTGCGTAGGTTGCTATATCCTGTGCTTTACCGATCATAATGTCAGGCATTCCTGATTGCATGTACTGCTGCATCTTCGGCTGGAAATCGTTACCCCAGTCAACACATTCCCATTCTAAAGTAATATTGGGATATTTTTCAGCTAAAGCGGCATCGATTAAGTCTTCAATTCCCGCATCTGTTGTAGATTGTCCGGCAAGAACAGTGAGTGTTACCGGTTCATCTGATGAAGCCGTGTTACCTGTTTCGGCCTGTGTATCTGTTCCACCTGTCTCAGTCGCCTTGGTCTCTTTTGTCGTTCCTGAGTTGCAGCCGGTCAAAGAAAGTACCATGATTAAAGCCATCATCAATCCTAAAAATCTCTTCATTCCTTAATTACCTCCTCGTATTTATGATGTTTTCAGTATAAAACATCCGGCATTTTAAGCAATAGGACAGAATTGAAAAAATAGTTGCACTATTTTGTGAAGATAACCTCAGTTAACAAAAGCTTACATGCGCTTGTTAACTGAGGTTATTTTCTAACGATTCAGGCTTTCACTGCGATGGGCATCCGCATATTCAAGTAATTCTTCTAACGCTATTTCATTTTTCAGCCATTTTAACTGCATTGCGGCAATATCATTTTGATACGCCCAAACTAACTGATTATTTCCCACCGCCGCATTAATAATTCTTCCCTCCGCTACATAATTATCAATATCCGCCTGGATGATAACCGAATTTAAATGCTCCATATGCTTTAGAGAAGTATTCGTCTGGGTAAATTCAAGTATTTCTTTAAGCAATTCCTCATTAGTTACAATTTCTAATAATATCTCATCTACCAGTGCTTCATGTTGGGTTACCGCACCTTTCATAAAGGTCAGATTGGTTTCGGTAATAAGCCTGGCATCTCCGGTTTGATTTGGATAAGGAAATACGCCTAAATCAATCTCCGAATTAATCTGTCCGACAAATTGCAGTGACCATGTGCCGGTCAAATACATGGCAGCTTCTTCTCTGGCAAATCTCATGTCCGCTTCATACTGGTTAATAATCAGACTATCTGACCAGGTATTTTCTAAAATAGCTTTGCTATATTGCATACAATTAGAAATAACTTCATTATCTGAATAGCTGACCAGTCCCAATCTAAATTCTTGACCCCATGCAAGGTTGTCCTTAAATATTTCATTAATCATGAATTGCATGGTTATATTTCCCTGATTCCAGCTTTCCTGAAAATGAGAAGCAAATGGCACAACACCATTGGCGGAAAGAGCTTCTGTGATATTTTCTAACTCCTGAATGGTTTTCGGCACTTCCAATTCATATTTCTTGAAAATCGACTTATTATATAGTACTCCCTGATAACATGTATTAATCGGCAGTCCATAAACGATTCCTTCATAGGTAACTGCCGCTTTGGCTGTCTCGTCAATTCTCTCTGCCAGTTCTTCAGGGATTGGAGCAAGATTTCCCGTTGATGCATAAGCAGATACATCCTGTGCTTTTCCGATCATAATATCGGGAATATCACCTGTTGCAAACTTCCCTGCCATCTGAGCATCAAATTTGTCTCCCCAGTCAACACATTCCCATTCAAAGTCGATATTTTCAAACTTTTCTTCCAAGATTTCTTCTATCATTTCATCAATTCCCGCATCAGAAGTTGATTGTCCTGCGAGAATGTGGATTGTCATCTTCTCCTCTTTCAAAGTGACAATTTCCCCTTTAGGAACTCCATAATAGCCACAGCCTTCCAGCAATAAGCAAATGCATATCAGAATACTTTTAAACTTTATTTTCTTCATGAATAATCTCCGCCTTATATTCCCTTGGACTTTTCCCGGTTATTTTTCTAAAAACCCTGTTAAAATAAGAATAACTATCATATCCTACTAAAAAGGCAATCTCTGTTAAGCCGGTACGTTCTTCCCGGATATATTCCATCGCCTTTGAAATCCTTATTTTAGCAATGTATATCATGAGATTATCGCCAATTTCCTGTTTAAACATCTTTGAGAGATAAGAACTTTCCACCGCATATCTTTTTGCCAATTCAGCCAACGTCAATTCTTCAAAAAAGTTTTTGTCAATATACTCTGCAATTTGCCGGACGATGCCTTGCATCGTTACATCACCCTTGACTTCCGATGAGCCTATGGTTAAATCAATCATTTCATTTAGCGCTTCAATCACCTTCGCGATATCCAGATATTCGATGGACTGATTAGTAATCTCCTCCAGATTCTCAGCGGCAACGGTTTCCATGGCCATATCCAAAAGTAAATTTGTCATCTTTTTTACGGTTTGTTTTACTTCCAGATAAGTAAGATTATTTTTCTTTAATAAATACTTCACTGATTTTTTCAGGGCGTGCTTGTTTTTAGTTTTAAGATATATCCTAAAGGTTTTTTCTATTTCTTCGTTTATTTGATTTAAAGAAATATTTTCTGCACTTTTATCCCGTGACAAAGCGCCGTCAATAATCACACTCTTGCTCTCGTATTTCCTCGTCATCAGCATGGATATCGTCTGCACGTAAGCCATCTGAAGACTTTCCATGGAAAAGCTATGCTGGCTTAAAACAATACTGATGGGGGAACAAACCCGTTGCTCGAATTTAAGAACAAATGTCTGCATCAGCTGTTTTAATTCATTATTTTCCATTTGCGAAATAATGATAAATTCATTGGATCGATAAATATTATTAAAAATAATGAGTTCTTCAATGTTCAGAGAATCTCTAATCATTCTTTTGACAGAATACGATAAAAGATTCATATCGTATTGATATTCCTTAATCATCTCGCCGGGATTATGTATCTTCACTAAAATTAAACTGCTTCCGGCAAATTCTATATTCATATTCAAGGAAATATCCGGCATAAACGAGGATTCTTTTTGATCAATCATCATGCTGAACTCTCTGTCTTCCAGCAATGACGATGCCTTTTTAAGCTCCTCTTGAATAGAGGCTTCCTCTAAACGGCCGGCTTGTCTATGACTGATGATTTCCATGGCCTCGGACAGAGAGTGAATCAAATCAATTTTGGTCACCGGCTTAATCAGATAATTAATCGCTCCCCATTTCATAGACTCTTTGACATAATCAAAATCATTATAGCCACTGATGACAAAAACAATTGTGTCAGGCGACAGGACTTTAAGCTTTTTAATCAGCTCAACACCATTAATCCTCGGCATATCTATATCTGTAATTAATATATCCGGGAACTCCGATGGGGTGCGCTCTAAAACTTCTTCTCCATCTGCTGCCGGTTTTAAAAATTCCAGATTGTATCTATCCCAGTCGATAATCGATTTCATCTTTTCCCGTGTCCAGTATTCATCATCGGCAAATAAAACACTATATTTTCTTCCAGCCATCCGTTTCACCTTCTTTTACTTTAGGAATTCTTAAATAGACTCTGGTATACTTCCCGATTTCACTTTCAATATATAATCCGTATTCGCTTCCAAAAAGCATTTTCACCCGTGCGTTAATGTTGTGGAGTCCGATTGAATTACCACTTTCAACCAGGGAAAGATCGTCCGATTTGAATTGTTCGTTTAACCCTTCAGCATTCAGGCCCTTCCCATTATCTTCCACCAGGATGTCAATCATTTCATTCTGCTCTTTCACAGAAATAGAAATTTGTTTAGGCCCTTTCGCCTCCTTAAGACCGTGATTAATGGCATTTTCCACAATCGGCTGCAGGGATATTCTGGGAATGACATAATGAATCATTTGCTTATCGATATCAAATTGATAATTGATTTCACCGTTAACCCGTACATTCATCACATAAATATAGTTTTTTAAATGAATGATTTCCTCTCCCAACGTTGACATCGGATTTTTCATATTCAGGCTATATCTGAATAAATTTGACAGCGACTGGCTCAATGTGCTTACAAGCGGACAATCCTGCACACTAGCGATACTGCTCATTGTATCTAACGTATTGTAAAGAAAATGGGGGTTAATCTGAGCCTGCAAGGCCTTGTACTCCGCCTGGTTTAATAATAATTCCGACTGATATTCTCTGGCTATCAACCGTTCCATCTGATCTAACATCTGGTTAAATTGATTGCCTAATTCGCCAATTTCATCAGTTCCCATCTCCGTGACTCTTAAATCCTTTTCTCCATGCTTTATTTTACGGATTGTATCCATTAAACCCTCTAGCGGTTTTGTCATCCCTTTGGTAATCATCATGGAAATACAGCTAAACACAATAATCATAACAATGACAATCATCAGGATATTTCTGTTTAATGCCGTCTGATTCGCGGTCAAATAAGACTGGGGCATTAAAGAATATGCCGCCAGATTATATTTATTCTGCTCTATTTGGAAGAAAACCTGGTCACTGATATTTAAATTAACCGCTTCATTTCTTTCACTATTTTCAATCATTTGAACGGCTTCATCAAAAATACTTTGATTCTCATCGGTCATATTTCCCGTCCAGACTACCGGACGATCTCCGCTTGGCTGCAGCCACATGAGAGTATCTTCACTATTCACATATTTCCCCATAATATTCGTAAATATTTTACTGTCAACATCACATACAATCAATCCAACCTTGTCGCTGGCACTATTTTTCCCATAAATTTTTAAGGCGAATCGTATAATATTCGTTTCTCTGTCTTCGTTATAATAACTTGAAATTAACATCGTTGTTTCGTCAGATACAGCATACCACTTGACAATTTTTGCATTATATGCCGTATTATCTTCAAAAATATCTTCCGGATAATGATATTTAGGTGTGATGGCATGGCGATATGTACTTATAATCCTATTAAAATCGTCATATATATAAAGTGCATTCACATAATCAGAGACCTCAAAATTATTCAATGCGATACCATAGGCTAACTGATAACTATTCGCCCTCATGGCTGTAATCGTCGCTTGATTCCGCAAGTCTTCTATTAACTGCTTTTGATTATATACCACAAGAAGCTTGCTTTCGATATTCTTGATTTTCGAATAAATATCCTCCTGCATTTTTGCCAGGGAATTTAAGGATGTTTCTTTAGATTGGTTATAGACAATAACCGCCGATGTATTCTGATATAAAATAGCCTGCAGCATCAAAGCAATTAAAGTACAGCCAATACACAGACACAGAATCCGAATTCTCATTTTTGAAAACTTTCTCATAACTTCCCCCATCATGAATTAGATATTTCTATCATAACCCAGGTGGTGCATGAAATCAAACAAAAAAACAATTTCCCAAAGCTATAGAAATTGTTTTTTTGTTCATGTTATAGATGTTCTTCACAGAATGCTTTCAACTCTTTTGCTGCACTATCTTCATCTGTTCCCTCGATTGTAAAAATCACCTTTTCATTATATTTCACTCCAAGAGCCATCAGTGCCATCAATTTTTTCACATTTGCTAATTTCCCATCTTTTTCAATTAAAATGCTGCTTTCATATGCCAATGCTGCTTTTACCAATATGCTGGCCGGTCTTGCATGGATGCCTACTGGCTCTGTAATCATATATTCAAACTGCTTCACTATCTAGCCACCTTTCACAGCAAATCTCCATTAGAGGTAATCACTTTTTTGTACCATTCAAAGGAATCTTTTTTCATACGCTTTAAGGATCCATTTCCCAAATCATCTTTATCCACATATATAAAGCCGTAACGCTTACTCATTTCTGCACTAGATGAACTTACAATATCAATAGGTCCCCATGCACAATAAGCAAAAATATCCACACCGTCTTTGATACAGTCTCTTAACACTTTAATATGCTGACGATAATAGTTTATGCGATACTCATCATGAATACACCCATCTGCTTCCACTCGATCTAAAGCGCCAAGACCATTTTCACCAATCATTAATGGTATCTGATATCTGTCCCAGTATTGCGATAGGCAATTATAAAAGCCTAAAGGATCTAACCGCCATTCCCACGGAGTTGGTTTTAAGAAAGGATTTTGTTCACACTCTTTAGGATCCATACCATTTTTGAAGAATCTACGATTTTAGAATAATAGTAACTGATAGCTAAAAAGTCCATCACATTTTCTTTGATGACTTCCTCATCCCCTTTCACCACGGGAATGGTAATATTGTTATCTTTAAAATAACGCAGTGCGTAACCCGGATATTCACCACGTAATTGTACATCTGAATAGAAATATTGCATCCGATTGCGTTTCATCGTCAATATAATATCTTCCGGCTTACAAGAGGCCGGATAATAAGTGCAGTCTGCCAACATCGTGCCGACTTTAGCTAAAGGATCGATTTTCCGACTTAGTTTTTTAACCATGGCACTTGCTACAAATTGATTGTGTACCGCCTGATATTTTAATTCTTCCATATTCTCTGCCTGATCCTCATACACACCCAATGAACCAAACTGACAATACTGGATTAAATTGATTTGATTGAATACAATCCAGTATTTTACTTTACCTTTATACCTCTCTAATAATACTTTTGCATACTTTACAAAAAAATCAATACATTTTCGATTGGCAAATCCACCATACTCTGTTACTAAATGTAATGGAATATCATAATGAGACATCGTAATAATCGGTTCCATTCCATCTTTTATAATTTCGTCAATCAAACGGTCATAAAACTGCAATCCGGCCTCATTGGCCTCTTCTTCATTTCCATTCGGAAAAATTCTTGACCATGAAATACTGGTTCGGAAGTTTTTAAAGCCCATTTCCTGGAGTAATGCCAGATCCTCTTTGTATGTATGATAAAAATCAATCCCATGGCGTTTGGGATAATATCCTTCTTCATCCGCAATAAAGTCCTGAATTTCAGCTAAAGTACCTCCTCCTTCCTTCGCGATATTGGCTCTGTCAATTGCGGGATTGTATTTATGAATATCCGAGGTGGATAGTCCTCTCCCACCAACATCATAGGCACCTTCACACTGGCAGGCCGCAACAGCTCCGCCCCACAAAAAATCTTTTGGAAACCCATCTTGTATTTGTTTCATCTTTACCTCTCAATCTCTACTCGTCCAAATTCTCTCCATTTGATTCAATGACTTCTTTATACCAATAGAAAGAATCCTTTCTAATTCTCCGACATTCTCTCAAATCATCATCCGTCCGGTCTACATAGATAAACCCATAACGTTTTTTAATACCATTGCTGGTTGACAGTAAATCCAGAGCAGACCACGGCATATATCCCATCACTTCAACACCGTAATGAATGGCTCTTCGCATGGCAGCTATATGATCTTTTAAATATTGGATTCGGTACCCATCATGGATACGGTCGCCCTCTGTCAGCGTATCATATGATCCCAGGCCATTTTCCGTAATCATTAAAGGTTTATTATAACGGGTATAAATATCGCGGAAAATATATTCCAATCCTGTCGCATCAATTGCCCAGTCCCAATCCGTTGTATCCAAGTTGGGATTACTGCACATTTGATAAAAACCAGGGTGTATTTCAAAGCCTGATATCTCTCCTTTTTTGCCGGATTGATTAAAGCCTGACCAACTTCTTTTTGCTCCGGCAGGACATGCTTTTGCACACTCACTGGCATAGTAGTTTAAGGCCAGAAAATCTGAAATGTTTGAAGCAATAAATTCCATATCACCCTCTTTAATATCTGGCGCTAATCCATTCTCTTCTAAATATAGATGGGCCGCTTTATTATAAAAACCTTTAAAATAAATATCCAAATAATAAGAATTCCTTAAATCATGTGCATTTTGGGCCGCCATGACATCTTCAGCCTTGCAGGATAACGGGTAGACAGGCGCATATCCTAAGGCGGCACCTGCCATACCGCCTGGAACGATCTCGTGAACCAGCTTCACAGCATAGGCATGAGCCAAATTCATGTGATGATTGATTTGATATCTGAGTTTAGGATTATTCAAATATTTCGTGTTTATATAACATTTTTGTGTCCAGCATTGTACGATAATACTCTGTTCATTAATTGTCAGCCAATATTTTACATCGTCTTTGAATTCATTGATAATATATCTGGCATAATTTTCAAAGTCTGTGACAACTTCTCTGCTAATCCAACCGTCATACTTTTCAACTAAAGCCCAGGGTAAGTCATAATGATATAAAGTAACAATTGGTTCTATATCATTAGCTTTTAATTCTCTGATTAGATTATGATAAAATTGTACGCCTTTTTCATTTACTTCTCCAGTTCCAGTTGGAAAAATTCTGGACCACGCAATTGAGAAGCGATAACAATTAAATCCCATTTCTTTAAACAATGTAATATCCTCTATATAATGATGGTAGTGATCACTAGTGATGGAGGCATCCGCAAAGCCGGTTTTCTGCGAATATTCCTGATTGATAACATCTTGCTGGGATAATCCTTTCCCTTCTTCTAAGGCTGCGCCCTCCACCTGATATGCACTCGTGGCGGCTCCCCAAAGAAATCCCTCCGGAAAACTTCTCATCTTCATGGCGTTCCCCCAATCTTATCTAGTTTGTGATTCAGGATTTTAAATAAATCAATCATTTCTCCTGCCAGAATCACCTCAGAATTAATTGTCATGAGCGTGTCTTGTGCGTGTGTAAACAAAAGGCTTGGTTCATAGGTGGTACCTCTTGCCTCATTTTGGATAATCCCCGTCTGGGCGATATGGGCTTTGCGTATACATTCTTTCGCCTCCTTCATTAAGGTCTCTGCTCTGTTAAAATCAAAAATTTTTACGCTTTTAAGAGCCTCTTCCGTATGCATACGGGCATCGCCTGCGTGGAGAATAATCTGCATTCCCACATTCACTAATTCATTTTCTTTAACTTCACACATATTGCTTTTCTCCTATTTCCTTATAAATCCCTTACTTCTTCCGCTAGCACTTGCCTCTCATAGACCTTGAAAAAAGGATACCATGTAGCCAGATAGATAACAAACAAAACGATATACCATATAATACCACGCCAATCTTCTGTAATCATGACAGTTGAAACGGGGGCCGGTACTTGTCCAACCTGAATCATTTTGGAAGGAATATTTAATAATCCTGTACTCATGGCAATCCATACAACTACTGGTCCGGTGATTGAGTTAATCCACATTGGCAGCATTAACAATGGATTAAAGCCTACCGGAGCCCCAAACATAACTGGCTCATTAATATTAAAAATCGAGGGACCGATAAAAATTTTTCCTAACGTTCTTAATTTCTTCGATTTTGACCTCATCATTAAAATATTCAATCCAAGAGTAGCTCCCATGCCGCCCATTGTAATCAATGCTGCTGTAAAAACAGTTTCACTTGTTACAATATTAGTGGCCACACCACCTGCGGCAACTGCATCAATATTTGCCTGAATCCCCGCCAAATAAATAGGGGTTGATATAGCGCCAAACAGCCATGATGAAATCCCCATTGTATATAAGAATGCAGGGATAAGGCAAACCAGAATAAAACCTGGCAGAGTTTGTCCAAAATTAGCAATTGGCGAAAATATGAACAAAATCGCCTCAAAGATATCTACGTTCAATTTGAAAACCAGAATCATAGATATGCCCAAGGTAATAAGCGTCGGTATGATATTGTTAATCCACCCACTTACAAAATCCGGGATTGCCGTACTGTCTTTCAAAAAATTTAATTTTGCATATAAATGAAAAATAATTGATGTAAATAAGCCTGCCGCCATACCCACGGCAATACCCGTAGCCCCCAATCGTGATTGATTGATAATCATATTTCCGGCATCATCAGTTATCGGCATGATGAACATAATAAAGATGGCCATTGATACTAAACCAGCATTTGTTGTATACAATGGATGATTTAATTTTTCCATACACTGCTGTGCCATTACAAAAGCCAATATTAACGAAATAAGACCAAAGCTATAATCGGCAATAATACCTAAATCAGGCAGCACAGTGATATAAGAACGAAATACATTATAAAAGTATATCAATGATCCCGTTAAAATAAACGGAATTATTTTTTGCATTGCACTTGAAATTGCAGATATCCAGGGTCTGCTGCAAATCTCATTCATCTTTGGGGCAAATGAGTTAGATAACCAATCCATAAATTTTTTCATTAAAAACTACCTCCCACTTATTCTTATTTTTCTTCTGTTAAGCTCATGGCTAACTCTAACAATGCCTTTCCATCCAACTGTGAATAAATGTCCTTCGGGATAATACATACCTTCGTATGATAGGGCATGGCCATATTCTCAAACTCTCTTAGTTGCCCCCCATAATGGGGACCTATCATCAGAACATCTGTATGATCCAAATAACTGGAAATGTCAGAATGGCTTCTGGCTTCAATATTTGCTTCGATATGATTCTTTTTTGCTGCCTGCCTGGCCTTTTGGGCTAAAAAGCCACTGGACATTCCTACACCACAGCACAGCAGGATATTAATTCTATCCATTACTTTCACCTCTCTTTTGTTTAACATGCTTTCATTATTGCCTGAAACCAAAATCTCTTCAACTAGACATTTGCACTATACGGTGCAAACAGTTAGTTGAATAAAAAATGGCTGCCGGTTACAATATAATTGCTATAGGAAAACAGGGAATATGATGAGGGAATACCATTATGAAGAAAAAACATATTGAGCTTTTAACTTATTTATGTGAACATGATTATCCGGTTACCAGTAAAGAATTGGCCCATTATTTAGGGATATCCTCTCGTTCAGTAAAGAATTATGTGAATGAGTTGAATTTATTATCAACTCACAAGGTTATCTTTTCATCCCAAGCCGGTTATACGGTTGAGAAAAAAAGTGCTGATAAATTGCAGAATGAAAAATTGAGTTTTCCGGAGACAAGTGAAGAACGTGCTAATTATATTATTAAACAGTTATTAATTGAGCATACATCTCATCTTAACCTCTATGATTTATGCGATATCTTATATGTTGGATATTCTACTTTAAAATCAGACATAGCTAAAATGAATAAATCTTTATCTGGTTTTGGTGTCCAATTTGTTTGTAAGAACGATTCAGTAAAAATCCTCGGAGAGGAAAAAAACATCAGAAAACTAATGAGTTATATCATCTATGAAGAAACAAATACTAGCTTCATAGATACGACTATCATCAAAAAAAGCTTTAAATCTATTCAAACTGATAAAATTGCAGATATCATAAAAAATACGTTTCATAAATATAATTACTACATTAACGATCTTTCTTTTATTAATTTGCTACTTCATTTCGCTATTATTATCGATAGGATTAAAGACGGTAATTATATGGATAATTCTAAAGAAAATTTCAGCATTGAAAATAAAATAGAAAGTGATTTGGTATTAGATCTTTGCTCTTTATTTGAAGGAATGTTCCATATCACATTTAATAAAAATGAGCAATTTGAAATTTATATGCTGTTTAAGGCCAATGCTAATTATTCTATTCCTACCAATCAAGAAACCCTAAGGAAAATAGTTGGAGATGAGATTTTAAATCTCGCCTATGATCTTATCAATAAAGTCAATGAAGTTTACTATCTTGATTTATATAGCGAAAGTTTTATGACACCTTTTTCGTTACACTTGAAGAATTTAATTTTAAGAGTAAAGAGTGAAACTTATACCAAAAATCCAATGACTCAAACAATAAAAGCCTCTTACCCGACCGTATACGATATTGCTAAGTCAGCAACCACCACTTCAAGTGGTGGTATGCCATTAGCCCTATAAGGGCTGATTACTTGCACACCTAAAAGGCGGGGATCGCAAGCACTGCTACCATCTGCCTCTAAAAGAGGCTCTT
>Ga0153999_1000495_pt1 | contig 17286 bp, 14 predicted proteins | sample TSNC083MetaG_FD_104675 | JGI IMG/M metagenome (GOLD analysis project Ga0153999, IMG submission 104675) | Attine ant fungus gardens microbial communities from North Carolina, USA - TSNC083 MetaG | ecosystem: Host-associated > Fungi > Mycelium > Unclassified | place: USA: North Carolina, Lumber... | reverse complement strand
CTAGGAACCGTAGAATCCGACAAGGAGCTGTATGCCGGGGCGATTCTGGGCATTGCGGCGGCGAAAGCCCTGGGGCAGGAAATTGACGGTGAGATTACATCGGAGGATGGGAAATATTATTGGTGTCCGCAGCGGATCATCAGCGGTATTGGTAAATAATAGAAATCAAAGAAATTTAATACATAACTGAAGAAAATTATATGGAAATATGCATAAAATAAAGCTATAATACATGTGTCGTAAGATACAAAACAACTAAAAGCGACAAATATAAATCCAAGGGAGGATTATAAAATGAGATTAGGAAAGAAAGCAGCAGTAATGGTAATCGCATCCGGTATGGTACTGTCTCTGGCTGCCTGTACAGGAAGCGGCGCACCGGCGAAGGAAGCAGCAGTACCGGCGACCGAAGCAGCCACAGCGACCGAAGCGGCATCCGATGTGGCTGAGACAACTGCAAAAGCTGCACAAGTGGCCGGAGATGTTGATTTATCAGACAAAAAAGTAGGCATCAGTATCTACCGATTTGATGACAATTTTATGACGCTGTACCGTACCGAACTGGTACGGTATCTGGTAGAAGAATTAGGGTTTAAGAAAGAGAATATTATGATTCAGGACGGCAAAGGTGATCAGGCAGAACAGACCAACCAGATCCAGAACTTTATTGCTTCCGGTGTTGATGTTATGATCCTGAATCTGGTTCAGTCATCTTCTGCACCACAGGTTACCGATATGTGTAACAAAGCTGGTATACCCGTTGTTTATATTAACCGTGAGCCAGATGAGGCGGAAGAACAAAGATGGGCAGACGAAGCCATCAAGGCTACCTATGTAGGCGCCGATGCAAGACAGTCCGGGACTTTCCAGGGTGAAGAGATTGCTGCAACCGAAAACCGCGGTGACATTAACGGTGATGGAAAGTTGAGCTATATCATGGTTCAGGGCGATCCGGAAAATGTTGATGCGCAGTATCGGACCGAGTTTTCTATTAAAGCGCTGACCGGTGCCGGTATTGAAGTGGAAGAACTGCTGCTGCAGCGGGGCGACTGGGATCAGGCCAAAGGACAGCAGATCGTTCAGGATGCATTAACACAGTTCGGCGATAAAGTGGAAGTCGTTTTCTGTAACAATGATGCTATGGCTCTGGGGGCTCTGCAGGCCATTGAGGCTGCCGGAAGAGTTGTCAATAAAGACATCTATCTGGTGGGTGTTGACGCCCTGACCGAGGTTGTTCAGAATATCGTCGACGGTAAAATGACCGGTACCGTATTTAATGACCACTTTAACCAGGCTCAAAAAGCCGCTGATGTTACGGTAAGCTTTTTAAAGGGCGTAGAAGTTGCTCCGGTTAATATGGTAGATTATGTAAAAGTAACCAGTGAAAATGCTGCTGAGGTTCTTGAATTGGTAAAATAACAGACTCACAGTACATGAGTTTATGGCGGGTGTGTCGTATGGCACACCCGATTTTTATAAAGGAGTAAGAAAGGAGAAAAGGGGATGGCAGAATACAGATTGGAAATGAAAGGGGTTTCCAAAAGCTTTCCTGGTGTCAAGGCGCTTGATCATGTCAATCTGAAAGTCCGACCGGGAACCGTCCATGCATTGATGGGTGAAAATGGTGCCGGTAAGTCCACCCTGATGAAATGTCTGTTCGGCATTTATAAGATGGATGAGGGAGAGATTTGTGTTGATGGTGTGCCAATGACCATTTTGAATCCGGACGATGCGCTCCATAAAGGTCTGGCAATGGTGCATCAGGAATTGCAGCCGATACCGGAGCGGACCATTGCAGAAAATATGTATCTGGGAAGATATCCATTGGCCGGTTTTGGACCTTTTAAAATAATTAATCATAAAAAAATGAATCAGGAAGCCGAAAAATGGCTGGAAAATGTAAAAATGCCATACGATCCCAAGGCTAAATTAGGGTCATTATCAATTGCCCAGATGCAGTCTGTTGAGATTGCGAAGGCAGTATCGATGAATGCGAAAATAGTGATTCTGGATGAACCGACATCTTCCCTGACAGATAATGAAGTGGAAGCTTTGTTTCGGATCATCCATGATCTTAAATCCAGAGGTGTTTCCATGATCTATATCTCGCATAAAATGGCAGAAATCAGGGAAATTTCCGATGATATTACGATTATGAGGGATGGTGCCTATGTGGGAACCTGGGCAATCAAGGATATCAATGATGAAGGAATCATACGTCAGATGGTTGGCCGTGAACTGACAAATGTATATCCGCCAAAGGAAAATACAGCGACAAATGAAGTGATTCTGGAAGTGAAGAATCTCTGCAGCATCCATGATCGTTCCTTCCAGGATGTAAATTTTAAACTTAAACGGGGTGAAATCCTTGGTTTTGGAGGTTTGGTAGGGGCGCAGAGAACCGAACTAATGGAAGCAATTTTCGGAATGCGTCATATCAGAAGTGGTGAGGTTTACATGGCCGGAGTATCGGTTCGGGTAAACCGGCCACGAGATGCTATTAGGGACGGTATTGGGATGATTACAGAAGACCGGCGGGGAAACGGGATTCTCGGATGTCTGTCGATTGCCGATAATGTGTCTATTTCTTCTTTGAATAATTATTTAAAAGCCGGTCTGACTCTGAACCTGAAGAAGATCGAGGGATTAGTACAGGAAAATGTATCCAAGTTAAGTAATAAAACACCAAGCAGCAAGACGTTGATCCACTCCTTGTCGGGCGGCAACCAGCAGAAGGTAATCATTGCCAGGTGGTTGGCCAATAATCCGGATGTATTAATTATGGATGAACCGACCCGCGGTATTGACATAGGTGCCAAATACGAGATTTACCAAATCATGATAAATCTGGCAAAGCAGGGCAAGGCAATTATTATGATTTCTTCGGAAATGCCGGAGCTTATCGGAATGTCACACCGGATTATGGTGATGTGCAACGGCAGGTTGACTGGTGAGCTATCAGGAGCAGAGGCTACCCAGGAAAATATTATGAGCCTGGCTACCCAGTTTTAATCAAAGGAGGATATAATAATGGATAATAAGTTGGATATAAAAAAAGTATTGCTGGATAACGGCATTATCATTGTATTACTTATCCTGGTGTTGTTTACAGGGATTGCAAAAGATAATTTTTTCTCACGTACGAATCTGTCAAATATCTCGGTTAATACAGCGGCACGGGTTATTATTGCTTTCGGTGTCAGCGGATGTCTAATCACCAGGGGAACCGACCTTTCGGCAGGCCGACTGGTCGGACTGAGTGCCTGTATCGCCGGAACCCTGCTGCAGAATGTTGACTACAGCGGCAAGTTCTTTCCAGGACTGGGTGATATGCCGGTTCTGGGAGTCCTGTTATTATGTATCATGATCTGCAGCATTTTCGGCCTGATTAATGGTATTGTGATCTCATATTTAAATGTACCGGCTTTTATTGGAACACTGGGAATGCAGCTGGCGGTATATGGTATCTGTCTGGTTTATACCAACGCAACGCCGCTGGGTGGTTATCGGAAAGCGTATACCGTAATTGCTACAGGTAAATTATTTGGAATTCCTTATATGTTTATTATCGCCTTTGCAATAGGCCTGCTGATGTGGTTTGTTTATAATTTTACCCGGCACGGAAAGTATATGTATGCAATCGGCGGCAATGAGGCGGCGGCAGAAGTCTCCGGAGTAAATGTCAATAAGACAAAGATTATTATTTATGTAACGGCAGCAGCTTTATATGCAGTCGCAGGTTTTCTGCTCGGTGCAAAGGCCGGCGGAGCCAGCGTCAACATGGGTCAGGGTTATGAACTTGAGGCGATTGCGGCGTGTACTATCGGTGGTGTATCGGTAAACGGCGGGATCGGACGGATCTCCGGCGTGGTAATAGGGGTATTGGTCTTCGAGCTGCTCAAGTCATCCATGCAGTTTTTGGGAATTCAGACCAATTACCAGTATATTGTGCAGGGTATTGTAATTATTGTAGCAATTGCGCTGGATATCAGGAAATATATTGCTAAGAAGTAGTTACAATTACTGGTTTAATCATTTCGGGTATCCGAAAGAGGAGCCGCGCTGTGCTTTAAGGTGTCCAGAAACATCATTTCCGAAGAATGGAAGCTGTGGCCGGACCGGCAGATCAGAAGGTCGTGGCAGATCTGGGAGGGGTAACATTCCTTTTGCAGCAGCCCGTATGTGTTAAGCAGGTGATCCGGCAGGGGGGCATCCGTCATGTAGGAATGCCGGATCTGGTTCAGCAGCAGCAAGTTGTTTCCGCCGCCATATATCCGGATTTTTTTACTGCCCTCCGGCCGGCCCAGTATCACTTCCGCCGATCCGGATCTGTCCGGCGGCATGGCGGGGCAGGGGATGATTTCCGGATAGGGAGATAAATCCCGGTGGGTGATAGAATCCTGCTTGGCCAGCGGATGGCTGCGGGAAAACAGTAAGCGTTTGCTAAAAGTCAGCAGGTTTTGCCCGACCAGTCCATTGTCCTGCAACAAACCGGTAAAGTAATTCTGATATTCAGCCGGGCAGCGGATCACCCCCAGATCAGTGGTGCCGTCCGAGATCTGCCGGATGGCACTCTTGGTATCGGTCTGCAACCACTCCATGGATAATTCCTGTTCCGGATTTAATTTATTTAGAAAGGCGGCACACGCATCAGCCAGGTAGCCGGTATGCGGCAGTGATACATATAGTCTGGTGCTGGGATTTTGACCCAGCGCTTCGAGTTCCCCATACTGTTCAAGAATGATCCGGGCATGGCGCAAGAACTTTTTCCCTTGCTTTGTTGTCCGGACTCCTTTGGAGGTGCGGTCAAACAGCGTTACGTTTAAAGAATATTCCAGTTCCTTGATGGCCTTGCTCAGATTTGGCTGCCCCATATACAAATTATCAGCCGCCTGGGAAATGGAGCCGACCCGTTCTATCTCAAGTACATATTTTAACAGTTCAATATTCATACAAGTTACCTCACAGGATATGCTTTTTTTATATAGTGGTATGTATATTATGCATTTCCTTTATTATAACAGAATGTTAAAATGATAACAAGGCAATTAATAAACGCAGGAGGTAATGATAATGGCAAGATTTACAGTTCCGAGAGATTTGTATTATGGAGAAGGTTCCCTGGATACGCTAAAAACTCTGGAAGGAAACAGAGCCATGGTGGTAGTCGGAGGCGGCAGTATGAAGCGCCTGGGATTTCTTGACAAAACCGTGGAATATCTGAAAGCGGCGGGGATGGAGGTGGCGCTGTTTGAAAATGTTGAACCGGATCCCAGCGTAGAGACAGTTATGCGCGGTGCGGAGGCAATGCGAAAGTTTGAGCCGGACTGGATTGTTTCCATTGGCGGTGGTTCTCCTATTGATGCTGCAAAGGCAATGTGGACATTTTATGAATATCCCGAGACGACCTTTGAACAGCTGATTGTTCCGTTCCAATTCCCGAAGCTGCGTACCAAGGCCCGATTTGCGGCAATTCCGTCTACTTCCGGAACGGCCACGGAGGTTACGGCATTTTCTGTAATAACCGATTATGAGAAAGGAATTAAATATCCGCTGGCTGATTTTAATATTACTCCCGATATTGCTATTCTCGATCCGGTCATCGCAGAATCCATGCCGTACAATCTGACCGCCCATACCGGCATGGATGCGCTGACACATGCCATTGAAGCGTATGTTTCGACGCTGCACGCGCCGTTTACCGATCCTTATGCATTGACGGCAGTCAAAACCGTAATGGAGGAACTGCCGGACTCCTGTGCCGGCAATGCAAAAGCAAGGGAGCATATGCATTATGCACAGTGCATGGCCGGAATGGCATTTTCTAATGCGCTGCTTGGAATCACCCATTCCATGGCTCATAAAACAGGGGCAGCCTTTCAAACCGGACATATTCCCCATGGCTGTGCCAATGCCATTTATCTGCCGTATGTCATTCAGTACAATCGCAGTAACGCCGAGGGACGTTATGCTGAAATTGCACAATTTGCGGGAATCAGCGGAACTTCGGATACCGGGCTGACGGACGGCCTGATCGAAAAAATACGTGAGATGAATAAGAAACTGGGAATACCTTCAACATTACAAGAGTTCGGTATTGATGAGTCGGAATTTAACAGTAAATTAACAACGATTGCACGGAATGCAGTTGACGATGCCTGTACCGGCTCTAATCCGCGGACGATCAATCCGGCTCAGATGAAGGAGCTTCTGACCTGCATTTATTATGGAAGAGCAGTTGATATTGATTAAGTAAAGCAAAAACAGCCGTTTACCTGGGATAACCAGGCAGAAGGCTGTTTTTTTAACTAAAAGGCTTGCTTTTGTTTGCTTAAATGACTGTTGGAATAACTGCCGAGATAAGTTACCTCCTCACCAAACCAGTCCGGCGGAATGAATTCCAGTGCTTGTGTTTCGCTTGAAAATTCCACCTCCACCAGATAAAGACCATCATAGTCGGCACAGAAGACATCCAGCTCGGCGGTTAGTCCGCCGTCCAGCGGAATTCGGTAACGTCTTTTTTTCAGTACCAGGCCGTCTGCTTTCGGCAGCAGGTGGGAAAAGGCTTCTTTGGCGAGCGCGAGATTATACTCTTCCCGGCTGAGCAGTCCGGCTGATTTATAAGTGAGCCAGTATTCGTCATCCTGCCTGCGGATTCGGACGACCGGTTCGGTACAGAGATAGGCCTGTTCAATATGATGCAGCGGATGGCGGGTATAATCCGGGGGGAGCGTCTTGACCAGGTATTTTCGTTCGATTTCCATAATAGCCTCCTTTTTCCCATTCCAAGCTTCTATTTATGCACTATTATAGCATGCAAATTACATTAAAAATAGGACTGGTAATTATGAAAAGACTATGATATAATGGTAAACTGAAGTGTGGCGCCCTGCCGAGACGACCATACATATATGTTAGGAGGAACCCATAAGATGAGTTTACAAGTGGAAAAATTAGAAAAAAATATGGCGAAATTAACCGTCGAAGTACCGGCAGAGCAATTTGAAGACGCTCTAAAAACTTCTTACAACAAAAATAAAAAGAAATTTAATATTCCAGGTTTCCGCAAGGGAAAAGCACCGCAGATGATGATTGAAAAAATGTATGGTGTCGGCGTGCTGTATGAAGATGCAGCCGGCGAGCTTATTGATAATACCTACGCAAAGAATATGGAAGAAAGCGGACTTGAAATTGTCTCAAGACCGGAGATCAGCATAGATCAGATTGAAAAGGGCAAATCTTTCATTTATACCGCATTGGTGGCCGTAAAACCGGAAGTAACCCTGGGTGAATATAAAGCCATCGAAGTTGAAAAAGCAAAACCGGAGGTAACCGAAGCAGATATCGAAGCTGAATTAAAAAAGGTTCAGGAGCAGAATTCCCGGCTGCTGACCATTGAAGACCGCGCTGTTTCAGACGGCGATCAGACAGTGATTGACTTTGAAGGCTTTGTTGACGGTGTCCCGTTTGAAGGGGGTAAGGCGGAGGATTACCCGCTGACCATCGGTTCCCACTCCTTTATTGATACCTTTGAGGAACAGCTGATTGGAACAGCAATCGGTGAAGAAGTCGAAATTAACGTTACCTTTCCGGAAGAATACCAAGCCGCAGAGCTGGCAGGAAAGCCGGCCCTATTTAAGGTGACTGTAAAAGAAATCAAGGAAAAGGAACTGCCGGCGCTGGATGATGAATTTGCCGGTGAAGTTTCAGAATTTGAAACTCTTGATGAATACAAAGCTGATATTAAGGCAAAGCTTTCAGAGAAAAAACAGAAAGAAGCAACTACCGAGAATGAAAATAATGTCGTTCAGAAGGTGGTGGAGAATGCTTCCATGGATATTCCGGAGCCAATGATTGATCAGCAGGTTCGCAATATGATTGACGATCAGGCACGCAATATGCAGGGGCAGGGTATCACCATGGAACAGTATATGCAATTTACGGGCATGACTATTGAAAAGCTGCAGGAGCAGATGCGCCCGCAGGCGGAAAAGAGAATCCGTACCCGCCTTGTGCTGGAAGCGGTTGTAGAGGCAGAGAACATTACTGTTGATGAGGAAACCGTGGAAGAAGAACTGAAAAAAATGTCGGAAATCCATAAACTTGAAATAGATCAGATCAAAACCTATATGGGAGAGAGTGGGATCGCCCAGCTGAAAGAGGATTTAGCTGTCCAGGAGGCAGTGGATTTCCTGGTAGCAGAGGCAAAATTAGTTTAGACACAGTGTGGACAGGTAGATTCCCGGCATCTGCCGGGAATTTTAGCCGTTTTAAAACGTATTGTTGATAATATTTGTGAAAAAGGAGGAGTTGTTATGGCTTTAGTCCCTTATGTCATAGAATCCACCAGCAGAGGTGAACGTTCCTATGATATTTACTCAAGATTGTTAAAGGATCGTATTATCTTTCTCGGCGAAGAGGTTTCAGATATTTCAGCCAGCCTGGTTGTAGCTCAGCTATTGTTTCTTGAATCGGAGGATCCGGGTAAAGATATTAATCTGTATATTAACAGCCCAGGCGGTTCCGTTACTGCCGGAATGGCTATTTATGACACCATGAATTACATTAAATGCGACGTATCTACCGTATGCATCGGTATGGCCGCCAGTATGGGAGCATTTTTGCTGTCCGGTGGTGTCAAAGGCAAGCGGTTTATACTTCCCAATGCAGAAGTGATGATTCATCAGCCGTCCGGCGGTGCCCAGGGACAGGCGACGGAAATTCAGATTGTGGCAGAAAAAATTCTGCAGACAAAAAAGAAATTAAATGAGATTTTGGCTGCCAATACCGGCCAGCCATATGAAGTGATCGCTCGTGATACCGAACGTGATTATTACATGACGGCAGAAGAGGCCAAAGCCTATGGCCTTGTTGATGCGGTGATCGCCAGTCATTAACCCTTTTACAGGTATCTATAAGGGGAAAAGAAAGGATAGAGGTGGGCGTATATGCCAAACAGATCAGATGACAGAGTCAGATGCTCATTTTGCGGAAAAACTCAGGAACAGGTGAGAAAATTGATTGCCGGTTCCAACAATGTGTTTATTTGTGATGAGTGTATTGATCTTTGTGCGGAGATTTTGGATGAGGAATTTGACGGCCGGGAAGACAACGCCATTGATGCAGATAATATTAATCTGTTGAAACCAAAAGAGATAAAGAGCTTTCTCGACGAATATGTAATTGGACAGGATGCTGCAAAAAAGGTGCTTTCCGTAGCGGTATATAATCACTACAAGCGGGTGACTGCCGCCAGAAAACTGGATATCGAGGTGCAGAAAAGCAACATTCTGCTGCTTGGACCAACCGGTTCCGGTAAAACATATCTTGCACAGACGCTGGCAAAGGTTCTGAATGTGCCGTTTGCCATTGCCGATGCGACGGCGCTGACGGAAGCCGGATATGTAGGAGAAGATGTTGAGAACATCCTGTTGAAGTTGATTCAGGCCGCTGATTTTGATATCAACAAAGCGGAATACGGCATTATTTATATTGATGAAATTGATAAAATCACAAAAAAATCAGAAAATGTATCGATTACCCGTGACGTATCCGGGGAAGGCGTACAACAGGCGCTGCTGAAGATTTTGGAAGGCACTGTAGCCAGTGTGCCGCCTCAGGGTGGCAGAAAGCATCCGCATCAGGAGCTGCTGCAGATTGATACTACCAATATTTTGTTTATCTGCGGCGGAGCATTTGACGGACTGGAAAAGATTATTGAAAAACGGATCAGCTTTAGCTCGATTGGTTTTAATGCCGAAATAATAGACAAGAACAAAACCGATATTGATGAGCTGCTGCGGCAGGTACAGCCTCAGGATCTGACCAAATTTGGTCTGATTCCGGAATTTATCGGCCGGGTGCCGGTAGTGGTTTCGCTGGATCTGCTGGATGAAAATGCCCTGAAGATGATCCTGAAGGAACCCAAGAATGCCCTGGTAAAACAGTATCAAAAGCTATTCGAACTGGATGACGTCAAGCTGGAATTTACGGATGAGGCACTGAATGCCATTGCCCGGCTGGCGGTTGAGCAAAAAACAGGAGCCAGAGGACTTCGGTCTATTTTGGAATCGGTAATGCAGGATATGATGTATGAAATTCCTTCGGAAAATAATATCGGTATCTGCACGATTACCAAGGCTGTGGTTGATAAAACAGGTGAGCCGGAACTGATTTACCGGGACACAGCAGTGCCGCGCAAGACGCTCTCCCAGAGGCTGAAAAAAGATAAAACAGGTGAAATTGCCTGATGATGACAGAATGGGAGCATTAGCTCCCATTTTTAAATGTTCCGGCTGTAAAAAAACGGTAAAGGAGAAGTTAGTTATGGAAGGTACGACATTTATGCTGCCGGTCATTGCGCTGCGGGGACTCACCGTATTGCCGAAAATGACGGTCAGCTTTGATATAAGCCGCCCCAAATCCATTGCGGCGGTAGAAAAAGCAATGGTGGGAAATCAAAAGATCAGCCTGGTGACGCAGATCGATCCGGATCAGATCGATCCATCACAGGAACAGCTGCATCATTTTGGAATCATCGCTCATGTAAAGCAATTGGTAAAAATGCCTGGCGGTGTAATCCGGGTAATGGTGGATGGTCAGGAACGGGTCGAGCTGCTAAAACTGAATGAAGATGCTGCCATGCTGATGGGGCAGGTTGAGATTGTTGACCGGTATGAAAACGAACCGGATTATATTACCGCGGAAGCAATGCTGCGCATCTTGAAAGAAAAGCTGGAGGAATACGGCAGACAGCACCAGAAATTCGCCAAAGAGGTATTGCCCGGCATACTGCTGGAAACGGAACTGGAAGAGCTGATGCTGCAGATGGCTATTCAGCTTCCCTGGGATTATTCGATCCGGCAGGAATACCTGGATGCTCCTGACGGGAGCGGAAGATATGAGGTTTTAATTAAAAACCTGGTAAATGAGATCGAAATTTCCCGGATTCGCAGGGAGTTTCAGGAAAAAGTCAAAGAAAATATTGACCGGAACCAGAAAGAATACATTTTAAGAGAGCAGTTGAAGATTATCCGCGGGGAATTGGGGGAAGATAATCCCGTTTCAGATGCGGATGAGTTTGAAAAACGGGTTCGCGGTTTAAAAGCGGATAAAGATGTAAAGGATAAGCTGCTAAAAGAAATCGGCCGGTTTAAAGGAATGCCGGGCGGGAGCCAGGAAGGCAATGTGCTGAGGACATACATAGAAACGCTGCTGGAGCTGCCATGGAAAAAGGTATCAAAAGACAATAATGATCTTAAACATGCACAGAAGATTCTGGAAGAGGATCATTATGGGCTGGATCAGGTAAAGGACCGGGTTTTGGAGTATTTGGCGGTACGAACCCTGAACCAGGAGGGAGTCGGTACGATTCTGTGTTTAGTAGGACCGCCCGGAACCGGAAAAACCTCCATTGCCCGGTCGGTTGCCCAGGCGCTGGATAAGAAGTATGTGCGTATCAGTCTGGGCGGCGTTCGCGATGAAGCCGAAATCCGCGGCCACCGCAAAACCTATGTGGGAGCCATGCCGGGACGTCTGGTCGATGGCCTGCGTCAGGCCGGGGTGGCAAACCCGCTGATGCTTTTGGACGAAATTGATAAGGTCAGCAGTGACTATAAAGGCGATACCTCATCGGCTTTACTGGAAGTGCTGGATGCAGAGCAGAATGTAAAATTCCGCGACCATTATGTTGAACTGCCGATCGACTTATCCCGCGTCCTGTTCATTGCCACCGCCAATACAACCCAGACTATTCCGCGGCCGCTGCTTGACCGGATGGAAATTATAGAGGTAAACAGCTATACGGAGAATGAAAAGTTTCATATTGCCAAAAACTATCTAATGGGCAAGCAATTTGCCAGCAACGGCCTGTCGGGAAAACCGATCAGCATTTCCGACGCGGCGATCAGAAGAATCATTCATAATTATACCCGGGAGTCTGGTGTCCGTAATCTTGAACGCCGGATCGGCGAAATCTGCCGGAAGGCGGCAAGAGAATTTTTGGAGCAGAACAGAAAGCAGATCAGAATATCCGAAGACAGACTGGAAAAATATCTTGGGAAAGAGAAGATTTCCTTTGAAGATGCTAATGAAGAAGATGAGGTCGGGATTGTCCGGGGGCTGGCATGGACCAGTGTGGGCGGTGACACGCTGCAGATAGAAGTTAATATCATGCCGGGTAAAGGGGAACTGAAGCTGACCGGTCAGATGGGTGACGTGATGAAGGAATCGGCGCAGACCGCACTAACATACGTACGTTCGATCTGTCCGCAGTACAAAATCCCGGATAATTATTTTGAAAAACATGATATCCATATCCATATTCCTGAGGGTGCGGTGCCCAAGGACGGTCCTTCTGCCGGTATTACCATGGCGACGGCGATGTTGTCGGCCGTGGTCGACCGCAAGGTTTTTGCGAAAGTGGCGATGACCGGCGAAATCACCCTGCGTGGCAGGGTATTGCCGATCGGCGGCTTAAAAGAAAAAATTCTGGCGGCCAAGATGGCGCATGTGGAAAAGGTACTGGTCCCGGTCAGGAACAAACCGGATATTAATGAGTTGTCAAAAGAAATCACCAGAGGACTGCAGATTGTTTTTGTCAAGCACATGGAAGAAGTTATTAAGGAAGCATTCGTATAAGGAGCAGATATGATTATCAGAAAAGTGGAATTGGAAACGGTCTGCGGAATCACCAGTACCTTTCCTGAAAATACCAGGCCGGAATTTGCCTTTGCCGGCAAATCCAACGTCGGCAAATCTTCCCTGATTAATGCCCTGATGAACCGGAAGTCACTGGCCAGAACCTCTGGCCAGCCGGGCAAAACGCAGACTGTTAATTTTTATAATATTAATGATGCGTTATATTATGTGGATCTGCCGGGTTACGGTTATGCCCGGGCATCGGTGGAGGTAAAAGCCAAATGGGGCAAGATGGTAGAACGCTACCTGAAAAAATCCGCCCGGCTTTGCTGCGTATTTCTGCTGATTGATATCCGCCATGAACCGTCGGACAATGATAAAATGATGTATGAATGGATTCGTTCCAACGGCTATGCACCGGTTATTATTGCTACCAAACTGGATAAGTTAAAGCGCAGTCAGGCGGCAAAGCATGTGAAAATGGTACGCACCGGTTTGGGAATGGAAAATCAGGATATTCTGATTCCGTTTTCGGCAGAAACGAAGCAGGGTCGGGAAGAAATATGGGAACTGATTGAACGAATGACAGAGGAGGGGAATTCAATATGACAGGTGACTATATTACGTTTACTATCGCACCACAGAAAAATATTGCATTAATTGCCCACGATAATGAGAAAGCGAAGCTGATTGCCTGGTGTCGCGATCACAAAGAGATTTTAGAGAACCACCGGCTTTATGGAACCGGTACGACCGCCCGGATGATTACCGATCAGACCGGGCTTACGGTCAAGGGCTACAACAGCGGGCCGCTGGGGGGAGATCAGCAGATCGGAGCTAAAATCGTCGAAGGAGTGATTGACTTTGTGATATTTTTCTCCGACCCTCTGACGGCGCAGCCGCATGATCCCGATGTTAAGGCGTTGATGCGAATTGCCCAGGTATACGACATTCCCATGGCGATTAATAATGCTACGGCGGATTTTATGATCACCTCGCAGTTTATGACAACGGAATACCAGCATGATGTAATCAATTTCAGAAAAAATGTAAGTGAACGGGCCGCGGCCCTGTGATATAAAGGTGTAAAGTCTATTCTGTTGTTAAGACTTTACACCTTTTTTATCGCAAGACAGCTCATTAACCACGGTAACGGTTCAGGCAGGCATGGATTTCCTGCTCCCGCGGCAGACACAGTCCCATCACATCGCTATACCATTGATCTCTGCGATCCAGCAAAAGCTTTACCAGATCGGGGACAGAGTAACGGTCTGCCAGCTTTTGTTCCAGGCAGTAGCGCATCATCTGCGCCAGAGCCTTCGTCTGTTCCGTGTCAATTAGTTGCTCCACCGCCCGCAATTCGATCTGGCTTTCACCGATCAAAATGGTGTCTTTCCCAAAAACCTTAACCTTGATGTGGTGATCCCGGCTACTCCGGCAATCCCGTCCGCTTCGATGATCTGGCCGGCCGGAAACCGGCTTGTTATTAAACGTTAACCGGCGGCCGGAAACCGGCAGTTGGAAATCGGGTGCGGCATGAATTGGTTCCATCCCATATCCGGCACAAAATTCCTTTGTCCGTTCGGTAATATCATATGGCTGATAGTGATCCATCTGCAGGATGGTATCTGCGACATAAAAATATGCACCTGAGCTGCCTGCTGCCATAATGGTGGAAATCCCGGTTTTTTCGTAGAGATCCCGGACGCGTTCAATATATGGGGTGATCGGTTCCTGGTTCCGGTGGATAACCTTCTGCATCAGATCGTCCCTAACCATAAAATTAGTAGCAGAAGTATCCTCATCAATCAGAAAGACCCGGCTGCCAGATGCAATTCCTTCGATTACACCCGCGGCCTGGGAGGTACTGCCGCTGGCATCCGCTGTTGAAAAGGAACGGGTGTCTTTTTTATTGGGCAGTTTATTGATAAATAAGGAAATGTCAACATTGCGGATACTGCGTCCGTCTTCCGCCCGCAGTTTAAGGGCGCTGGAATCGGTCACGACATATTCCCGTCCGTCTCCGGCGATGTGCGGATAAACGCCGGCTTCCAAAGCCTTTAGTAAAGTGGACTTGCCATGGTAACCGCCACCCACAATCAATGTGATCCCCTGGGGAATACCCATTCCGGTAATGGTTCCGAAGTGCGGCAGTTCAAGGCTGATCCGCAGAGATTTAGGGGAACGGAATAAAACGGTTTCCGTTTTTTTCATCGGTCGGCTGGAGGCTCCGCTTTCCCGGGGAAGGACGGCACCATCGGCCACAAAAGCAGCCAGGCGGCGTATTTTAAGTTCTTTGCGGATATACTGCTGGTCATCGGCCAGATTAATCATATCCCGGATCCGGGCAGCCTCCTGGTTTTTGTAAAAAAATACCGACCGGACACAATCCGGCAGAAAATTAAAAATAATTATTAATCAGTTCCTTATGGTTCTTCCTTTGGCCGGAAAGCCGATTTCAAACCGGACTGTAATTCCTTTGCTGCCGCAGCCGCAGGAGGTCCGGGAGAGAATCTCCGGCCCCGGACGGCTGGCCGAGATCAGCCCGCTTTTTCCGGATCCCTTTGCACGAAAGTTATATTGGGAGAAAAGCAAGGAACTCTATGTGTCTTGAATTTTTGGAAAATACTGGTTATAATACCCAGAGTGTGATGAATTATAAAGTTGAGGTAAGAAAAATGATCAATGCAGCAATTGTTTTAGAAGGCGGTTCCCTGCGCGGGCTTTTTACATCCGGGGTACTGGACGTACTGGTGGAACAGGGTATCGAGTGTTCTTATGTCAATGGTGTATCGGCCGGCTCGATGAACGGCATGAATTATATCAGCAGACAGACCGGCCGGACCTTAAAGATTAACACGGATTATATTCATGACAAACGTTATATTAGTTTTGAAAATATGATGAAGAACCGCCAGATATTTAATTTTGAGTTTCTTTTTGGGGAGTTGAGTACCGAACTGGTTCCTTTTGACTTCGATACCTTTTATCAGTCGCCACAAACGTTTGAGGTAGTTGCGACCAGATGCCGCACAGGTGAACCTGAATTCTTTGAAAAATCTACCTGCTCAGATATGATGGCGGCGGTCGAAGCTTCCAGCAGCATTCCGGTAATGTCCCGGATGGTTTCCGTAGACAGAAAAAAATATCTTGACGGCGGTATTTCCATGCCGATTGCCTATCAGCGGGCGATCGATCTGGGATATGAAAAGATTATCCTGATTCTGACACGCCACAATGGCTTTCAGAAGCCGCCGTTAAGTCCTCTGATGCGCCGGGTATATGCGCGGTATTTTGCGCCGCTGCCCCGGCTTTCGCAGGCTTTGCATGAAGTACCGGAACGGTATAATAGGATGCAGTTGGAGATCGACCGGCTTAAACAGGCGGGTCAGATTTACGTTATCCGTCCGGAGGTTCCGGTTAAAGTGTCCCGGCTGGAAAAGGATATTCGCAAATTGACCGATTTGTACGGGGAAGGCAGAAGAGTTGCATTAAATCATCTTCCGGCGCTGGAAAAATATCTTGAAATTTAAATTTTATCACAGAATAAACACAATCTGCTGTTATTGTATAATGCAGATAGGAATGAGTGAAATTCTGGAGGAGTTTTTTAGAATGAAACAAAGGAAGTTAGCAACATCAATGGCTGTTGTTCTTGCGGCTGCGGCAGTGACGCCGCCGTTAACAGCAGAAGCCTCTAATAATATGGATTACCGGAAGCGTGTAATTGGCGTGGCCGGGATCATGAACGTCAATACCGGCATGAGCGAATCGGTAACCCGGGCGGAATTTGCCAGAATGCTTGTCAAAGCTTCTTCATACCGGGATTATCTGCCGACAATCAGTAATGTATCTGTTTATGCCGATGTCCCCAAAACACATGAATATGCAGCCAGTATCCGGATTGCTGCTAACGAAGAATGGCTGGTCGGCTATTTGGGGGGAGTATTTAAACCAGATCAGGCCATTACCCTTCAGGAGGCAACCAGAGGACTTCTGGGGCTGCTGGGATATACCAATGCGGATTTTACAGGTGATACAGCCAGTATCCGCATGTCATTGTTTTATAACCTGGAATTAAACAGTCAGGTCGAACGTTATGCGAATGAAATTCTTGATCGTAACGACTGCGTCAATTTATTCTATAATCTGCTTAAAACGGAGATGAAGGACAGTAAAAGTGCATATGCAACTGTCCTTGGCTGTGAAATTAATTCCGACGGCGAAGTCAATCCCATGGGACTTGCCGACACGAATCTGAAAGGGCCAAAGCTGATCCCAAAGGGCCGGCAGCTTGGCGACTATGTTCCGTTTAATGTTCAGCAGGCCAGTATTTTTGTGAACGGCGAGGCTTCCAGCTATGAGTCTTTAAAAAGCCATATAGCGAACGGCTATGTTGTTATATATTATAATCAGTCGGCTAAGACGATCTGGGCTTACCTTACCGATGAAGATGTCCAGACCGGGCGCTGTGCCATTCGCGGTACCGTCGAAAATATTTACTACAGCTCTTCGGATGTCATGACCCCCACCTCCATTACCCTGGACGGGGATTCGGATGAGTATAAACTTGGCAGTTCAGAAATGCAGTTTGCATTTTCCATTTATGGTACGTTACGTGTTGGTGATACGGTGACTCTGATATGT
>Ga0153999_1000494_pt1 | contig 17290 bp, 20 predicted proteins | sample TSNC083MetaG_FD_104675 | JGI IMG/M metagenome (GOLD analysis project Ga0153999, IMG submission 104675) | Attine ant fungus gardens microbial communities from North Carolina, USA - TSNC083 MetaG | ecosystem: Host-associated > Fungi > Mycelium > Unclassified | place: USA: North Carolina, Lumber... | reverse complement strand
TTTGCTTCCGCTTCAACTATTTAGTTAGCTGTTTTTCCTGCCAATATTGCAATTAACAAAAATTTACCTCATTGATCTTTAAAATTTTATGTGATATCTGATAACATCACAAAAATAAAATACCAGATATCACATGCTTTGTCAACCTTTATTTGTTTCATCAGCCAACGGATCGTTATGTGCTGCGTCAATGAACTGATCCTGTTCAGGTGAACCCAGCCGTTCTTTCACCGCTATACTAAACAATTTATAAGCGGTTGCGGTCAGCGGTACACTGACCATCATTCCGACAATACCGCCCACGCCGCTGCCAACTGTAATCGCCGCCAGCACCCAGATACCGGGGAGGCCGATGGAGGATCCTACAACTCTTGGATAGATCAGGTTGTTTTCGGTCTGCTGCAAAATTAAGATAAAAACCAAAAACAACACGGCCTTTATCGGACTCACGGCAAGGATTAAAAGAACGCCAATACCGGCACCAATCCAAGCACCAAAGATGGGAATCAGGGCTGTCGCACCGATAAAAACACCAACAGCTGTTGCATATGGAATCTTTAACAGTAGCATACCACCCATACACAAACTTCCCAATATAATAGCTTCTGTTATCTGACCGACAATAAAACTGGAAAATGTCTCATCGGCGGTTTTTAAAAGAAGCCTTAAGCGTTTCCGCCATATTACAGAAATAAAAGCCCGGCCGACCATTTTCGCCTGATGCGCCAATCTCTTTTTGCCGGATAAAATGTAGATCGCAAAGGAAAAGGTTACAAAAAAGCTGAATATGGCACTTCCCAGACCGCTGAGCATTGCCGAAGCGGAATTCACAATACCACTAATCCCTTGAGTTGCATATCCGATCATCTGATCTCTCAGCTGCTGTTTATTATTTAACAGTCCCTCTGCCCAATCCATACCAAAAAGTCTTTGCAGACATTGTTCTATTTCTCCGTAATTTTCAATTATCCTGTTGATAATAGCCGATATATTAACGCTGAATATGGATAGCGCATTGATCAGCTCGGGAACCAGCAGATTAATAATCAAAAAAAGAACAACCACCACCAGAACCACCGATAACAGGACGGAAATCATCGGTCTGATCTTGTTTAGCGTTTTATTTCCAGAGTGCGGAAAAAGATGTTTTTCTATCCTGACCGCAATGATATTCAAAAAATAGGCCAGAACGCACCCGCTGATTAACGGCAGAATAATTCCCCAAAGAGTAACAATTATTTGAAGAACATGTCTGAAGTATAAGACAATTAATACCAACAGCGCCGCTAATACAAGGTAGCTTGCCTTTTTTCTATTTTCTTCTGTCACTTTCTTTGTCCTTTCTTGATTTTCGATTACTCATAATAATACTTTCATACGATTTATGCCTGCATGAAAAAGAATTAATTTGGGGATCCATAAAACATAAGAAAGCAGCCCGAATCAGGTGGATTTCGAATGTTTCGGATTGCATAAGCACAAAGTACGCAGCAATCCGTGGTATCTTGGAGAAAAAGATATTTTCCGTTAACCTTTGTCATGAAAAATGTCCTCGCAAAATTCATCTTTATTATTTTTCGATAATTACGAGTACACATATTATATAGTAAAAACACGTTTTTGTAAACAACGTGTAAGGCAGAGGAAATCTAATCTTCTGCCTTTTCCTTATTACGTAGCGCAAAATTGAATTCAGTTTTAAGTGGGGGATTAGACGAACCTTGCTCACCAACCATATTAAGCAACGTATATTTGACGATTATTATATTCAGGTATACTTTTCATTCCTTAGATAATAAATTCTCTATTTTACTTGACATTTTTTATTCCCTACATTTTCTACCCTTGAAGTGGATGGAGGATTGCTTTTTGTCATTTTCTCCATCCTCTGCTCGCTGTTTTTGTTGTATATGTAATTATTATATGTGTGCATCAGTTCTTTTTCAAATTTTCTTAGACTGCATCACACATTTTGTTAACAAACACACATTTTAATGTTATAATTGAATATGTAAGGGATATGTTACGCATGAATGAAAGAATAAAAAAACTTCGCAAAACGTTAGAATAACCCAGCAATAACTTGCTGATAAAATAGGAATGAAACGAAATACAATTGCCAACTATGAAACGGGACGTAATGAACCTAGTACAAATGTTATATCGCTTATATGTTGTGAAGAAAATGAACCATAACCAACCGTAATCGCTAGGAAAGGGAGGGAGGAAGGGAGGGAGAAATTATGAAGAATATTTCAAATTATGTTTAGACGATTAAAAAAATAAAAGGAGGCACGTTAATGAAAAAGAAAATTTATATTGCAACATCAGCCTTAATGATTTTGATGGTCGCTTGTTCCACTCCGGCATCAACTGATAATTCTGGTGAAGTTCAGAGTCTACAGGCACGAATTACCGAGCTGGAAAAAGAAAATGAGGACTTAAAGACACAGCTTAACACAGTACCAGAGACAGAGGCAGAAACAGTTGAAGAAACAACTGCCACCAAAAGTGGAACAGAAGTTTCTGTTGGTGATGTAATCACTACTGACACGATGGAAATAACGATCAAGAATATTGAATTATCTTACGATGTTCTACCAGATGATACTTCTGGTTTCTATACTCACTATGAAGCAGATGCTGGTAACGTATACGTACATCTCGACACTGATATCAAAAACTTAGCAAAACAAAACTTAGCATGTGATGATATACTTAAAGCTACGGCTAATTACAACGACGGATATGCCTATTCATTATTTGCTCTTGCAGAAGATACTAGTACTGGATTTACATACGCAAGCATTACAAGCATTAAGCCGCTAGAAACCCTTGGAGTACATTTTTTAGCTAAATGTCCACAAGAGGTTGAAGAAAGTGATAATTCATTATTTGTTACGCTTGAACCCAGCGGCTCAAAAGATTCATACACAATCACAATAAGATAAGATAAAAAGAGCCATCGCTGCGGTAACAGCAAAGAGTCAAACAATTTTTAGATGCTATAAATTTAATATAAAAAAGACCCCGGAAAATAACATTCCGGGGTTTAAATCTTTGCAAGCAACATGTAAGCAACGTGTACATTTCCCTATGATTTCCGGTTGATTCTGACAGTGCCGGAACCATTGATTATATGGATTTTTACACAACTGCAAACGGCTAATATTATCGTTTGGAAAACTGCGGTGCTCTTCTTGCTGCCTTGAGACCGTATTTCTTTCTTTCTTTCATACGCGGATCTCTTGTTAAATAACCTGCCTTTTTCAGGGTTGGCCGGTATTCTCCATCAACCTGAAGAAGCGCTCTTGAAATACCGTGACGGATTGCTCCAGCCTGACCGGTAAAGCCGCCGCCGTGTACATTAACCAATACATCGTATTTATCAGTTGTCTCAGTAGCTACAAGCGGCTGACGAACAACTACTTTTAATGTCTCAAGACCTAAATACTGGTCAATATCTCTTTTGTTGATTGTAATCTTACCGGTTCCCGGTACCAGATATACTCTTGCGATAGATTTTTTTCTTCTACCTGTTCCATAATATTTATTTGCCATGATTACGTCCTCCTTTCTGTACCTTTACTTAGAATTTAATTTCCAGAACTTCGGGTTTCTGTGCTGCATGCTCGTGATTCGGGCCAGCATAGACATGAAGCTTGGTATACATACTTCTTCCTAAAGGTCCTTTGGGAAGCATTCCCTTAACTGCCAGTTCCATTACTCTCTCCGGTTTTTTGGCCAACATTTCGCGCAGGGTGGTTTCTTTCATTCCGCCTACGTAATCAGAGTGATGATAATAAATCTTCTGATCCAGTTTCTTACCGGTTACTTTAATTTTATCTGCGTTTACTACGATTACGTAGTCGCCACAATCCATATGCGGAGTATAAATCGCTTTGTTCTTTCCTCTTAAAACTTTTGCTACTTCTGAAGCCAAACGTCCTAATGTATATCCGGCAGCATCTACTACATACCATTTTCTTTCAATCGTCGCTGGACTAGCCATAAAACTATTCATTGGTCAACCTCCTGTTATATTGCCTGTTCCACGATGTTTGCTACAACATCTTTGCTAATTATTTATTGTAAATGCCAGTTCCGGGGCTTTGGATCCGACAATTCAATCTAACGTCACAGTTATACATTATATTACACCAATACCATGGTGTCAACCATTTTTTCCTGTATTTACAAGGAATTTTGTACTTCTCGGGCACAGTACCAGGTTGCCGGCACAGCACTTTTGCGTTCTGCCATACAATAAATTTCCATCATTGCCAGATTCTCTTCTTCTGTCAGCCTGGTCATGGCATCCGCCATCTCCTCCGGCATGAGTTCATCAATCTGGTAACGGCCATAGCAGTCCCCCTTTTTCAGCCGGTCATATTCCAGATCAATCAAATAGACTGCCCGGGCACCATTTAAAAAGGCATGATGAATCTTTTTGCAAAGCAGCCTGCGCCAGGCTTCATCCTGGCACCGTTCAATCAGAAAATAGGCAACCTGCTCCTCCTTAATATGAGACTGCAAAACATTATAATTCCATTCATCATTTTCATTATAAACCCACGGTGCCAATACCGTCTCATATTTTAAATCAATCAGGGTCAGACCTTTGGCCGGTGCCGTCTTTCCGGCTTGCTGCCGGTTCCTGGCCTTAAGAATATCCACGATCTGCTCCGGGCGGTATTGCCCCATGCCGATCTCCATCAGAGTACCGGCAATGATCCTTACCATATGATAAAGAAATCCGCTGCCGCTAACCCGGATGCTGATGATATCATGCTTACGGGTAATCTCCAAGCTGTAGATCGTGCGCACCGTATCTTCGACATGCGTACGGGCGGTGCAGAAGCTCTTAAAATCGTGTTCACCGACCAGATACCGGGCGGCCTGCTGCATTTTCTCAAGGTTCAGCGGAACATGGCAAAAATAGGCATATAACCGTAAAACCGGCATTTCCACCCGGCGGTTAAAAATCCTGTATTCGTAAGTTTTTACTCCGTTGCATTTTCTGGGGTGCCAGCCTTCCGGCACTTCTTTCGAATTTTGAATCCGGATATCCTCCGGCAGCCTTTGATTCAGGGCAAAGCAGATTTTCTCCGCCGGCATCCGGTGGCTGGTATCGAAAACCGCCACATTGCCCATTGCATGAACTCCTGAATCGGTTCTGCTGGCACCGGTCACCTGGATCGGTTCCTGAAGCAGACCGGTCAGCTCCCGGTTTAATACCTCTTCAATGGTAATCCCATTGGGCTGAAGCTGCCAGCCATGATAATTGGTTCCATCGTAAGCAACTGTCAGCATGACACGTTTCATAGTCCCTCCTTTAAACAGCCCGCAGTAAAATAATAATGCCCAGATAAATGAAGAAAAAGACATAGGTAAGACGGTCTCGGGCAGCGTAGCAAAGCGGTTTCATCTTGGTCCGCCCTTCACCGCCGTGATAGCAGCGCGCTTCCATTGCCATCGCCAGGTCGGTTGCCCGCCGGAAAGCGGAAATAAACAGCGGTACCAGCAGCGGTATCATATTTTTAACCCTCCGGATAAGATTCCCGCTCTCAAAATCGGCTCCTCTGGCCATCTGAGCCTTCATAATCTTGTCAGTTTCTTCTATCAGGATAGGAATAAACCGCAGGGCAATCGACATCATCATTGCCATCTCATGTACCGGAACTCTGATCCTGTTCATAAAATTCAGGCCTTTTTCCAGTCCGTCCGTCAGGGCATTGGGGGTTGTCGTCAAAGTCATAATGGAAGACCCAACCACCAGCAGAACCAGCCGCAAAGCCATAAAAACCGCTGTCTGCAGACCCTCCCAGGTTATTTTCAAAAATCCCAGCCGAAAAATTTCCCGGCCATCAGTCAAAAACAGATTAAAACTGACGCTGACTACCATAATAAAAACAATTGCCTTTAAGCCTTTTACCATAAAAGAAAACGGTACTCGGGAGGCACGGACCGCCACTGTCAGAAACAGAACCGCCGCCAGATACCCCCAGACATTTCCGGCCAGAAATAAGGATATAATATAAACCATCGTACCAAAAAGCTTCGTCCTTGGATCCAGGCGGTGCAGTACGGAATCAGCGGGATAGTATTGTCCCAGTGTAATATCTCGGATCATCTCTTTTCGTTCTCTTTCCTAATTTTTGTCCTTATAAAGCCTTAAGATCTCTGATCTTGCCTCTTCTACCGTAGTAATATCAGTTGAAACCGGAACGCCGTGATTTTTCAGTTCATGTACCACATAGGTGATCTGCGGTGCGGCCAGCCCGATTTTCTCAAGCTCCCGGTAATGTCTAAAGACCTCTTTAGGCGATGCGTCAAACATTTTTTCGCCCTGATTCATAACGATCAGCCGACCCGCATAACGGGCAATATCCTCCATGCTGTGAGACACCAGAATTATAGTTATTCCTTCTGTATCATGAAGTACGGCGATCTGATCGAGGATCTCGTCACGCCCGCGGGGATCGAGTCCGGCTGTCGGTTCATCCAAAATCAGCACCTCCGGATGCATCGCCAGCACGCCCGCGATCGCCACACGCCGTTTTTGTCCACCGGACAATTCAAATGGTGACTGCTGCCAGTATTTTTCATTCAGTCCGACCTGCCGAAGCGCCTGTTCGGCACGTGCATTTATCTCGGACTGGGAGAGGCCGAGGTTTTTAGGCCCGAAACATACGTCTGAAAACACGTCTACTTCGAACAGCTGATGCTCCGGATATTGAAATACCAGCCCTACCTTACTGCGGAGTGCCTTCATATCAAAGCCGTCTTCATAGATATTTTCCCCATTATAGTATATCCTTCCATCGGTTGCCCGGATTAATCCGTTCAGGTGCTGAATCAATGTCGATTTGCCGGAACCGGTGTGTCCTATCAAGCCGACAAACTCTCCGTCGGTGATTTCAAGACTGACATCTTTTAGGGCATACTGCTCGAAAGCCGTTCCCTGACTGTATATATAGTTAATATGTTCCGCTTTTATTGCCATTTATCTTTCATCCTCCAGCGTTACCTGCTCTGGGTAACGCTCCTTCATCAGCGGAAGCAGGTATCCCATCAGTTCCTTATACGTAAGAATGCCATCCGGCAGATCTATCCCGGCCTGTTTCAGTTCATAGGCCAGTTCCGTTACCTGCGGTACGTCCAGCCGTAAGGATTTTAATTTGGCCACTTGGGAAAAAATTTCTCTTGGTGTCCCGTCCATCACCAGTTTTCCGTCATCCATCACCAGCACGCGGTCCACATCAATTACCTCTTCCATATAATGTGTAATCAGAAGAACCGTAATGCCTTCTTTTTTATTTAGCTCATGAATGGTTTTGATAACCTCTTTCCGACCGTTGGGATCCAGCATGGCGGTTGGTTCGTCCAGTATAATACACTCCGGCTTCATAGCCATCACCCCGGCAATCGCCACCCGTTGTTTTTGTCCGCCGGAAAGTTTGTTGGGCGATTTCAGCCGGTAGGCTGTCATCCCGACGGCAGCCAGGCTTTCATCCACCCGGCGCCAGATCTCATCGGTCGGCACGCCTATATTCTCCGGCCCGAAGCCGACATCCTCCTCGACCACATTGCCGATAATTTGATTATCAGGATTTTGAAATACCATACCAGCCGTCTTTCTGATATCCCAAATATGAGATTCGTCGGAGGTTTTCATGCCCGATATCCAGACAGTCCCCTCCGTTGGCAGCAAAATTGCATTGACTTGCTTGGCAAATGTTGACTTGCCGGAGCCGTTATGCCCCAGAACGGCGACAAAATCACCTTTTTTTATATCCAGTGTCAGTTCGTCAATGGCACGGTTTACCTCTTCAATATGGTCCTCTTCGTCCCGGCGGACATAATCGTATATTAACTTGGAAGCTTTAATAATTCCCATGCTGGATTCTTCCTTTCCCGGTATTTTCTTTGCCGCTTGTTATTATCATACGTTTCTCAATTTTAAGCGAAAAAGCAGTAACAGTCAAGTCAGGTTTTGAGAATAAAATAACTTGTAAAACATTTTTTACATGTTAGCCATGCTGGACGAATATCCACCTCTGCAAAAAATGTATCAGGCCGGTGACGGGAATACCCAGTTGTTTTACTTAAAATATGCGGAAGCAGCATTTTCTGCAATGACGGGCGAATCCAGGATCATCCGGTTTTAAATACATAGAGCCGGAAACAAAACCGCTTAAACCGGGATGTTTCCTGCTTTTAATTAATTTCCATCTCCCAGTTTCTTAATTCGTCTGGAATGGATTATTCTTTCACTGCCCATGAATTGAAAAAGAGACCACAATCACTTGCTTGTGATTAAGACCTCTTTGAAGCAATCTATTGGCGCAATCCGCTGGAACCCAGCCAATGTCCGTCAATGGAAGTATCGTGTGCCATAGTACCGTCTTCATACAGATAATAGTATTTCCCCGGTTCAACCATCACCCAGCCGGTCTGAACCGCACCATCCTTCCCAGCATAATACCAGTTATCTGCATAGACAAACCAGCCAACCGCCATCGCGCCGGAATCACCGAGGTAATACCTGATGCCGTCGATATTCTGCCATCCGGTCTGACGGACTCCGGCGGCATCAAACAAATACCAGGTGCCTTTAATCATAAACCAGCCGTTATTCAGCATATTGCCGTCGATATCTTCATACAAAGTACCCTCCAGGTAATTACGCCATTTGCCTTCGGTAATTCCCTGCACTGCAGTCCCGCGGTAATCCACCGTCGGAGAAGCCACCCAACTGCCGGCCGTCACATAAGCCTGTTCACTAATCTTCGGTGTCGCCCGGACAACAAAGAAATAAGAATGTAAATCATTCATATATTCGGAAAAATCGCATCTTACTTCGGTTGTCCGTTTTGTCATAACGGCTTCCATGTCTTCATTATCCCAGTCAATACTGCTGCGCCAGTTATCTTCATCCCGATCCACGTTATCGGCAATAAAGAGCTTGACCTGATATTCATGGGCTTTACTGACTGTATTCCAGCGGCCGACGGTGTCGGACTCCCACCAAACATGCTGTGGCTGCCCCAGGCAAACCTGTTCCACACTTTTATCCGAAGCATACGCCGATAGGGAACCGGCATTCCCGGCCATACCAACTGCAATTGTCAACGCTGTTATAGCAGCGGCAATATTGCGAAGGTTTTGTCTCATTTATCTTTTTCCTCTCTTAACTGGTTTCTTATTTTCTCCACACTCCGTCCTGATCGACATAAAAGGTATCAACCCAGGCATTAACAGCTTTATTTCCCTGTCCCGGATAGAAGTAGTACCAGTTTCCGTCCACCTGAGTCCACCCCTCTGCCATTACACCATCCGACAAAAAGTAATAGATACTTCCATTCAATTCCAACCAGCGGTTTTTCAGCAGGGCTCCCAGAACAAAGTCGTTACCGATATTCAGGAAATACCAGCGGGAACCTTCCTTAATCCATCCGGTTGACATATTGCCGTTATCCGCAAGACAATAGGTGTAGCCGCTTTTGGTCTGCCAGCCCGTAAGCATCTTACCGTCTTCACCGAACAGAAACCAGCTTTCACTGATATAGGCCCAATTATTTTTCGCATAGGTACCGTCGGGATAGTAATAATACCAGGCACTGTTTAAATAGCGCCACCCAGCCGTGGTTGTGGAGGTATCGCTGCTACTCTGGCCGCTGCTGCTCTGGCCGCTGCCGTCGGAAACATCTTCTTTGGCAATATAAATCTCTCCTGACTCCACCCACTCACTTTTGGTTCCGTATTGTTCTTCGGTGCTGGTTTTGGCAATGGTCCGCACGCGGAAAGAATAGGTTCCTGCTGATGTCATATAGGGATAAAAGTTATAGGAAGTGGAGGATGTCTCGATCTTATGTACCGAGCTGGAGCCGCGTCGTAAAGCCACTTCATAATAGCCGGTGCCGCCTTCGCTTGGTTTTGACCATTTGGCGGTACCTTTTGAATTGTCTTTCCAACATGCCTCCTCAGGCTCTGCAAAGGTGCCTTTAATCGCTTTGGTCTTTAACTTGACAATCAGACTATCATTTTTTTTACTGGCGCTGACAAACGTTCCTTTTTTGACGGACACATTGCTGGAACGGTAGGTGCCCTTAAAATAGTCTTCATTTGTATCCACTGGAGTCAGTGTCACCTTCATCTGCGGCTGGTCTCCCACTTCCATCGTCCGGCTGGTTGATGTTATCCATTCGGCATCGGCAATATAGTAGCGGTCGGTAGATACTGAGACAACAATATCTCCTTCATCCACGGATGTACTGCCACTATTGTCAATACTGATATTCGGAAGCTTGTCTCCGGGATTCAGTTCCGAATTAACAGTCACCGTTACAGAAGATATGACACCGGCAAACCCGGGAAATATCATAACAGAGCTGATAACCGCCGCCAGCAGAATACTGATCCCCCATCTACTGTTTTTGTTCATAACTCTCCCCCTTTTCATCAATACAATATATTTCTATTATATTATCTGGATAGAATTGGGTCAACTTAAGATATTCTTACCAAAATAAGTCTAAATTGTGTTTGGAGAAGGGATTGGCGGGATATGAGAGGCGGGGCTGGGGGGGGTTCTAAATACATGTGTATATTCATATCAATAATATATAATTAGATTTGGAAATAGCGGAGGTTTTGAAATGAACAGTTCACATACTTATATAATTGCCGAAATAATTAAAGCTTGTCAGTATAAGAATTATTTGGAATTAGGAATACAATCTGGCGTGACTTTTAATTATATCAAACCTTCAGTGGAACATGCAGTCGCTGTAGATATAAATGATACAGACTCTATAGCTCCAAAGGATTTCTATCATATGACAACCGATGATTTTTTTAAACAGAATACAACTTTATTTGATGCCATTTTCATTGATGCGTGCCATGAATATGAGCAAGTAAAAAAGGATTATAATAATGCCGTTAAATGTTTAAACAAGGGCGGAACAATCTTTTTACATGATACTGATCCGGACTGTGAGGAATATTTGCTTCCAATCTGGTGCGGCGACAGCTGTAAAATGAATCAGTACTTACAGAACTTAGAGCACTGTCAATTCGTTACCATTCCGATAGACAAATGTGGATTATCTATCGTTAGAATGAAAAATGATAATCGCTTTGCTCAGTTCGTAGCAGATTAAATTAAAAAAGCACCGGCAGACAACTAAATGCCTGCCAGTGCTGCCTATTCTACAACAATTCTAAAAGAACTTCCATCGCCCCATCGCCCTTACGCTGGCCGATCTTCACGATCCTGGTATATCCGCCGTTGCGGTTTACATACTTCGGAGCTACCTCGTCAAATAATTTTGCCGGGATATCTGCTGATTTTGTATTTTTTTTCTTTCCTGCAGGTGTTGCCGGAATCTCTGTTACATCGTACAAAACTTTCAGCATCTGACGTCTTGCGTGCAGTCTGGAAGGATTATCTTTTTTGATCTCTTTCTGAACCTCATCATAAACAGTTACTTTCTTACCGTTTACTACTTCTTTCACCCGTTTGCCGTCCTTATCTTTACGTGCGACTTTAGCGGTGACGGTAACGGTTTCGAAGTTATCTTTTTCTTTTATAGCTAACGCAACCAGTCCTTCTGCTACTTTACGGATCTCTTTTGCTCTAGCTTCGGTTGTTTTGATTTTTCCATTGTACAGCAATGCCGTTACCTGATTGCGGATCAATGCTTTTCGCTGGCTGGAATTTTTTCCCAGTTTTCGATAGCCTGCCATAATTGTTTTCCTCCATTTCATGCGGAGAGCGGCCACGCTGCTTTGGTCTTACTGGCCGGCATCATCCATTGTTTGAAGTACCGGGGTTAAGCGCTTTGGACTTATAAACCCCGGCACTATATTTGTTTGGTTCATTCTTCGCTCGGATTAAGCTGAAGACCCAGTTCTTTTAACTTGGCCAATACTTCCTCTAAGGATTTGCGTCCCAGATTACGAACCTTCATCATATCCTCCGGAGTTCTGTTGCACAGCTCCTCAACGGTATTGATTCCGGCCCGCTTCAGGCAGTTGTAAGAACGTACGGACAGTTCCAGTTCATCAATATTCATTTCCAGAACTTTTTCCTTTTCATTTTCTTCCTTTTCTACCATAACCTCTGCAGTTCTGGCATTTTCAGAAAGGTCTATGAACAGGTTTAAATGCTCGCTCAAAACTTTGGCGGCAAGACTCACTGCTTCATCAGGAGCCAGGGTACCGTCGGTGAATACGCCCAGAGTCAGTTTGTCATAATCGGTAACCTGACCCACACGGGTATTTTCAATTGACATATTCACCCGCTCAATGGGGGTGTAAATGGAGTCAATCGCAATGACACCAATCGGCAGTTCGTCATTTTTGTTCTTGTCTGCACTTACGTATCCGCGGCCTTTGGTAATGGTAAGCTCCATGTAGAATTTACTGTCGGTACCGCCGCTCAAGGTTGCAATCACCTGATCCGGATTCATAATTTCAATATCCGGATCAGCCTGAATGTCGGCTCCGGTAATTACACCCTCGCCTTCAAATTCAATGTATGCGGTTTTAGCTTCACTGCTGCTGCTGTTGTTTTTGATCGATAAGCCTTTAATGTTCATGATGATTTCAGTAACATCTTCCTTAATACCCGGAATCGAACTGAACTCATGCAAAACGCCGTCGATTTTCACCTGACTTACTGCCGCTCCCGGCAATGAAGACAACATAATTCTTCTCAGTGAGTTCCCCAATGTGGTACCATAGCCTCGCTCAAGCGGTTCAACTACAAACTTTCCATACTTCTTATCATCTGAAATTTCAACAATCTCAATGTTTGGTTTTTCGAACTCGAACACGAATAGCCCCTCCTTCTGGGTTACTTTATCGAGGGATATTAATATTCTAATTATTTAGAATACAACTCGACGATAAGCATTTCGTTTACTGGAACATCAATTTCTTCTCTGGCCGGCAATGCTTTTACAGTACCACGCAGATTTTCCTGGTCAACCTCCAGCCAGGCCGGAACCATGCGTCCGCCGGTCATTTCCAGAACATCTTTATATCTCTGGGAAGATTTCACCTTTTCTTTAATTTCAATGACGTCACCAGCTTTAATCAGGTAGGATGGGATGTTTACACATTTTCCATTTACCAGAATGTGCTTATGGTCGACAATCTGTCTGGTCTCGCGTCTGGTACGTCCGAAGCCCATACGGAATACAACGTTATCCAGTCTTCTTTCCAGCAGAATCATCAGATTCTCACCGGCAATGCCTTCCATTTTTTCTGCTTTCGCATAGTAGTTTCTAAATGGTTTTTCCAGCACGCCGTAAATAAATTTTGCTTTCTGCTTCTCACGCAGCTGAAGCCCATATTCACTCATTTTTCTGTTTGATCTTTTTAATTCTCTGTTTGATTTTTTATCAATTCCTAAAAACAGCGGATCTAAACCAAGGGATCTGCATCTTTTAAGAACAGGAACTCTATCTACTGCCACTTTTTAGTACCTCCTATCAGACTCTTCTACGTTTTGGCGGACGACAGCCGTTATGTGGAACCGGAGTTACGTCCTTTATACTAGTTACCTCAATACCGCATGCGGAAAGTGCACGAATTGCCGCCTCACGGCCTGAACCAGGTCCTTTTACCATCACGTCTACCGATTTTAAGCCATGTACTAAAGCTGCTTTAGCAGCAGTTTCTGCAGCCATCTGCGCTGCATACGGAGTAGATTTCCTTGAACCTCTAAATCCCAGACCACCAGCACTTGCCCATGAAATCGCATTACCCTGAGTATCTGTTAAGGTAACGATAGTGTTATTAAAAGATGACTGGATGTGTGCCTGTCCGCGTTCAACGTTTTTCTTTACACGCTTTTTTGTCACTTTTTTAGTGGACATTTTTTTAGCCATTTTAAACTAACCTACTTTCTTTTTGCTTCATTTGAATCCTGTTCCTGTTTTTAAAACATGCAACGTGATTCTGTTTGTTTGTTATTATTTCTTCTTGTTTGCAACGGTCTTACGAGGACCTTTACGGGTTCTGGCATTGGTCTTGGTCTTCTGACCGCGAACCGGCAGACCTTTTCTGTGACGGATACCGCGATAGCATCCGATTTCCTGAAGTCTTTTGATGTTCATAGCAATTTCTCTTCTTAAATCACCTTCCACCATCTGAGAATCAGCGATCACATTTGCAATCTTCTTTACTTCATCGTCGGTTAAGTCCTTGACACGAGTGTCAGGATTAACGCCCGCTGCTGCAAGAATACGATTTGAACTTGTTCTACCAATGCCGTAGATGTAAGTCAAACCAATTTCAACACGTTTTTCCCTTGGTAAATCAACACCTGCAATACGAGCCATATGCGTCGTACACCTCCTTAATATTTGTTTTTTTAACCTTGCCTTTGTTTGTGCTTAGGATTTTCACAGATTACTCTGATACTGCCTTTGCGCTTGATGATTTTGCACTTCTCGCAAATCGGTTTTACTGATGATCTCACCTTCACGGCAATTCTCCTTTCTTCTTGTGCGTCCTGTTTTACAGAACATCCAAATAGCCCTGAAAAAAAGGGCATATTTGTACAAACGGGTTTCCGTTTGGGCAAACTTCACCCCGTATATCAACAAAGTCGCCATAACATTATATCAAACGCTACTTGATAATGCAAGTATTTTTTTCCAACTTTGTATCAGACGGGAAGCCCAAACTCCGCTTCGCTTTGTTCGGGCTGCGGGCACCAATCCCTGGCTCCCTTATTTGTCCCTCCAGATAATTCTTCCTTTCGTCAGGTCATAGGGAGATAGTTCAATCGTCACCTTGTCTCCCGGCAGGATACGGATATAGTGCATCCGCAACTTGCCGCTGATGTGGGCCAGCACCTGATGACCGTTTTCCAGTTCCACCTGGAACATAGCATTCGGCAGTTTCTCCACTACCCTTCCTTCAATTTCAATCACGTCTGCTTTTGACATGCGTCTTTACCTCCTGATTACCGCAATGGCTTCTTAAGTAATACTTGATACAGTTTTTAATTTCCTCATCGCTTATGGGGAACTGCCGGATGAACGGTTCTTTGATAAGCTGAACATGTTTCTTATTTTTCCGTTTTGGTTTTTTAACGGTTCGATGTTTCCCATCCGCTAAGGTAACATATTCCCCGTCCTCTGCCAATATTACAAAATACCGGCCTGTGTCATGTCCGGCCAGGGATCTTGCCAAACAGCCGGGTTGATATGTCATCATGTTATTTCCTCCATCCCTATAATAAGGACAGGATTTCCGGCTCTCCATCCGTAATCAGAATTGTGTTTTCATAATGAGCGGACAGCGAACCATCATCGGTTACAACAGTCCAGTCATCACTCAGCCACACCACATCCGGCCTTCCTGCATTAATCATCGGTTCAATCGCCAGGGTCATCCCGGGAACCAGCCTGACGCCTTTGCGCCGTTGGGCAAAATTCGGCACCTCGGGTTCTTCATGGAGATTCTTCCCGATTCCATGCCCGACCAGATCGCGTACTACTCCATAACCAAAGCTTTCGGCATAATTCTGAATTGCGGTAGAAATATCATTCAGATGATTGCCGGCTTTTGCATATTTTATTCCTTCAAAAAAAGACTGTTTTGTTACGTCAATCAGCTTTTGTATTTCCGCCCCCACCGTACCGACCGCATGTGTGCGTGCCGCGTCGGAGTGATAGCCCTTATAGATAACGCCGGCATCCAGACTGACAATGTCTCCGTCACCCAGAAGCCGCCGGCTGCTGGGAATCCCATGAACCACTTCATCATTAACCGAAACACAAATAGACCCCGGAAAACCATTATAATTCTTAAAGGAGGGAATGCACCCGTAGCCGCGGATAATTTTTTCTCCCAGGTGATCCACATCCATTGTGGACATACCCGGCTTTAATGCCTCAGCCAGTTCTTCATGTACCTTTGCCAGGATTCTTCCGGCTTCCCGCATTAACTCAATTTCTCTGTCTGATTTTATGGATATTGACATAACTTACGCCTCCAGGACTTTCGTGATGTCCGCAAATACTTCATTCATATTTTTTGTTCCGTCTACGGTGACTAAAATATTTTCATTTCGGTAATATTCGATTAACGGCTGGGTTTGATTATGGTATACTTTCAGGCGTTTCCCTACGGTATCCGGTTTGTCATCGTCACGCAGCACCAGACTCTGTTTGCAGGCATCACAAAGGCCTTCCTGCTGCGGCGGATTAAATTCAATATGGTAGATTGTACTGCATTCCGGACAGGCTCTTCTTCCGGCCATCCTGGCCACAATACGTTCATCGGGTACATCCACATTAACCGCATAGTCGATCTGCCCGCCGCGCTCTAAAAGCGCGCTTGTCAAGCTGTCTGCCTGTGGTATCGTGCGGGGAAAACCGTCCAGAACATAGCCGTTGGCACAATCCGCTTCACTAATACGGTTAAGCAGCATCCCAATGGTTACGTCATCCGGCACCAGTTGTCCCTGAGCCATATAGGACTTAGCTTTCATGCCCAGTGCTGTGCCATTTTTAATGTTGGCACGGAATATATCGCCGGTCGATATATGCGGAATCGCATATTTTTCTGCAAGTTTTTTCGCCTGTGTGCCCTTTCCGGCACCCGGAGCTCCCAACATTATAATCTTCATTGACAAATCCCTCCATACCAGAAAAAGCTGCCGCTTTGTTTACGCGCAGCAGCCATCTCTTTTGCTTAGTCATTCAAAAAACCTTTATAGTTTCGAACTACCAGTTGTGACTCTATTGATTTGATAGTTTCCAGGATAACACTGACAATAATAATCAGCGAGGTACCCAGAAATGACAACCGGCCGATATTAAATACACCGGATATCACAAGCGGTATACTGCTGATGATAATCAGCGCAGCCGCACCAATAAAGATGATATAGCTTAAAATTTTGCTCAGGTAATCAGATGTTGGTTTACCCGGACGGATACCGGGAATAAACCCGCCTGACTTCTTCATATTATTGGCTACTTCCAGCGGATTAAAGGTAATAGATGTGTAAAAATATGCGAACAACACAATCAAAACCATATGGATTATGGCACCGATTGTATAAATCGGCTCCGCCGGCTTAAACCAATGGGACGAATTCAAAAGCTTCAAAATATGGCCGGCAATTCCTTTCGGATCCTGGGTAATAAACTGGGCAATGACAACCGGAAACGACATAATTGATGACGCAAAGATAACCGGAATAACGCCTGCCGTGTTGACCTTCAGCGGTATATGGGAGGACTGGCCGCCCACCATC
>Ga0153999_1000493_pt1 | contig 17311 bp, 12 predicted proteins | sample TSNC083MetaG_FD_104675 | JGI IMG/M metagenome (GOLD analysis project Ga0153999, IMG submission 104675) | Attine ant fungus gardens microbial communities from North Carolina, USA - TSNC083 MetaG | ecosystem: Host-associated > Fungi > Mycelium > Unclassified | place: USA: North Carolina, Lumber... | reverse complement strand
AGAGGATTTTGGGGATAGTTTGTAATCCGGCGGGTTCTTCCCGGGCGATGTAGTATAACAAGTATGCTGGCAATCTAATATGAGATGCCAGCATATTTTATTGTGTCACAGTCAATCTGAAAGATTTCGTGTGGACTTGTTTATATTGCGGCAAGGGGTTGCAGCAAACAAATAAATGCACTTTTGGATTTCTCGATCAAATCAAAAGCTCCCTCAGCCATCACCCATGCATACCCCGCTCCATCCATTAAGTATATTAGCGTTTCATACAGTAACAGTATATCCGACTGATTCGCAATCTCATTGTTTTTTTGCGCCCGTTCAACCAGGTTAATCATAGCTTCTCGCAAATATATATTTTCGGGCAATAACGGAGATTGCCGGTTTGATAAGTATACCTTAAACACTTCCCTGCTCACGTTAACACCCGTTTCCACCGAACGTTTGACATATTGCTCCGTCAGCAACCATAGCTGTGAGACCGCTGTTTCACCTTTTAATATCATTGCCATATTTTGTTCAATGTCAGAGTTTACATTGCCAAAAAAACCAATAATCAAATCTTCCTTCGTTTTGTAATGGAAATAGAACGCGGTTTTTGATATACCATATGTGCTGCAAATCTGCTTTATTGTGACATTGTCATAGCCATGTTCTTCAAACAACGCGATTGCGCATTCCATTAATTCAGTTTTTGTATTCCCGTTCCCACTGCGACTGATGACTTCCACCTCCAAATGACATGATTTTATTTGATTATACATTTTTACCAATTTAAAAGCAACCAGTTAGTGGATTTCGCTATTTTTCCTTAATGAATCGCAAAATCATTGACAATAGTACACAGAGAAGATAAAATGTATAATAGTACCATGGTACTATTATAATATGACCAAGGTAATATTGCCAAGCAATTATGAGATGAAGGGGGGGAGTAAGACGTTTTCGGAACTATCCAAAGCTGAACAGGAGGATATTATATGAATAGCTATGAAAAACTTATGTCACCAATCAAAGTCAACGGGTTGACTGTGAAGAACCGCATTTTCGTCCCGCCAATGGGAACAAATGCCTGCAACAGCAAAGGCGAGCCTCTGGACGAAATGGTCGAGTATTTTAGAAATCTTGCCCGAGGCGGGGCGGGACTGATTGTAATGGAAGTGGCTGACGTTGATGGAAGCAGAAGATACAACAGACTAGTGCTGGGAATCTATGATGATTTTCTGATCCCCGGGTGGAAAAGACTGACGGAAGCTATCCATGAGGAGGGTTCAAAGGTCGTTGCACAGCTTATCCATGCCGGTACGATTCCCTTGATCGACGAGCCGGGCCAGTTAGGGCCAGTTGGAGCATCGCCCATTCCCCATATATATAACCAAAACCGCATTCCCCATCAGTTAACAGTTGAGGAAATGCAGATAATTAAGCAAAAGTATGTTGCTGCGGCCAGGCGCGCGAAAACGGCTGGGTGCGACGGGATTGAAGTGCATAGCGCCCACTGCCACGGTTTGCTTGGCGCGTTTGTGTCGCCGTTACATAACAAGCGTTCTGACGAGTACGGCGGAAATATATTTGGCCGCATGAAATTTCCATTGGAAATCATTCGCGCAATCAGGGCTGAGTGCGGTCCGGACTACCCTATCTCTGTACGGATTTCCGGCAGCGAAATGGAAGATGGCGGAAATACAATAGACGATACCTGTATTATGGCACAGTTATATCAGGAAGCGGGCGTTGACTTCTTTGACGTTTCAAACGGTACGCTGATTAAAGTCGAAACCGTTTTGCCGCCTACCGGCATTCCACAGGCAATCAATGCGGATTTCGCCGCCCGAATCAAGCAGGTGGTGGATGTTCCTGTCGGCACCGTTGGGCGCATCAAGGATCCCTGGGTAGCGGAAGAAGTTATCCGTTCTGGAAAAGCTGATTTTGTGTTAATGGGCAGGGCGCTGATTGCTGATCCAGAGCTTCCCAACAAGACAAAAGAGGGCCGAATTGACGATATCCGGCCTTGTATCGGTTGCTCTGAATGCGTTACATCTGCAATGTACGGCGGCGCTACCAATTGTTCCTTGAATTTCAGCATCGGCCACGAACTCGACTGTGAGATTAAAAAAGCAGATACCGCGAAGAAAGTCCTTGTGGTTGGCGGCGGGCCTGCCGGGTTGGAAGCTGCCCGCGTTGCGGCACTTCGTGGACATAATGTAACGCTGATGGAGAAGTCCGACGCATTGGGTGGACAGTTTACATTAGCTTCTTTCCCGCCGACAAAACAAGAGTTGGCGAATGGCCTCAAATATCAGATCCGGGAAGTAGAGCGATTGGGCGTTAAGGTGATGACAAATAAAGAAGTCACCAGGCAGGTTGTAGAGGAATGCGCGCCGGATGAAGTGATTGTCGCCACAGGCGGAACGCCTGTGGCTCCGGAATGGCTTATGAACGGCGCACACAAGAACGTGGTTACCTCCTGGGAGGCGCTGAAGGGACTGGAGACAATCGGCCTGAATATTCTTGTGATCGGCGGCGGTCAGGTCGGATGTGAAACAGCTGACTTTCTTGCGACCCCGCATTATGTACGTGGGCTGGCGGCCAGGAAGGTCACCGTGATCGAAATGCAGGGCAATATTCTCATGGATGATTATTCTGCAAACAGAAACCTGCTGGTACATCGCCTGCATCATAAGAACGTAGATATTATCACCGGGGCGAAGGTCGAAAAAATTCTTGCAGACGGCATTACCTACGAGCAGGATGACCAATCTCACACCTTAACCGGCATTGACACCATCGTTTCCGCAATGGGCACGAAATCAAATAACGAGCTTTTCAACAAACTAAAGGAAAGCGGGTGGCATGTATCTATTGCCGGAGACGCCCAAAAGCCGCGTAAAATAATGAATGCGGTATATGAGGGTGCACAAGCGGCAAGACGAATCCAGTAATGTAGAAGACCAAAATTCAATAAGGAGGGTATATTTATGTCATATCCAAAATTTCTATCACCGGCCAAAATTGGCAGCTTGGAACTGAAAAATCGCAGCATCTTTCCTCCAATGGGAACATCACATGTAATCAACAGTAAGATTGGAGACAGAACCATCAACTACCATGTTCGCCGGGTGCAAGGCGGCTGCGCTATGAATATTGTTGAGATTGCGAGTGTGCACATCACATCCTCTGCACCCGGAACCCCTGGTATTTGGGATGACGAATTTCTTCCCGGACTTACCAGGCTGGCATCGGCAATCAAAGATGCCGGTGGCCGGGCCTGTATCCAGCTCTGGCATGGCGGCAGACAGACATCCGGCAAACCGTATGGCGGTCCGCCTTGGGCACCATCCGCGATCCCCTGTCCGGTTATTCAGGAGACACCTCACGCGATGTCCATTGATGAGATACATGAAGTAATTGAGGCATATGGCGACGCTGCGGTCAGAGCAAAGCGGGCTGGTTTCGACGCCATTGAACTGCACGGCGCACATGGCTACCTCATTAACTGCTTTTTGAACCCTTATTCTAACACCCGTGACGATGAATATGGCGGCAGCTTCGAGAATCGGCTGCGTTTCGGGCTGGAGGTTATTGAAAATGTCCGCTCCAAAGTGGGGACCGATTACCCGTTACTTATTCGTATGTCACTCATTCAGCATGTCGAGGGAGGTATTGAGCTTGACGAGGGTTTGAAAGCAGCGCAGGCATATGAGCAGGCCGGTGTCGATGCGATTGATGTGTCGCAGGGCTGCTACGGCGCAATCCCGTATACTGTCCCGCCGTATTTCCTGCCGATTGGTGTAAACGTAGAACTCGCTGAGACTGTCAAAAAGCATGTGAAGGTTCCTGTAATTGTTGCCGGGCGAATCACAACTCCTGAGCTTGCGGAAGAAATTCTGCAAAGCGGCAAGGCAGACTTTATTTCCCTGGGCAGGGTGCAGCTGGCTGATCCTGATTTTGTAAAAAAGGCAGCTGAGAATCGCAGCAATGAAATCGTGCGTTGTATTGCTTGCGACCAAGGCTGTGTTGGTCGGGCGTTTTCTGGAGAAGGTGTATCCTGTATGTTTAACCCCGCCACTGGTGACGAAGCAAATATCGTCATTTCGCCTGCTTCCATCAAGAAAAATGTTCTTGTCATTGGCAGCGGTCCCGCTGGGCTGGAAACTGCCCGTGTAGCCGCTGAGCGTGGGCATCACGTTACCCTGTTCGAAAAGACGGCTCAATTGGGAGGTCAGTTCATCACCGCCGGATATGCTCCGCACAAGGAGCCGTTTACGGAAGCCGCACTACATATGGCGCATCGGGCGGAAAAAGCCGGGGTCGATATCCGAATTTACACTCCGGCAACCGTCGAAAACATCAAGACCCTCAATCCCGATGAAATCATTATTGCGACCGGATCTAATCCGCTGATTCCCAAAATACCAGGTGTTGACGGGAAGAATGTCTATGAAGCGCGGAGTATTATGGGCAGTAACCACTATGTTTCGGAGGACAATGTTGTTGTCATCGGCGGTGGCCTTGTCGGACTTGAAGCTATGGAAATCCTCACCTGCCAGGGAAAGAAAGTCACAGTTGTGGAAATGCTGGATGTTGTGGGCAAAGACATGGAAATGTATATCATCCCTTATTTCATGAACTTCCTGCAAGAGCATAAAATCCAAATCTACACAAGCTCCAGATGCATTGAGATCGGCGAAAATTATGTGTTGATTGAGAAAGATGGAGCAACCAGCAAGATTTCCTGTGATGCGGTGGTGATCGCGACCGGAGCCAAAAGCAACTGTACTGTCGAGGATGTGGTGAAAGTCACCGGCATTCCGTATCAAATAATTGGCGATGCCGGGAAACCTTCAAAAGCGTTGGATGCAATCTGGCAAGGAAATGCAGTGGCCAGAGCAATTTAGAATGGAGTTTCTGACGGTTAGTGCTTAATATAAGGCGATTCGGGGAATACTGACGATAAGAAGAGACATGGAAAGAAGGAAACATATGAATTATATCAGTCGGTATTTAAAAGACATCGTCCCGGTGGCTTTCGAGATGGAAACAGCAGAGGAGTTCCAATTTTTTGGAACCGGACCGGCCCAGTTTAAAGTTAAAATAAAACGGGAGATTCCCCGAACAGAGCTGTTAAAAAGCACTTCCCTGGCATTGGGTGAGGCTTATGTGAAAGGTGATATTGAACTGGACCGGGATTTATATGACGTTCTGGATATGTTCATGGGCAATATGAACCGGTTTAAGACCAACAAGCTGGCTCTGCGCCATTTGCTTCATACTCCCGGCAGTCGGGCGAATCAACGAAAAGAAGTGACCAGACATTACGATATTGGTAATGATTTTTACAGTCTGTGGCTGGACGAGACCATGAGTTATTCCTGTGGATATTTTGCGAAGGAGACAGATTCTCTGTTTGAAGCTCAAGTTCAGAAGGCAGACCGTATTTTAGAAAAACTTCAGCTGAAGAAGGGAATGACCCTGCTGGATATTGGCTGTGGCTGGGGATTTTTGCTGAAGCGGGCGGTCGAACATTATGGGGTCAAAGGGGTGGGAATTACCTTGAGTGAAGAACAATATCAGCATTTTTCAGAGGAAATACGGGAGCAGCATAAGGAAAAGGTCTTGCGGGTTAAAAAAATGGATTATCGGGATTTGGCGAAGAGCAAGATGTCCTTTGACCGGGTGGTCAGTGTTGGCATGCTGGAGCATGTGGGCCGGGGGCATTATAAAGATTTCATGGCGCAGGTGGATGCGGTGTTAAAGCCGGAAGGACTTTTCCTGCTTCACTTTATCAGCGCCCTGCAAGAGCATCCGGGAGACCCGTGGATCCGGAAATATATCTTTCCCGGCGGGACGATTCCCAGTCTGCGGGAAATCATGGTCCTGCTGCCGGAATATGACCTGCATACGCTGAGCGTGGAAAGCCTGCGGCCGCATTATGTGAAAACACTTCAGTGCTGGCGACAGAATTTTCTGAAACATCAGGCGGAAATCGGCGAAGTGTATGGTGAGGAATTTGTCCGGATGTGGGATTTGTACCTGGCGTCCTGTGCGGCGACGTTTCATAATGGAGTGATTGATTTGCATCAGATTCTGGTGTCGAAGGGGGTGAATAATAAATTAGTTAGTTTATTCGGCTCTTTTGCATTATAAAAATAAAACTCCTCATCACTGGAAGCAATCCATTGGTGGGGAGTAATTTTATGCCTTAGCCACAGTGCCATTGGTAAGCTGCTGCCTGCGAAGGATAGATATTTTACCGGCGATATGTTATTCTAAGCATAATGATTGTAAATAGGATCTTGTGAGGGGGGCTAAGCGGCTATGGATAAACAAATTATAAAAATAATAAATGAGGAAGACCGTAAGAATCCGTTGACGGATGAAGCGATAGCGGCGGTTTTACAGGTCTTTCGAGAAGATGTTACCATGGTGCTGAAAGCTCACAATATCCCTGATTCCCGAAAGCGGCGAAAGCCAGTGATTGCTGCCGCCATTAAGCAGATTTTAGCAGATGATCCAATGATTTCGGATCGGGGGCTGACACGGCTTTTGGTGGCAGATGGTTATGAAATCGGGAAGTATGCAGTAGCGAAACTGAAAGAAGAGATTTTAGAAAGTGAGCAACTGATTCCCCACGATGGTGTCGGGATAGGGACAACCGACAGTGATGAAAAACAAAAGGTATTTCATGCCTTTATCGGTTATGATGGCAGTATGAAAACCCAGATCACCAGGGCCCAGGCGGCGATTTTGTATCCTCCTCAAGGCCTTCATTGTTTGATTTATGGTCCTTCTGGTGTGGGTAAGAGCTTTTTGGCTGAACTGATGCATGAATATGCCTGTCAAACGGAGAATTTTGGTAAGGATGCCCCTTATTATGCCTTTAACTGTGCTGATTATGCGGATAATCCCCAACTCTTACTGGCCCAGTTGTTTGGTTATAACAAAGGTGCGTTTACTGGTGCCAGTGACAGTAAGAAAGGTGTGGTGGAACAATGCAATGGCGGGATTCTGCTACTGGATGAGGTACACCGGTTACCACCGGAAGGCCAGGAAATTTTGTTTTATCTGATGGATAAGGGGAAATTCCGCCGCCTGGGTGAGGTGGATATTCAGCGGGAGAGCCGGGTAATGGTAATTGCAGCGACAACAGAGAATCCACAGAGTTCGCTGCTCCTGACGTTCCGTCGGAGAATTCCGATGGTGATTGAAATTCCGCCATTGAAAGACCGTCCGGCCAAGGAAAAATTGCAATTTATTTTGAGCTTTTTTGAACGGGAATCAGGGCGATTGGGTAAGCAGATTAAAATAAAGCAGCAGATGCTTTGGTGTCTGCTGGCAGAGGATTGTCCGGGGAATGTCGGGCAGTTAAAGTCGGATATTCAGGTGTGTTGCGCCAGGGCATTTTTGGAAAGTCATATCCGGCAGAATAATCGGATTACAATAACCTTTGAAAGTCTGACGGAGAATCTGCGGCGAGGTTATGCGCCGGAACGGATCACCTCGGAGATTAAGGAACTAGTCAGGAATGACTGGTATATCTTCCCGGATAATTCGCCGGTAAGCAAGGCCGAGGCATATTATGAGGAATTCAATATCTATGGTTTCCTGGAGGAAAAGCATGGACAACTGTTGGCGGAGGGGCTGAAAGAGAAAGAAATTGAACTATATTTGACCGAGGAGATTGAGTCCCGGCTGGAGCATCATATTGATGAGTTCTATAAATATGGAATGAGCGGACGGGAGATTGCGGCCATTGTCGGGGATGAGATGCTGCGCATGACCCGGGATATTTTTGCGATGGCGAAGCAGCGATTGCCATTGCTGGAGGAGAACATTATTTTTCCCCTGGCGATTCATCTGAATATGGCAACGGAGCGAATGAAGAGCAACCGGCGGATGACGTACCCGGCGATGAACAATATCCGTCAGCATTTTGCCCGGGATTATGAGGTGGCCTGTGTGGTGGTGACGGAGATTCGGAAGAAATACTATCTGACTTTACCGGAAGAAGAAATCGGGTTTCTGGCGATGTATTTTAAAAGATTCCAAAAGGAAGCGTCGGATCAGGAAGGCCGGATTGCAGTTCTGGTGATATCTCATGGTCCGGTTGCCGGTGGTATGGCTCAGGTGGCGAATACCATCATGGGGACAGAACATGCGGTGGGACTGGATCTGAACTTGTGGGATACGCCGGAGCAGATGGCGGAGAAGGTGATCAATTTGGTCAGGCAGATCCATCAGGGATATGGTTGCATCATTTTGGCGGATATGGGTTCGCTTCTAAGTATCGGGCAGAGAATAACCGAAGAAACTGAAGTTCCGGTCAGAGTCGTGGCCCGGGTCGACACTATGATGGTGGTGGAAGCCGTCCGTAAAACTATGTGGACGGACGAAACGCTGGATGAGATTGCCGAGGAACTGGCGATTAAGCAGGTTTCAGTGCCACGGGAATTGTCGGATGGCAGCAGGAAGAAGAGCGGAATTTTATGCTTGTGTATTACTGGGCAAGGTGCTGCCATTATGTTAAAACAGCATTTAGAAGAACGGTTAAAGAGCAATCTGGGTCAGACGACGATTGTTACCAGAGGCTACATTGAGGAGGCTACGGTTAGTCAGATTATTAAAATTGTGGAAAAAGAGTATGAAATCCTGGCGATTGTGGGGACAATCGATCCGGAGTGTGATAAATATCCGTTTGTTTCGGTAAGCGCGGTGTATCAGCCTGCGGGGATTAGCCGGCTGCGCAAGATTCTGAAGAGAAAGGCGCTTTTTGAAATGAATCAGCTGTCGCAGGTGATTTCCCAGGAGAACATCTTTGTTCGTACTGAGGCTGGGTTTAAGGACGAGATTATTGATGGAGTAGTAGCGCAGATGGTGGCAGATGGATGTGTAAAGCCGGAGTTCCTGCTTAGTGTTTATAAACGGGAGGGCATGTTGACGACCCGGTTGAGCCAGGGTATTGCGATTCCTCATGGCGATCCCCAGCATGTCACAAAACCAGTCATATCCATTACAAAATTGGACAAACCGATTTTGTGGGATGGTGTAAACCTGGTGGATATCATTTTTGTGTTGGCGCTGCAAGAAAATTCAAGAAAATATTTTGAGCAGCTTTATCAGATTATCTCTGATGAATCCATGATTTCGGCGATTCGCAGCAGTGAATCGGCAGAAGAAATTTTAAATTTATTATGTAAAAATACAAAATCAGACAAATAATTGGCACCATTCTTGCTTCTTAATAGTGACGGAAAGGAGTGAGGGTGATGAAGATGAAGAAATTTCCAAAGGTGACAGTAATTTTAAGAGGCTATACCTATTCACAGATCCGTACGGTGGTAAAGAATCTGGTGGGTACTCGTCTGGACGCGGTAGAAATAACTATGAACACCCCTGGGGCCCTGGAAGCGATCAAAAAGATCAGCCAGGAATTCGGGGATCAGATTATGGTTGGTGCCGGGACGGTGCTCCGCTATGAAGAAGCCGTACAGGCGGTGGAAGCTGGTGCAGCCTTTTTGCTGTCGCCGACCACCTTTGATAAGAATATCCTGGACTTGTGCCGGGAGCGTGGGGTGATATCGGTGCCGGGGGCATTTTCCCCGTCGGAAATCAGGCAAAGCCTGCTGGATGGCGCCGACATCGTTAAAGTATTTCCCGCCGGGAGATTGGGGAGCGATTTCCTGACGGACATTCAGGCGCCACTGGGCAAGCTGCCGCTGATGGTAGTTGGTGGTGTGAAGACGTCTAATGTGGAGGAATATTTTCGGGCCGGGGCGTCTTATGCGGGGATTGCTTCGGGAATATTTGAGAAAGAAGACATCCTGACAGAAAATGAAGAGGGCATACGAAGATCCATTGCAGCAATGGATGAAAAGATGAAACGGATGGAGGAACAGGAGACATGAGTGGGATTGCTTTTGATGAATCGCTGATTCTGGAATATGATCAGCAGATGACAGACCGAGAGGTATTATCTGCAATGGCAGATTACCTGTGTAAAAAGGGAATTGTAAAGGACAGCTACCGGCAGGCAGTATTGGACCGGGAAACATCATTTCCGACCGGACTGAAAACGGGCGGAATTAATGTGGCGATTCCGCATACAGACATCTGCCATGTGAATCAGGCAGCAATCTGCGTTGCCATATTGAAGTCGCCGGCTTTATTCCAGGCGATGGATGAGCCGGATCATGGAATTGAAGTGAATCTGGTGATTATGCTGGCGCTGACCGAGGCCCATGGGCATATTGAAATGCTGCAGAGAATTGTCAAGCTGATCCGGAACCAGGAAGATGTAAAGAATATCATCGAGGCAAATGATATGGCAACTGTAAATATGATTATCAAGCAGTATCTGCTGGAAGAACAGGAGAATTAAAATCATGAAAAAAATATTAGTGGCATGTGGCAACGGAATTGCGACTTCAACAGTTGTGGCAACCAAAATCAGAGAAAAATGTGAGGATAACGGAGTGGCAATTTCCGTGACCCAGTGTAAGCTTTTGGAAGTTGAGTCGAAAGCCGAGGATTATGATCTGCTGGTTACGACGGGAAAATTCACCGGTGGCGACGTAAATATTCCGGTAGTTGGCGCGATTTCGCTGCTGACGGGAATTGATGAGGAAGAGACACTGGATGAAATTTTATCCTATGTAAAATAAGGTGAAACAAAACAACTGAAAATGTGGGGAGATTAAATATATGCAGATTGTTTATAGTATTTTCAACACCATCCTGGATGCAGGGGCAGTGGTAATGCTGCCGATTATTATTACGGTTATCGGACTTATCTTCCAGGTGAAGTTATCCAAGGCATTTCGTAGTGGACTTACCATTGGGATTGGTTTTGCCGGCATTAACCTGGTCATTAACATGATGAAGAGCAACCTGGGGCCGGCGGCCCAGGCGATGGTAGAGAACTTTGGAATCAAGCTGGACATCCTGGATGTAGGCTGGGGCGCAATTGCGGCAGTAACCTGGTCCTCACCGATTATTGCGATTCTGATTTTTTGCATCCTTTTGACCAATATTGTGATGCTGCTTTTAAAGGCGACAGATACCCTTGATGTAGATATCTGGAATTATCATCATATGGCGATTGTTGGTATTATGGTTTATTATGTGAGTAAAAATGTGGCAATGGGAATTGGTGCCACCGTGATTATGGCAGTGATTACTTTCAAATTGTCGGATTGGACGGCGCCATTGGTTGAAGACTATTTTGGAATTCCGGGTGTATCTTTGCCAACCGTGTCAGCGCTGTCTTCAATTATTATTGCGGCACCGTTGAACTGGCTGTTAGATCGGATTCCGGGAATTAATAAGATTAATTTTGAAATTAAAGATGCAAAAAAATACCTGGGATTTTTTGGTGAACCGACCATGATGGGATTGATCCTGGGCTGTGGTATCGGGGCATTGGCAAAGTATCCGGTGTCGAAGATTATGTCTTTGGGTGTTAATATGGCGGCCGTTATGGTACTGATTCCGAAGATGACGTCTTTGTTTATGGAAGGTCTTATGCCGATTTCTGAAGCAGCGAAGAAGTTTACCAAGGAGAAATTTAAGGGAAGAAAGTTTCTGATTGGTTTGGATGCAGCAGTAGTTGTGGGAAATCCGGATGTTATTACCACTTCTTTGATTGTTATTCCGCTGACTATTTTGATGGCAGCAGTATTGCCAGGAAACCGGGTGCTGCCATTTGCTGATCTGGCCGTGGTGACGTTCCGGGTGGCGATGGTGGTGGCTCTGACCAAAGGAAACCTGTTTAAAAATATTGTGATTGGTTTGTTCTGTACCGGGGCAATTTTGTTGGCAGGTACAGCTACGGCACCGGTTCTTACCCAGTTGGCTACTTCTGTCGGCCTGAACCTGGGCGATGGTATGATTACATCATTTGCGGCAACCAGTTTAACTCTAAGCTTCCTGGTTTATGAGGCTTTTATTACAAAACCGTTTATTTTTGTACCGTTATTGATTGCTGTTTTTGCCGGTGTCTGGATGTTTATGAGTCGGTATAATAAGAAAAGACAAGCAGCAGCTCAGGTAACTCCGGCAGTAAAAGGGGAGATGATTTAATATGATACGGGCAATTGATAAATTAGAGCCGTTTCAAAAGGCAATATCCAAAGCCCATCTGGCTTCGGCCGGAATATCTCTTGATGCTTTGGACTGCAAACCTTTAATTGCTATTGCAAACAGTTGGAATGAAGTGTGTCCGGGGCATGAACCGCTAAAGCAGTTGGCGGAAGAAGTGAAAAAAGGTGTGCTTGAGGCTGGGGGAGAGCCGATTGAGTTTAATACCATCGCCATGTGTGACGGTATTGCTCAGGGACATTCGGGAATGCGCTATTGCCTGCCCCATCGGGAAATTATCACCGATTCCATGGAAGCGATGATTGTGGGGGAAGGGATTTTTGATGGTGTAGTTTATCTGGGATCTTGCGATAAGATTGTGCCGGGGATGCTGAATGCTGCTGCCAGGATTGATTTACCATCGATTATGGTGACCGCCGGACCGTGTTATGCCAAGATAAAGCCGGATGAGTCCAAAGCACTGCGACAGCGGTTCTTAAGAGGAGAGATTACGGAACGGCAGTTGATTGAAGGAACATTGGATTATTATACCGGGCCGGGAATCTGTCCGTTTTTAGGGACAGCCAATACTATGGGGGCTTTATGTGAGTCATTGGGCATGATGCTTCCAGGTGGCAGCCTGATTCCTTCCGGCACCAGCATGCGTCGGTTTACAGCCAGAGAGTCGGGGAAAACAGTGGTGAAGCTGGTAGACCAGCAGGTGAAGCCCAGCATGATTATGACAAAAGAAGCGCTGGAGAATACCATTACGCTGTTGAGTGCCATTGGCGGATCATTGAATGCGTTGATTCATTTACCAGCCTTGGCAGCAGAACTGGGTATCTCTCTGGATTGGGATGAATTTGCGGAAATTACAAGTAAGACACCGGTTTTGTGTGCCGTCGTTCCCAATGGAAATAAAACGGTCGTGGATCTTCATTATGCGGGTGGAATTCCGGCAGTGTTAAAGGAACTTGAGTCAGTGCTGCATCAGGATGCGCTGACGGTGTCCGGTGAGACGTTAGGTGAAATTTCAAAACGTACTGCGGAAGGAAACCGGGCGACGATTAAGACAATGGAAGATCCTGTTTCCAAGACTGATGGGATTCAGATTCTTTATGGGAATCTGGCACCGGAGGGGGCACTGGTTAAGACATCTGCAGTTCCGATGGAAGTGAGGAAGTTTATTGGAACGGCACGTGTTTTTGACGGTGAAGATGAATGCTATGCAGCGTTTCGCGAACATCAGATTAAAGAAGGTGATGCTGTTATTGTGCGCTATGAGGGGCCAAAAGGCGGGCCGGGAATGAAGGAACTGCATCGGATTACGGAAATTATTAAGGGAATTCCGCAGACGGCAGTGATTACTGACGGCCGGTTTTCCGGTGCCAGTGGCGGTCTTAGTATTGGTTATCTTTGTCCGGAAGCTGCTGATGGCGGGCCGATTGCCCTGGTAAGGGATGGTGATCGGATTCTGGTGGATTTACAGCAGAATAGTCTTCATCTGGATGTAAGTGATGAGGAACTGGAGGTGCGAAAAAAAGAGTTCAAAGCCCCTCGGCGCCCGGAGGAAAAGGGTTTGCTGGGGCGGTATGCAAAACAGGTGAATACGGCCAGATCGGGCGCTACGCTGGTGTATTTGGAGAAACATTAAATGGTGAACTGTTTCTTCTGATACCATTTCTGTACATGGCTGATGAATTCACGCTGTTCCAGTCTCATATGTTCATTGCGGGTAGCCAGAGAAAGCTGGATAGTTGGTGCGCCTTTGATTGGGAGGCATTTAAACTCGGGATTCTGAAAGTAAGTCTCGGCCCGCAGTGCACTGGTAACGGTCAGGCGCATTCCATGGGAGATATAGCGCTTAATTGTTGAAGTCCGTACGTCAGACAGTGTCAGACGCGGGGAAAAGCCGGCATGTCCGCAGAGCTCTAGAAAGAGCTGGAAAAAGCCGGTTTCTTCTCTCGGAAGACAGAACATGACATTTTTTGATTCTTCCAGCTGGAATTCTTCCATATCAGCAAATGGGTGGCTGTGGTTCATGACGATCACAAGAGAGTCTTCATAAAGAGGATAGATGTAATATTGCTCCCGGTCTGTCCAGAAATCGGAGTATCCTATGCAAAAGTCTACAATATGATTGTTAAGACAGTGCAACATAACGTTGTGCTCTTTTTCGTGCGTCTCGGCAATGGTCTGGGGATGTGTCAGTTCATAATTAATCACCATATCTGTAATGTGATAATAGCTCATACCCAGCGGCGCAGCCAAAGAAAGACGGTTGGAGTGGATTGTCTTTAAGTCAGCCAGATTATGAATCATACGCTCTTCTTCGCCAAGAATCCGCTGTGCCGGAGAGATGATTTTTTCGCCTGCCTGGGTCAGATGAATCGTATGGGTGCTGCGGTCAAACAGCTGTACTCCCAGTTCATCTTCAAGCGCTTTCAATTGCTTGGAGAGGGCAGATTGACTGAGAAAAAGGCTTTCTGCCGCTTCGGAGAAGCTTCTGTATTTTTCAATTGCTAAAAAGCATTTTAACCAGTTTGTTTTCATAAAAAACCCCTTTTAATTTTAGCTTTGACAGATAAAATGGTGATAGTTGTTTTTTAATTATATTGCTTTTTTTGTGTATTGTAAACGTGAATTTTCCAATATCTTCAATTCTGTTATTCCACTATGGAATTCTGGATTCCGATTATTGGAATTGATACTATTGTACAGTTTGATGTATGATTACATTACAAAAATATAAAAAATACACAAAAAGAAAGGGGAGATTTCATGAGCAATGTTCATTTGATGCTGGATCCGAGAGGTGTACAGGAGCGACCGTTGATTACCTTGGCAAAGCGTCCGGGCCTGGAAGAATTGAAATCGGGAAAGATTCTTTTCTACAACAACACTAAGTTGGGATTCTGTAACTATTACACGGTGTTTGACCGAATCAAAGAGCGCCTGCGGGAGATTGGGTGCGATGACAGTCAGTGGGTCGAATACACGGAGACGGTTCGGGGCAAAAATGCGGAGAAGCTGGGCGAATATGCAGCCATACTGGCGGAGGAAAAACCGGTTGCGGCAATAGTTGCTTTTGGTGATATGGGTACGTCTTCTTCTACGACAGTTCTTACAATCGCACTGGAGAAGCTGGGAATTCCTGCCGTATATATGACGGCACCTCCAGGAACGGCAATTACAGAAGGTGTTGGCGTATATCGTGCCGGAGAATTGTGCCTGTGTTCTGTTGATATCTACCAGGCAAGTACTGTGGAAGAGGTGGCGGCGCAGGTAGATTTGAAGTGGGATTATATTCTGGCATCTTTGATCAGCAATGGTGATAAACTCAAAGAACTGGCGCATATTGATTTTAAGATGGACAAGACAGCACCGGCAAAGGATGGGCTGCTTCCGTTTGTTCCCCAGTACTGTGAGGAAGCTTCTTTAGAGCCGGGAGCTTATCTGGAAGAGATTATGGATTATTTTAATCAGGAGCATATCTCTGACGGTCTTCCGTTTGTACCGCCTACCAGACGTCGGTATCAGGCAATGATGACCTATTGTCCTTGGGATGAGAATAGGAAGCTGGTAGAACCGTCCGGGCCTTCCGGCAAGGAAATTACGGTAAAGGACGTGGCAATCGCAGCAATCATGGCAGGCTGTAAACCGGAGGCGATGCCGGTGCTGGTGGCAGCATTTAAGGCTCTTAACAGTCCTCTCTACAACTTCAATCAGTCCGTAACTACATCTCATCCGGGCGGAAACCTTTGTATCGTGTCCGGTCCGATCGCCCAGGAAATCGGAATCTCCGGCAAACAGGGCTGTCAGGGACCGGGATGGCCAGCCAATGCCACAATCGGACGTGCAATTAATCTGGTATTGATGAATGTGCTGCGTTCCGTGCCGGGTGTCTGCGACCTGGACTGCATTGCCTCTCAGGCAGAGTTTACGTACTGCTTTGCGGAAGAACCTTCGCTGGCACAGTGGAACATGATTAATGAAGATCATTTTGACCGTGAAACAACAACGGTTTATCTGCTGAAAGCAGAGCCGCTTCATGATATCATCGATTTTCTGAGTTTAAATGGACATGATCTTCTGGATACCATTACCGCATGCTGTACAACTCTGGGTTCCAACAATGCATATATGCCGGGACCGCTGATCGTATGTCTGACACCGGATCATGCGATGATGCTAAAAAAGGACGGTTATACCAAAGAGATGATTCAGGAACATATTCACCAGTATGTGTACCATCAGACTCCGATGGTCAATGGACGTGGCCTGGTGCCGGTTCGTCCCAAAGCGTGGGAGAACCGTCATCCGCTTCCGGTTACCAGAACGCCAAAAGATGTGGAGGTTGTCACGATCGGCGGCCGCGGTGGTCATTCTGGCGTGATTTTACCGTGGGCATTGCACAGTGAAGGCTGCGTGGAGATGGTTCAGCTTCCAGATGGAACAATAGCTAAGAGCATTGAAGATTTTAAGAATAAATAAAGGAGGAACATTTATGAACGGTTACGACACCTTGTATGACGTAATTGTCTGCGGCGGCGGAACTTCCGGCGTGGCGGCAGCGGTATCTTCGGCAAGAGCAGGCGCAAAAACGCTTCTGATTGAACGGACTGGCAGTCTGGGTGGACAGATGAGTGTGTCCGGACCTCCGGGATTTGCGTATGCGCGCCTGTTTAACTGCTATGGCGAACAGGATACGGCAGGTTTTGTGGAGGAGACGCACCAACGTCTGTATAAGGCAGGTCATGCACTGCCGCATCTCCGCCCGCCACACAGAAGCCCCGGTGCATACACATTCTCTTATGTGGATCCGGAATGGTGGACCCTGTTGATGTTCGATATGATGGAAGAGAACGGTGTTGTTATGCTGTTAGACACGCTGGTAGTCGGTGCACTGAAAGACGACGATACAGTTACTGGCGTTGTCGTGGAAAATGCGAACGGGCGTAACGAAATCAAAGGCAGAATTGTTATCGATTGTACAGGGGAGGCATATGTTGCTTCCTTTGCGGGATGTGAGACTGTATGTGTTCCGCGTGATGAGATGCAGCCACATACGATCTGTTTCACCGCAGATGGCGTGGACTGGGATAAAGTGCTCCAATATATCCACAATCATCCAGAACAGTTTACATACGCACAGCTGCTGCACCGCACCTCGGATATTACGAAAGAGGACATTTATGAGGCATACCGTAATGTAGTAGATATTAAGGAGCTTGGT
>Ga0153999_1000491_pt1 | contig 17376 bp, 16 predicted proteins | sample TSNC083MetaG_FD_104675 | JGI IMG/M metagenome (GOLD analysis project Ga0153999, IMG submission 104675) | Attine ant fungus gardens microbial communities from North Carolina, USA - TSNC083 MetaG | ecosystem: Host-associated > Fungi > Mycelium > Unclassified | place: USA: North Carolina, Lumber... | reverse complement strand
CGGCCTCTGGTCACATAGCCGACAATCTCATCACCGGGCACCGGGCTGCAGCAGCGGGAAAACCGCACCGCCACATCATGGATTCCCCTTACCACAATACCGCTTTGGGATTTCTTCGACACCGGCACCTTACTGGTCATAGCTTCAATGCCATCCAGGATGGTTTTGTCGGTTACTTCTTTCTTCAGCTTCTTATCCCGCTCATCCAGCATCTTATTGACGACCTGGCCCTCTTTCAGGCCGCCATGGCCAACCGAGGCCAACACCGAATCCCAGTCATGGAACGCATAACGGGCCATCACCTTTTCCTGGTACTCCGGCTTGTTGATATCCGGGAAATGGATCCCTTTCGCTTTACAATAGCGTTCCACCATTTCCTTGCCTTTTAAGATATTATCTTCTTTCAGTTCAGTCTTAAACCATTGGTTTATCTTATTCCGCGCCTGGGTGCTCTTCACCAGCTTCAGCCAGTCACGGCTTGGTCCTTTGGAATTCTGGGACGTAATAATCTCAATCCGGTCGCCGTTCTGAATCACATATTCAATATGCACCAGCCGGCCATTGACCCTGGCCCCGACCATCTTATTCCCCACCGCACTATGAATCGCATACGCAAAATCAATCGGCGTCGAACCGCTTGGCAGCGTCTTCACATCACCGCTTGGGGTAAAGCAATAAACATTGTCCGAGAACAAATCCAGGTCATTCTTGATCAGACTCATGAATTCTCTGTTATCATCGGTACCGGTCTGCCACTCCAGAATCTGCCGCAGCCAGCTTAACTTCGCTTCCTCATCACCGGCCGCCACCTTACCGCTGCCGCTCTCTTTATACTTCCAGTGGGCCGCAATACCAAACTCCGCCGTCCGGTGCATCTCGTAGGTCCGGATCTGAATCTCAAACGGCTGTCCGTTGCTGCCAATCAAAGTAGTATGCAGCGACTGGTACATATTCGGTTTGGGCATCGCAATGTAATCCTTGAACCGTCCCGGAATCGGCTTATAAAGGTCATGGATCACTCCCAGCGCCGCATAGCAGTCCTTGACCGTCTCCACCAGAATACGCACCGCAAACAGATCATAAATCTGATCCAGGGTCTTATCCTGATTCACCATCTTCTTATAGATACTGAAGAAATGCTTGACGCGCCCATCGATCTTCGCGTTAATTCCGGCCTCTTTCATATGGTCGGAAACTTCATCCTCAATCTCTCTTACCAATGCCTCCCTGGCATCTTTACGCAGGGAAATCTTTTCTGCCAGCTCGTAGTATACGTCTGGCTCCAGATATTTTAAAGATAAATCGTCCAATTCTACCTTAATCTTAGAAATACCCAGCCGGTGTGCGATAGGAGCATAGATGTCCATCGTCTCCCGGGCTTTTTCTTTCTGTTTTTCCGGCCTCATATACTGCAGGGTCCGCAGATTGTGCAGACGGTCAGCCAGCTTGATCAGGATCACCCGGATGTCCTTAGCCATCGCCAGGAACATCTTCCTTAAGTTCTCCGCCTGAATCTCCACTTTATCCATGGACCAGGACAGCTGCGTCAGCTTGGTAACGCCATCCACCAAAAGAGCCACCTCGGAACCGAATAGTTCCTCCACCTGCTCTAAGGTCAGCACCGTATCCTCCACCACATCATGAAGAATACCGGCAACAATTGTCTCTTTATCCAATTCCAAATCCGCGAGAATGATGGCAACACAAAGGGGGTGAATGATATATGGTTCACCCGATTTCCGTTCCTGCTCCTTATGAGCATCATACGCAATATTATAAGCTTTTTCAACCATACTGATATCATCCGAAGGATGATATCGGCGAATGGTCTTAATTAAATCCTGATACAATTCCTCCGGGCTGGTAAAGTCCGCCGGATTCTCCAATTTCACATCCGCCGCCTTTACTCCCGATTCCATCATCCGTCCCTCTGTCATAATACAGCCACCTTTATCGCGCACATTATTTCTACATTATAATTTTTTTTGTCGGAAAAAGCAAGTATCTTCTATTGTTTTACTGCCTGGTAGATAAGCGCATTGCAGATTGCCGCCGCAATATTGCTGCCGCCTTTGCGCCCTTTTGGCACAATGCAGGGAATTCTGGTCCGGCAAATCAGCTCCTTGGCCTCCACCACATTGACAAATCCCACCGGCGCACCAATAATCAAATCCGGACAAATTTCCCCCGCTTCCACCAGTTCATACAGGCGGATCAATGCCGTCGGTGCATTGCCAATCGCAAATATCACCGGACCGCTTAGCTGCGCCGCCCGTTCCATGCTGACAATCGCCCGGGTGATCCCACGTGCTTTGGCCTCCGCCGCCACATCCTCATCAGCCATAAAGCAGCGGACCGAGCCATTCAGACGCGTCAATGCCGGCTTATTGATTCCCGCCGCCGCCATATTGGTATCCGTCACGATTGTGACTCCTTCCCGCAGCCGCCCCAGCGCATGCTCCACCACACCATCAGAAAAGTACAAGGACGCTGCATAATCAAAATCCGCCGATGTATGGATACAGCGTTTGACGACCAGAAGTTCCCCCGGCGTCCAGTCTCCGGCCGGCATTTCCTGTTGGATCATTTCCATACTGTGTGCTTCAATTTCTTCCGGTTTTACCCAGGTTAACTGCTCGTGCATATCAGACTCCCCTCTCCAGAATTTCATATATTGCGTTCATATCCAGGGACCGGCGCACCAGTCCGGCTAACTTTTCATATTGGCTTTCCTTATAGTCTGTCCAATTTCCCGCCGGATTGCACAGCTTAATTCCCTTTTTTTCAGCCAGCCGCAAAAGCAAGGCACTGGTTAATTCGTCATTGTCAAATAAACCATGGAGATAACTGCCAAATACCAGTCCATCCGCCCGTTCCATACCATCCATGCGCCCGTCCGCCAGGGTAATCACCGGCTTGCCGGCCGCTTCACCAACCGCCTCACCGCGCTCCTGCCGGTGCCGGACAGGCCGTGTCGTCCCCATATGGATCTCATATCCGGTCACTTCCAGCACCGGCTCATGGGCAAACATAATGCTTCCGGTCATATTGCCCGATATCCGGGTCCGGGTTTTCTGGGCGGCAAAAACCGTCTCCACATCCAAAAGCCCCATTCCCCGTATCGCTCCGCCGCCCTCGACGAAATCCGGGTCAGACACACTCCGCCCCAACATCTGATAACCGCCACAGATCCCCAGTAACGGAATCCGCTCCGCCACCAGACGTAACAAACCGCTTTCCAGGCCGCTCTCCCGCAGCCATTTTAAATCCGCCATCGTATTCTTGGTGCCCGGCAGAATAACCAGGTCCGGCGTTCCCAGCTGTGACGGACGGTTAACATAACGCAAAAACACCCCCGGCTCCTGCTCCAGCACATGAAAGTCGGTAAAATTAGAAATATGCGGAAGACGGATCACCACAATATCCAATCCTGCCGCCAACACTTCTTCCGGCATGGCGGATTCCGTATCCAACCGCTCCGCTAAACTGTCTTCCTCATCCAGATCGATGGACTCCATCGGGATCACTCCCAGAACCGGAATATTCAGTTTTTCTTCAATCATCCGCAGACCCGGTTCTAAAATCTTTTTGTCACCACGAAATTTATTAATGACCAACCCCTTGATCATCGCCTGTTCCTCCGGCTCCAACAAATGGACCGTACCGTACAAAGAAGCAAATACTCCGCCCCGGTCAATATCTCCCACCAGCAGCACCGGTGCCTTCGCCATCTTCGCCATCCCCATATTGACAATATCATGCTCCCGCAGGTTGATTTCCGCCGGACTGCCGGCGCCTTCCAGAACAATGATATCATATTCCGCCGCCAGCCGCTCCCAGGACCGCTTTACCGCCGGAAGGAACTCCCGTTTACGGCGGTAATAATCCATTGCTTTCAGATTGCCAAACACCTCGCCATTTACAATCACCTGACTGCCCATATGGCTGGTGGGTTTCAGCAAAATCGGATTCATTTCCACCGTCGGCAGGATCCCGGCCGCCTCCGCCTGCATCGCCTGGGCCCGGCCAATTTCCAGACCGTCGCCGGTAATGTAGGAATTCAGCGCCATATTCTGGGACTTAAAAGGGGCCACTTTATATCCGTCCTGTTTGAAAATCCGGCACAGCGCTGCTGTCAGAAAGCTTTTACCCGAGTTGGACATGGTGCCTTGAACCATAATCGCTTTTGCCATTTTTCACTGCCCCCTTTCACTTCTTTCCGCCGAACACAGGTAAGGGGGACTCTCCGCTTGCCTGCCGATATTCATGACTAAATGTCTCATCGTAAAGCTTCGAGCGCTCAAATTCATCGCCAAGAAATTGGCCTACCAGTACCAGTGCCGTCTTTGTAATCCCGGCCGCCCGTACTTTTCCGGCAATATCCGCAAGCGTCCCCGTCACTTGCCGTTCCTCCGCCCAGGAAGCTTTATAAACCACCGCAACCGGCGTGTCCTCCGGATAGCCGGACCGCAGCTGCCGGCACAGCTCCTCCATTTGTCCAATACTTAAAAAAATAACCATCGTCGCCTGGTGAATTGCCAGCATCTCGATCTGCTCCCGTTCCGGCATCGGTGTACGACCTCCCGTTCTGGTTAAAATCACCGTCTGGCTCACTCCCGGCAGCGTATATTCTTTTTTAAGGGCCGCTGCGGCAGCCAGAAAAGAACTGACTCCCGGCACCACGTCATAAGCAATACCCAGCCGCTCCAGCTCCGCCATCTGTTCCCGGTGGGCACCATAAATTGAGGGATCGCCGGTATGCACACGCACCACCTGTCTGCCCTCTTCCTCACCCTGTTTCATTACGGCGATTACTTCCGGCAGCGTCATCGATGCACTGTTAAACACCGCTGCACCTTCCTTAGCCCCGGAAAGCACCTGGGGATTGACCAGCGAACCGGCATAAATAATAATATCCGCCGCCTCAATCAACCGTTTCCCCTTTACCGTAATCAATTCCGGATCCCCCGGCCCGGCGCCGATAAAATGTATCATAAATGATTTCTCCTCTATTCACTGTCACTAAACCGTTCATATGCCGTCAGCTGATTCTCGGCAAATGTATTGTTCTCCCGATAAACCGCTTCCGCCATATCAAGCAGCGGAAACAGCATTGCCGCTCCGGTTCCTTCCCCCAGAGCCAGCTGCCCATGAATCACCGGTTCCAGCTGCAGCTTGCCCAGTCCTTGCTGGCAAACCGGTTCCCGCCCCAGATGCGAAGCCAGCATATAATCCGGGGCCAACCCGCAAAGCTGCCGCGCAAGCATTGCCGCGACCACCGAAATCATGCCATCTAACACTACCGGAATCCGATAAATAGCGCCCCCCAATAAAAGTCCGGTGATTGCCGCAATATCAAATCCCCCCAGTGCCGCCAAAAGCTCCACCGGTTTTTGTGTCGCCGGCTGATGGAGAGCGATCGCTTCCTTGATCACCGCTATTTTCTTTTCCAAACCCGCATTGGAAAGCCCGGCGCCGCGGCCGGTCACCTGTTCCGCCGGGCAGTCCAGTAAGACACTGGCAATCGCACTGCTGGTAGTCGTATTGCCAATTCCCATTTCACCGGCCGCCAGCAAATCATAACCGCTGTCTTTCAGTTCTCCGGCCAGGCGAATTCCCGTATGAATTGCTTCCAGCGCCTGTTCCGTCGTCATGGCCGGTTCCTGCCGGAAATTCCTGGTGCCATAACCGATTTTGCAGTTCCGCACCCCGGGCTCCCGCAGTTCACAGGCCACGCCCACATCTACCGGAATCACATCAGCACCAGCCACCGCCGCAATCCGGTTCACGCTGGCACAGCCTCTGGCAAAATTCTCCGTCACCACTGCCGTCACACTGCTGTCGGTCTGGGTTACGCCTTCCTGAACGATTCCATTGTCACTGCAAAATACCACAACTGCTTTCCGGGCAATCCTGATATCCGCATTTTGCTGAATTCCAGCCACTTTTACCAGTAATTCCTCCAATATTCCCAGGCCATTCAAAGGTTTGGCAATCCCGTCCCAATGCTGCCTTGAAGCCTCCATCGCCTGCCCATCCAGCGGCCGCACCGCCCGGCACAGACATTCCAGTTGATTCCGGTAATACTGTTCCATCTTTCATCACACTCCGTTTTATTGTCTTTTCTCTATTATCAAAACCGATAACCCCTTGGTGTCACCATCTGTCCGTCAATCTCACGCGTCTGGGAATTGCCGATAAATACCGTCGTAAACATATCCGCCGGGCGCTCCCGCAATGCCTTTAATGTCAGCACTTCCTTCTGTTCACCATCGCGTCCAATGGCGGTAACCAGCCCGCACACCCGGCTTTCCTCCACCTGCTCCAGCAAGATATCACAGGCTCTCTGCAGATAATCCGCCCGTTTTTTACTTGCCGGATTATAAATGCAAATAGCAAAATCTGCTTCCGCCGCCAGGCGCAGCCGTTTCTCAATCTTCGCCCATGGCGTCAACAAATCGCTCAGACTAATCACTGCAAAATCATGCATCAACGGCGCTCCCAACACCGCTGCGCCGGCCAAAGCCGCCGTCACCCCGGAGATTACCGTCACTTCACAATCCGGATATTCCATCCCCAGCTCCAGCATCAACCCCGACATTCCATATACACCGGCATCCCCGCTGCAGATCATGGCTACGGTTCTTCCTTTCTGCGCCTCTCCAAAGGCCATCCGGCAGCGATCCACTTCCTGCCGCATCGAAGTGGTCAAATATTCCTTCTCCGGCAAAAATCCCTTCACCAGCTCCACATAAACCGTATATCCCACAATGATGTCACAGGATTCCAGCACCTTTCGTGCCTCCACGGTCATCTGCGCCTGACTGCCCGGACCTATTCCTACCACATAAATCCTATTCATACCCCTTTTGCTCCTTCACAATCAGCAGCGAATAATACCCCGCCTGCTCATCAATCTCATCTGCGGTCCGGTACAACTGCTCTCCACTCATTCCACAGTTTTCTACCATCATGGCCGTAAGGCCGGCCTCGGTGATCTGCCGTTTGGTTTCCGCCATATTCCGGCCCATTTTCATAATCACTTTCGTTCCCGGCAATTTCAGCCCTTCCCCAATCTGCTCCGGCTGTGACAAAATATGAATCTGGTCCGAATTTTCCCCCAGGCCGACTCCCAGCCGTGCCGCCGCTGCGCAAAATGACGGAATGCCGTTAATCAACTCCGCCCGGTATCCCCGCGCCACTACCAATCGATGAATATATAAATAAGACGCATACACCGTCACATCACCCAGATTCAGAAAACCAACCCGCTTCCCTTGCTCCAGAATCCTCATCACCTGTTCGGCAGCCCGTTCATGACTCGCCTGCAAGACCGCTTTATCTCTGGTCATCGGCAGCCGCACGCCATAACAATCTTTATCCTTCATCTCCGGCACTGCCTGGATGGCAATCTGATAAGCAATGCTATCACAGCAATCCTCTCCCGGTGCCATTATCACATCACATTCTTTTATCAATCTGACTGCTTTCAGAGTTAAAAGCTCCGGATCACCCGGGCCCACTCCGATTCCGTATAAAACACCCGCCATCCTGTCCTCCGTTCTTCCCGCTTCCATCAGTTCTTCAGCTTCCCCTCGGCCTCTTTTGCATGCCGGATATAAAGATCGCGAATTCCCTGATATTCGCCCAAACCTTTCATTACACACTCCACCTGATAACCGTTACGCTCAAACCGTGACTTCCAGGAATCCTCCTGCTCACCCGCCATGTCATGATATGCATGCTGTCCCGCCACAATCATAAAAGGAGTCAGCACCACCTGATGGGTTGCCCGCTCCCGCACCAATGCTATCATGTTTTCCAACGTCGGGGACGCCTCTACGGTTCCTACCAGAAAATCCGGTAAACCCTCCGCCAAAAACGCCGTCTGCAGTTTCGCATATGCCATATTTGCAGCATGCTCCGTACCATGCCCCATCAGAAGCACGTTTGTACCAGCCCGGCACATGTCCTTCCATTCCTTTCCCATGATCCGAACCGCTTGCCGGTAATCGTCATCACCGGATAAAAGTGGGGCACCACATACCAGCTGCGCAAAATCATCCTGGAATTCTTCGATGATCTTCATCATCTTATGATACTCAAACCCATGGATTATATGGGTAGTCTGCACAATCACCGTCCGGTAACCGTCTGCCCACAGTCTGGTCAGCGCCTGTTCCACATCATCAACGTTCTCACCGTCCCGGCTCTGCAAAATCCGGATAATCGTCGGACTGGTATAAGCCCGGCGGAATTCATACTCCGGAAATGCCGCCTGGATATCTCTCTCTATTGCATTCAACGTCTTCTCCCTGGTCTCCTGATACCGGGTACCAAAGCTGATGACTAAAATTGCCTTTCTATTCATAACATTAAACTCCTGTTCTGACTCTTTTTGACAGTATTATTAGCATACCAGATTTTAGTGGGGAGCGCAACAAAGAATAGGCACGGAGTCTTCCGTGCCTCTAATCGAAATGAAAGATGATTATTCTAGTCTTCCCCTCAAAAAAACTTAATTCCCTTCGTAGGTAATCACCGACTCCACATCATACCCCTCCAGCAATTCCCGTCCATGCAGTCCCGCCAGTTCCATGATAAAGCAAATCTTCACCACTTCCCCGCCAGCCTGCTCAATCAGCTTGACCACCGCCTTCGTTGTTCCGCCAGTTGCAATCAAATCATCCACGATAACCACTTTCTGTCCTGGTTGGATCGCATCTTTGTGAATCTCGATCTCGGCTTTCCCATATTCCAGATCATACTCCATCGAAATCGTTTCGCTTGGCAATTTTCCCTTCTTCCGCACCGGCACAAAAGCCTTATGTTCCGCATAAGCCACCGGCACACCGAAGATAAAACCACGAGACTCCGGTCCGATCACCACATCATAGTCTTTATTCTGCAGCATCTTTCGCACGCTGTCCACCGCCAGCTGCAAGCCATCCGCCTCCTGTAAAATCGTCGTTACATCCCGGAAAATAATCCCCGGCACCGGAAAATCCGGAATACTTCTTACATAATCTTCTAAGCGATTCATCTGCTGTTCTCCTTAATCTGCTCTACTATTGAAATACCGACATCAGGTTGGCCACCTCGGCCTGACAGACCTCATCCTGGAACGAACTGTAGGCATAAAAGCAGTAACCCGACACCTCGCCGGTGGCCCTGCCCATCTCAACCTGCCGTTTCATGATATCATCATAGCGGCGCCACTCCGGCACTTCATTATTATCCTTGGTATCTGATCCGGCCTTATACATGGCAAGCCCTAAATACAATTTAACATTACCACTTTTTTTCAATGTCGTCCAGATTTTTAAATTATTTTCAAAAGCAAACGGTGCCAGATTCCCATCACCGGTCTTATGCTCAAAGCCCCAGTAAATCTGCGGGATCATGTAATCCATATAGCCCTCCTGGCTGATCCAGGTATCAATATCCACAAACAACCGGCGGTCACTGCGCAGGTTGACCGTATATCCCTCCGGACTTATCCCAAACTGCACTTCCGGCTTAATCTCTTTCACCGCCTGATAGACACCGCGGATCAACTGATTGACATTCTCCCGGCGCCACTGCGTAATCGTCATATTGACACTGGCGGCATCATATTCCCGTTTATCGAACCATCTGTCAGGATTATTATCATCAATATCCGGATAGAAATAATCATCAAAATGAATGGCATCAACGTCATATCCGCTAACCACCTCCCGGACCCCGTTGATAATCAGTTCCCGCACTTCCGGAATCGCCGGATTAAAATAGTAATTGCCATTTTGAACCAACACCCAGCGGTCATTGGCCGCATCACTGTCATCCAGCCACTTTCTGGCCGGACTGGCAGAACAGACCGCCTCCCACTGATTCAAATATCCGGTCACCCGAAACGGGTTGATCCAGGCGTGAAACTCAAGTCCCCGCGCATGAGACGCTTCAATAAAATAGTGCAACGGGTCATATCCGGGATCCTGTCCCTGGGTCCCGGTCACAAACTTTGACCAGGGAAAATAAGCCGACGGATACATCGCATCACCATCCGGCCGCACATGTACAAATACCGCATTCATCTTCAATTCCACACAACGGTCCAGCAGCTGATCAACCGCCGCCTGGTAAGCCTTCTGCTCCACCGGCAGTTTCTCCCAATCCAGATACGAAATCCAGACCCCCCGCAATTCATCGGCCGCTGCCGGTCCGGCTGTTGTACCCACATTGGTAGGTGCACCAGCCGCCGCAGTGCTGCCCAAACTCATCATCGCAAGCGACAGCAAGACACTGATAGTCCGCTTTAAACCACTTCTGTAACTCATCCATTTTCCTCCGATTTTACCGTTATTTTTCCAGTAAAACCAGTTTATCACACCATGATAGGAAGAACAATATCAGGACTCTTTCAAATTCTTTACGGTTTCCCGAATAATCAATTTATTATCCAGATAAATCCGGCTGTTGTCCACAATGCCTTCTTCCAGCCGACGCAGCAGAACCCTGGTGCCCTCCTTGGCGATCTCGCTCATACTACGCTCCACCGTGGTTAATTTCATACTGGAGTATCCCGACATATCCCAGTTATCAAAGCCAATCAAAGATACATCGCCCGGCACGGAAAGCCCGGCCTCCACAATCGCTTCCCTGGCACCAAACGCCATTTCATCATTAAAACACAGCATTGCCGTGGGCTGGTATTTCAACAGCTCCTTCGCGCCCTGGTAACCGCTGGCATAACGGTAAGTACCTCCGACATAAGGGATCTTCTCCGGGTCCAGACCATTCTTCCGGGCGGAGGTCACCCACCCCCGATGGCGCAGTCTGGTCGAATCCAGATTAGGAACACCTTCAATTACGCCAATCCTGGTATGCCCATTCGCAATCAGATAGTCCATCGCCCGCTCCATCGCTTTGGCCTCATCGGTAGTCACATTGGGGGCATCCACAAAGACCGTCCGACAGATTGCAACCATGGGAATCTGCTTGTTCAATACCTCTTCCATAAAAGCACTGTCCTCATTCCGCTGCGTCAGCACAATAATGCCGTCAAAATAACTGGGATTCAGGGTTCCGCTTTCATGCATATCGATACCCTTCACCACCACATTGTATTTGCTCCCGACAACGCTGTAAACCCCGGTCAATACATCATGCAGAACAAATGGTGAACTCATCTTGCTAATCGTCGAAAAATACAGCCCGATCACATAAGACCGTGACAGCTTTAAATTAATGGCAGCCTGATTAGGCACATATCCCATCTCATTCGCCAGTTTCAGGATCCGCCTGCGTTTTTCTTCATTTTCCCCGATTCCATTCAGGGCACGGGAAACGGTGGAATACGATACTCCTGCCCGTTTTGCTACATCTTTAATCGTTATTGCCATAATCCCCTCTCCAATTTCTTCCGGCCGCTTTTGCTGCCGGTCATTCCATTACCAAGTGGTCAATCCCTGCAGTCAGATACGCTTCACCATTCTGCCCTTCAATACGCACATCCCGAAGAATCAAAGTTTCAATGTTGTTTGCAAAAATACCCATCCGCGAACAAGGTTCCATTCCATCCAGCGCCGCCGGCTCACCAGCCATCGCATGTTCAGCAAACGAAATCCGGACATGGTCCAGCATCACCTTGCCAATCTTCTTCTCCGGCAATCCGTATAAATATGCCGCCGCCACATGACAGTTGGCAGCATTGATATCACGCAGCACCAGGGTCCGGATATCCGGCGTCCGCTCATCTGCCGGCAGGCACGCCTTGGTTCCGACATATTCCGAATGACCGTCCGGATCACAGTAATAAAAACAGTTGATCACAAATGGTGTCATCACATGATCCATGCGAATGTTTTCAAACAGTACACTATCTAGAATAGCATCTTTACCCCGTCCACGTCTAGTTTTTATTCGCAATCCCCGGTCTGTATTTAAAAATAAACAATCCTTCACCACCAGATTCTTAACCCCGCCGGCCATCTCACTGCCGATTGTAACGGCACCGTGCCCATCCCGCATACAACACTGCCGAACAGTAACCCCTTCGCAAGGCGTCTTATATCGGGAACCCATATAGATCTTCCCTGACTTAAGGGCAATGCAATCATCCCCCAACGAGAAATAGATACCGGCAATCTCCACATCCCGGCAGGATTCCGGATCCAACCCATCCGTATTGGGCGAATCCTTCGGATTAAGTATCGTCAGATCAAGAAACCGCAAATGATTGGAAAAATACGGATGAATGTTCCAGCTGGGGCTATTCTGCACACCAATCCCTTGAACCACCACATCCTCACAATGATTCAGGAAAATCATCCGCGGCCGAAACGCAATCCGCTTCACCTTCACATCGTTCCACCAGTTTTCCCGACTGGCATTCCCTTCGACAACCCCCTGCCCGTAAATCACCACATGCTTCACATTCACCCCGGTAATAATCGCCGAAAACATCGGCAGCGGATTCCCTTCCCAGGTTCCTAAATTATAATCACTCACCTCATCATTGCCAGGAATCATCCCCGGAAAGACCGGAAATGCGGTCCGCTCCGTCTCCGCCGAAAGCACTGCTCCCTTCGCCAGTTCCAGGCGAATATCATCCTTTAAGAACAAACTGGTCACCCGATAAGTTCCTTCCGGAACCAGGACCCGGCTCTCCTTCGGACAAGCCATGATCGCCGCCTGAATAGAAAGAGTATCATTCTGAATGCCGTCACCCTTCGCGCCAAAATCCCGCACATTCAACGTCACAAACTCATAATCCGTTTTCAGGCTTAAAAATGCCTGCGTTTCCCCACACTGAATGCGAATCCGATACTCCGTCTCCGGCAAAAGACCATAAACACTGCTAATAACCCGCTTCGTCTTACCATAAAATTTGTCATTCACATAAACTTCATATTCCTTCGCTGTCTCAAAAATGCTGCCATCCTGAATCTCAACGGTCACACACCTTGCCGTCTGGAATATCTTGTTAACTTCCATCTCTCTACCTGCTTTCTGCTCATTCCGCAATACAAGCCGGCAAAAACCCAGCGGGACCAACGGACAGACATGCCCAGTCTGGCCATTGGTCCCGCTGGGTTTTCGCGACACCTTCGATCATTTTATCAACCCTTAACACCACCCGCAGCGATACCATCAATGAACGACTCCTGCGCACAGAAGAACACAATCAAAGAAGGAATAATGGAAATCAGGGACATTGCCAAAATACGGTTCCACTGGAATCCGGTATCACCATCCATCGACATCCGCAGATAAATGGAGGTAACGTATTTTCTCATATCCGTAATATAGATCAGTGGTCCCATAAAGTCATTGGAGGTCCACATGAACTGGAACAGCGCACAGGATACCAGTGACGGCTTTAACATCGGCACAATGACATACCACAAGGTCTTAATTGAATTACATCCGTCAATTTTTGCCGCTTCTTCCAATTCTTTCGGAATCCCCCGCAAGAACTGTACCAGCATGAATACGAAATACGTATCAACCGCAAACAGGGCCGGAATAATCAAAGGCTTATAAGAATCGGTCCAGCCCCAACTATTGAACATAATAAACTGCGGCGCATTCAGCACTACCTGGGGCAGGAACAGCGTCGAGATCATCAGCGAAAACAAGATCCCTTTTCCCTTAAACTCAAACCGCGCAAACCCATAAGCTGTAATCGTCGCCGATATTACCGTAAATACCACCTTCGGCAATACGATCTTATATGTATTGATCATCGCCTTAAGCAGGTCAATCTTTCCGCCATAACTCTTAAACGCATTATTGTATCCGTCAAAAACCGGATTCTTCGGCCAGAACCAGGCACTGGTAAAGATTTCAGAATTGGTCTTGAAGGTTGCACCAACCATCCAAAGCAAAGGATAAACCATGATAAAACCAACAGCAATCAACAATGTATAACGAATAAAAGTACTTATTTTTGCTCTTTGCTCTTTCGTCATGTTCTCCTACCTCCCATCTTCATCCGAGTAATAAACCCATTTCTTCTGGCTGACAAAAGCAACTACCGTCAAGACCAAAATGATTACAAACAGAACCCATGCCTGCGCACTTGCCATCCCCATCTTATGACGCAGGAAAGCATTGTTATAAATCAGCAGCGAGATCAATGTCGTCGCGCCATTTGGTCCGCCCTTCGTTACCAGATACGGTCCGTTGAATTCCTGGAACGCCTGGCACAACTGGGTAATCAGATTGTAAAAGATAACCGGTGTGATAATCGGTACGGTAATCTTGAAAAACTGGGTCCACTTGCTGGCGCCATCAATAGCCGCCGCTTCATACAAATCCTGCGACACCCCCTTAAGCGCGGCCAGGAAGATAACCATAGCCGAACCAAACTGCCAGACACGAAGCAGCACGATTGCAAACATCGCTCCATTGGCGCTGGCCATCCAGTTGATTTTCGGACCGCCAAAAAAGGTGATCACGGTGTTGATCAAACCATCCGTGTTAAACACCGCCCGCCACAGAATCGCAATCGCAATGGAACCGCCCAGAATCGACGGAATGTAATAAGCCGTTCTAAAGAAGTTCACACCCTTTAACTTAAAGTTCAGAATATAGGCGATGAACAGCGCAAACATCAGTTTCAGCGGTACATCCAGAATCGCATATTTGAACGTCACTTTAAATGCCCGAATAATATCCGAATCCGTAAAAATCTTCTCATAATTCATCAAACCAGTCTTGGTCACACCGTTAAATAAATCGTAGTTGGTAAAGCTGTAATACAGCGATGACCCAAACGGATATACCTTAAACAGCAAAAATCCAATCAACCAGGGCACGATAAACAAAAACCCAATGTTGTCCGACACAAACTTCTTTAAACCTTTGTTTTGCATACGGTTACCTCCTTTATCATATCCTCATACTTTTCGGATAAGATGAATCCCCCTTCGCAGGCTTTTCTTATCACATACGTCAACTGCTCCTGCTGATGCTCATCCAAAACGGCTCCAGCCCTTCTGATGCGCTGCAGCTCCGACTTGCAGATATCCTGCAAAGCCCGGTAATGCTCATATATCTCTTCCGACATTGCCGTCGTGGTATCAGCCAGAAGAACCAGTTCGTCCATATGCAGCGGCTGCCGTTCTTTAAACCACCTGACAATATCCGCATAATTTTCTTTGTCCAATACAGCGTTCTTAATATCCATCGAACAATCCTTTTCCGGCTTACTTTCCCTTTATCGAAGCCGCCAAAGTTGCCCTTTGGCGGCTTGTTCATTCTATAATTTTTTCGCTTAGCCTTCCAGGCACTCATTAATACCCTTGATCAGCTCTTCGGTTGCCTGTGCGCTGTTGGTCTGGCCAGCGCTTAACTTGCCAAATACTTTGTAGTAAACACCGTCCGGGTTAGCCTTCAGGTCATTGTGCTCAAATTTTGAATCCAGCGGGAATGGGCAGTATCCCATAACTTTTGCGTTCGCTTCTTTTACCAGTGCATCACCCAGGCCTTTTTCATTCAGGATCGTAATAGCTGCCTGCGAACAGGGAATACCACGCTCAGTGGAACTGATCTCAACGCCTTCCGGCTCATTTAACAGGAAATTGATCAGCATTGCCGCTTCTCTTGGATGCTCGGAAGTAGCAGCTACCGCCAGCCCCATGGAAATCTTGGTAAATCCGCCTTTGTGATCACCAAACTGAACAAACTCGCCGATAACAAATTCCTGACCAGGTTTGTTGGCCGACTCTTCTACGGCTTTCTGGAACTTGTTGGCAGAGGAATCCCACTCAAAGATGCCGGCATACTTGCCATCGATCCACTTTGCGTTCTTATCTAAAGAATCCGCCATATCACCCTGGATGGTGGCTATACTGGGGATTGCATGCGCTGCTTCCAGTTCACACATGAAATCCATCCCCTTCTGAATCTCTTCCGCAGTATACTGCAGTTCGCCGTTCTCTACCCAAGGTTTGTTGTAAACAGATTCCAGATAGTAAACCAGGAAAATCGCTCTGTCATACTCGCCAAGTGCCAGGGGATAGTAATCATCATTATAAGCCTTGAATGCCTCACCTGCCGCTAACAAAGATGCGGTGTCCGTAGGGATATCACAGCCAACTTCTTCAAATGCAGTCTTGTTCCAGTAGAACAGACGGCCGGTCAAAGCTACCGGTACTGCCATCAGTTTGCCATCAGCCTTACACTGATCCAGAGAATTTGCCGGGAACTGTGACAGATCCAGAACATCGGCATAATCTTCCAGATTGGCAAAGTTCTTACCGTTGCCGCTGTAGGATTCGATCCAGTTCCAGTTGACCTGCATTACATCAGCTCCATTACCGCCAACGATGTTCAGAGACTGCTTCTCTTCCCATCCGGTCCAGGCACCATACTCCGGAACAACGGTGATGTTCGGATATTTTTCCATAAATGCATCAATTGCTTTTTCTGTTGCTTCATGTCTGGAGTCGCCGCCCCACCATGAAAAGGTCAGTTCAACCGGTTCATCGGATATCGGTGCTGCGGTGCTGTCACCTGCTGCTGCAGTGCTGCCTGCCGGCGCTGCGGTGGTTGGGTCAGAAGCCTTGCTTCCGCCACAAGCGGTTAAGGATAATGCCATAACCGATGCCAGGGTTAATGATACTGCTTTCTTCATGTTCTTTCTCATAAGATTCTCTTCTCCCTTTCTTTTTTTCATTGCTCCTTTGCTCTGTTTGCAAAGGTTTGCATAGGAATCTTAAAATTTTATGCATATCTGCCATTTGTAACTGCTTTCATTCTGTTTAAAATGGGCAAACATGCATTGCTTCTGTTGATGATATCACTATAACACCATTTCATATTCTTGTCAATTGGCTGTTATATATATTTTATTTAAATTTTTTTGTGCAAAATAACCAATTCCTTTTAGCTTTAAACTATGCTAATATTAAGATAATGCAAACGTTTGAATCGGAAATCAGGGATAAGGAGCGTGATTATGGAAATATTGGATCGTTACATTAACCAGCTGCTGGAAAAAAGCAGCCCCCAGATGCCTGTCTGGAATATTGAAAAGATAAAACAGGGAAGCAAGCCCTCCTGGAACTATATGGACGGGTGTATGATCAAGGCAATTATCGAACTGTATCATATTACGAAAAAAGAAGACTATCTGACCTTTGCCGACAACTTCATTGATTATTTTGTTACTGATGACGGAAGTATTCCTTCCTATGATCCGGAAGAATATAACCTGGACAACGTCAATGCCGGAAAAACCCTGTTTGACTTATATGAACTGACCGGTAAAGAGAAATACCGGAAAGCCATTGATACGGTCTACCGTCAGCTGCAGGGCCAGCCCCGTACTTCTACCGGCAACTTCTGGCACAAACTGATCTATCCCAACCAGGTCTGGCTGGACGG
>Ga0153999_1000490_pt1 | contig 17376 bp, 9 predicted proteins | sample TSNC083MetaG_FD_104675 | JGI IMG/M metagenome (GOLD analysis project Ga0153999, IMG submission 104675) | Attine ant fungus gardens microbial communities from North Carolina, USA - TSNC083 MetaG | ecosystem: Host-associated > Fungi > Mycelium > Unclassified | place: USA: North Carolina, Lumber... | reverse complement strand
TGAAGTGGCAATGGCGTTCGCCAGCGTTTAAGCGGAGAGCCGGATGCGCTGAAAGGTGCACGTCCGGTTCGGAGAGGAGAGGCAGGGAAATAGTGCGACTACGCCCTGTCTCTTACTCTACTCAGTACCTGGCAGGGCTTCGCCTATGTGGCGTTCATCATCGATGTGTTCGCTGGCGTTATCGTGGGTTGGAAGGTGTCATCGTCGATGGAAACGACGTTCGTGCTGGATGCGCTGGAGCAGGCGCTGTGGGCCCGTCGCCCTTCCGGTACCATCCATCACAGTGACAAGGGCTCGCAGTACGTGTCGCTGGCCTGCACGCAGCGACTGCTGGACGCGGAACTGCTGGCGTCGACAGGTAGCACGGGCGACTCGTATGATAACGCGATGGCTGAAAGCATCAACGGCCTGTACAAAGTGGAGGTGATACACCGGCAGAGCTGGAAAAGCCGCTCAGAGGTTGAGCTGGCCAGATTGACGTGGGTGGACTGGTACAACAATCGCAGGCTACTGGAGCGACTCGGTCATATCCCACCCGTTGAGGCCGAAAAAGCGTACTATGCTTCCATCGGGAATGAAGCTCTGGCAGCCTGAGTTCCCGGACTTAACTCTCTCCCATAAAACCGGGGCGGTTCACTGCTGCAGAACCGTTACCTGCCGCAACACAGCATGGCGGAGATAGACCAGACCGCTGAAACCGAAGTAATCGAAGCGCTGCCACTCAGCGCATAACAGGCCCATTACCGGACCGGAAGGCTGGAACTGAATTTACACCACCTTGACGGACTCGACCCCCACGGGGGCGTTTATGCCAGCGAAATGCCTTATCCAGCAACGGCACCAGGCGGGTGACTCAGCGATGGAGCGGGAATGGTCAACGACAATCCCCCGCTCGGCCATCATTTCTTCCAGATTGCGCAGGCTGAGTGAATACGCCAGATACCAGCGTACACACTGCGCGATAATATCAACGGGATAATGCAGACGACGGAAAGCGTTCCGGATCAGAGACATGGTCAGGCAACATCGCAAAAAAAAACAGCATGTTACCCGACGACTCCTTAATGCGACAGAGCCGTTCACCGTGCGTTTACCTTGTACAAAGTTTCTTTCAGAAATCAGTCTTGAATAAATACTATCCTGAGGACAGTCTTATGCCTTATGCCAGTGAGTTTAAAAAAACAGAGAAAAAGTCAAAAGAAAGTGAAAATTATCTCACTAATACAGAAAATGAAACAGAACTGCCCGTTGAGATCCCCTCAACCAGTTTCACAGAGCGTTTAGATGAAGAAATTGAAGTCGACCTGGCTGAACTGAGGGCACACCTGCAAGCCATTATCAGCGGTGCCCTGCCTGGGTTTTATGAGTTCCGGCAGGCCGGATATAACCTGTTGTATCCTAAAAAGGTCGATATTGACGCATTGCGGGCACGGGTTAACACAATGCAAATACCGGCATTGATACAACCACAGCAGAAACAATTGAAACAGGCCGCCAACGCCTTCTTGGACCAGTTCAGAAAAGAGAGTGATTTACATAACAACGCGCTGGAGTTTATCAAATTTCGCTTGGAGGTGAACAAAGCGGGTTGGGATGATCCACAAAACCGGGATTATCACCAGGCGCTTAAGCATGGCAATCGCCTGAGCGGCTATCTCTCAGGAACGCTGGACCTCATGAGTCTCATCAATGAGAAAGTAGAATGGCAGACTCCGTGGGAAACCACCAGGCAGACAAATTATGATGTACTCCTCAATGAACTTCTTCCGGTAAATGCAGATGCGCACAATAATCAATATGCCGCCCAAACGCGTGGAAATCTGACGGGGGCGCAGCCTGATAACATAAAATTCAATGCTATCGTGGATTCAGTCACGTTGGATGAAAGGATAGCCCGTGAGGCATTGAGCGCAGAGATAGAGAGGCTGTCGGCGAGATTATTAAGTGGTATTACACTGACCAGAAATTATGCGGAAAAGCCAGATGAAACAGGTGAAACCAGCGGGATTAAACGCGACATCGATTTTCTCTGCCAGGTTTTGCAGTCAGTTATCCCTGTCGTTCAGTACGCAGGGCAACAGATCCAGCCTGCAACGTATCAACCACACCGCCAGAAGGAAGCTCGCACTAAAATAGAAACGGTAAAGCATGAGTTGGAAACGGTAAAGCCTGGGCTGAAAAAGGCTTGGAATACGGCATGGCAGAAAGTGCAGGGAGTCGAGGCCAGTGGGCGAGCTCTATCTGATAAGTTTAACAAAAATAAACACCGCATTGTGCATGCCTTGCCCGGTTCTACTGCCTCTGATAAGAATGGCGACAGTCACAACATAAACAAAGCTGTTTTTCAGGTCGGCATAAGATTGCTTGATAAAATTCAGCAGACTACATCCGACATGCATAAGGCCATACAAACCTCCAGCCCATTACAACAAACAGTATCGCATTATAGTGAGCTTGATGAGATGTTATCGGGTAAGCCGCATAATTCAATTCTGGATGCAAAGTTGCGTGCTGAGTCCGGCAGATGGCGACAAAAAGCAGAAGAGTCAAAAAAGCAGCTGCAGCAAGCACTCGGAACAATCACGACGCTGTCAGACGAGAGCATGAAACAAAGATACCTGTCTGCGCTAAGAGAGGAATTAAACGCTTTCAACCCGCTGGCCTTCAATAATATTATCCGTGATTTTGATACACAGGTAAAAGCCACTGTTGAGGGCTTATCCGACGTCCAAAAGGCACTGGGCCAGGCGTTGTTACGTCTTTCCGAGCATGGTCAAGCCGGTGGTAAAGAATTGGATAAACACACCGTGTCCTGGTTACAGCAGCTGAAGGGGATAAAAGACAACCTGAAAACCGGGATCACGCAGGCAACCGGGCAATCGATTAACAATTTTTCCCGTCAGGGGATGTTGGCCAGGTGGATGGCGGAATGGCGTGAAGCGGAGAAGCAACGCTATCTGGGCACGCTTTCCGCAGAAGAGCGGGCGGCAACCGAAAAGCACTATGACGCCGTGTTTTTTGAGGTGATCCAGCACTATCTTCCCCAGCTATCCAAAGAATCAGATCCGCAAGGAGAAAGACTTCTTCAGCGGCTGCGCCTTGAAGTGGGCAATGCCGCCAAAGGTAACACGCTCTACCCTGCGACGATGGCTGATATTCTTGCAGGGATGAAGAGCCGTGAGCAGGCAATAAGAGACTGGGCAGAAAGAAAACTGATCAGAGGGGCTTTTCTGGCTGTTTGTCTGGGAGGCTTTAAGCTGTTACCGAATCTGGCCGCATTGCCACTGAAATTTGCTATTACAGGTGCCAAAGTGGCATGGGGAGCCCATAAAGGTCGACAGGGAATACGTGGAGGGGAAGGGGATATCAGTGATGAAATAGCCGAATATGCCAAGCAAAGTTACAAAACGGCCGCTATCAAAATCGTCCTTTCACTCCCCCCAGGGCTGGCAACGACGCTTGGGGTTGCCTCGATTGCATGGCGTGTGTATGAGGGCGGACTAAAAGGTGCCGGGGAAAAGATAGCTGAGCATATTATCGGGGAGGCGCCCTGGCATGCGCTGGATACAGGAAGCAAAGCCGCGGCTGAAGCTTATGTGGCTACATTGATAGAGGCTGCGATAACCGAAGAGGAAATTACTTCAGCAACTCACTCATCGTCGTTACAGCCACAAACGGCTGTTATGCCGTTCTCTGATAAGCGTGACCCGGGTGCCGACCAACACCACGTCAGACGTAAACGGGCAGTGGCGGATAGTCGGCATGACATTATTGTCCCTTCCGATCCAACGCGTTTAGACGAGAATGATTATCGCAAAGAGTTTTACAAAAGTCGAAACTTGAGTGTTGTAGAAAGACATTTATCAGAGAATGAAAGCGTAGATAACCAATATGCTTCAGTGAGCACAAAAAAAAATATAACGCCTTCTTCGGAGAGAGTGTCTGTTCTAAAGGAAATAGCCGATGCGCTAGTTGGATTCGAAAATGAAGATGAAAGCCAACCTATCAGTGACATTAAAAGAATTATTTTTGTTGACCAATATCTATATGATAAAATGCAATATGAAGATGCGAATAAAAAGGAGTTTAAGAAAGAGTGGTTGAGAGTTAGAAGTGAAATCAACATCATTGACAATGAAGCAGTAAAAAGGTATTTGGATTTTAGATTGGTGATTGAATCTCATGATGTGTATAGAGGCAGGCTTTTAAAATCTGATATATCTGATTCAAGAAATGAACTAGTTGATAAAATGCTTGACCTATTCGGAAGGTTAGCGTGGGATAATGATCCATATGTTATAGATAAGAGTATAGACAGATTTGAGAGTTACTATGCTGATTACCTTGGGTTCGAAGATGAAGATAGGGATGAACATAGGGATGAACGAATCCTTAAAATTGCCCCTATTTATTATTACCTAAGCAAGGAAATTGGCGATGATAGAATAGAGGAACGCTATTTACAAATAATAAATAGTTTCTTACCAGGCGATAACAAAATAAATAGTGATACAGAATGGTCTCAAGTCAAAATAATAAATACCATTGCCATTTTAGAAGGGCTTCAAAAAAACCATCGCGAAGCATATGCTTTAATTAGGCGAATTGATAATGTCAGGGGCATTCTATCAGTAAATGGAAAGGTAGGTGAGGAGCAGTTTTTAGATGCCAGGATTGTAGCTGCACAAATTTATGATGGGGTCGGCAATATATCACTAATCAATGATAGGGCGAGATGGCTTAAAAGATATGACGATATTAAAAATGAGCCAGGGAATTATCCGTGGAAGTTATTGCACATAGAGTCAATAATACATTATTTACAGGTGCACGATTCAGAGGCGTCTCTTGATGCTGCTGAGTGGGGTAATGCTATTCTATTCATTTCTTTACTCCAGGCTAATAGCAATAGAGAGATTAAAAAAATATTGCACATAAATGATGATAAGATTATCTCTCATTCAGAGTTTAAGACTAGGACGGCGTTGGATAATGATGATGGGAAATATTATTCTCAGTTCGATAACTATATAGATGATAAGGGGGCAGAAAAAGAAGCTGGCAAACAGTTGGCAGGTATTTTTAGTAACCTACGACTGTCAATTGGAGATCTTTTTGACGAGGTTGAAGATGCTAAAGTATGGTCCTATATTTATAAAAGTAGTCGCGGTGGTGTTGCGACGCCGGCCCCTGGAAGGGTCATTGTCATTAAGTTAAAAGGAAGTGATTCTGGTGCTATTGTTATCTCAAACTTATTCTTAAATGAACATGTTGCTAGAATAACTGAAGATGAATATACCCGGCTCTCTTCTATATTCAATGCACAAGAGCATGGGGAATTAGTGCATCGTTCCTTAAAGGGGCCTTATTATTATAGAGGCTCCCAGGCAGAGCATACAAAATTATCTAAAATTCTGACAGGATTGGATGAAGTTCAAATAAGGGAGCATCTTAATAAAAACAACTTCGGGTTTGGTTATCCAGCTCGTTTTTCGAACGAATACCCTGGGCAAGAGAATGTTCAGCATTTGAAGAGTAAAACTCTTCGGGATGCTATTGTCGGCACTAAAGTTATTGAAAACAAGGCTGCCGTAAGTTATCTGCGTTCTACAATGTATTCACTCACAGGTTGGGAACAAGTGGCTTATAGATTTGTCCCGTTCTATGAAATCGGACATAGAAATGAAACCGATAGAGAATATGAAATAGACGTGGACGCATTTACATTAGAGCTTATATCAACTATTGCAACTGTTTATCCAGCCGCAAAAGGAATTGCTGCAGCGATAAAAGACTCGGGGGTTTCAGCAATTCTTAAGTCAGGATTGAAAGGCGGGCAGTTGTTAAAACCACTCAGCAAGGAATTAGCAAGGTTGGGCTTTAACGCAAGCAAGATTTTCGGTACAGCGGTATACGAACTTACAGATCCTTTCCCGATAAATAGTCATCTCAGTAAAACTACTGTTTTAAAGGATGCCGGCAGTATAACGAAAGCAACACGTTTCCCGGTAGATTGGATGGTTGAAGCCCCGGTTATTGGTAATGTTAAACCTGATGATGGCGTGTATAAAGTCAAAAAAACTGAGCCTGAGACTATGCAGGACTTTAATTTTTATATTAAAAAAGATGACAAGTTCTACCCCGTTAAATATGATTTTGATAATAATACCTGGCGGCTTATCCCCCCTGAGAATTCAGGGAAGAGCGGTTATCAAGCTCCTGTACGGCGAAATGAAAATGGCGAATGGGAGTTGCACACGGATGTAGGGTTAAAAGGGGGTGGTTTAAAGGATTTTCTCGATGAAATTAGATTGCCTGGCCTTCGTGATGTGTTTGGAAGAGAAATAGTCATTGGTGAGCATGCGTTTAAACGTGTAAAATACAATCAAAATAAACTAAATGAGATGATGCGGCTCGCTAAAACGTATGCTCCGACATCAAATAGCACAGAGCGAATTGCAAAAATCCAACAAGATTACAAGACGGGGAAGGAAATGAGTCATGCTCCTCAGCATGATCATTACAATAGCTTATCCCTTGATGAGAAGCTTGACTTGTTTAATAAGCTGGATACGGATGCGCTAACCAGAGGTGTTTTAGCCGGAAAAATAAATGAATACATTGTGAATATCAATTTATATGAAGCAGCGAAGGCCGCTGATGATTGGAGAAAATCGGCAAATAAAGCAACGAAAGTTGTTCTGGTTCCGCAAAGTATTTTTTTAAAAGGAGGACTGGGTGAGTGTCTGCCTGCATCTGTATTAATGGGTTGGGCCTTACAGAGTGGACAAGATGCAAAATTAGCGAAGAAAATGATGGGTATTTACTCAGCACCAAATATGGCTGAAAATCCATTGTATAAGTCACTCTTCGAGCTACATGTTGATGGTAAGGCATCTGAATTTAGGCTGGCCGTAATCCCTGATGTTAAGGTGAGCGCATTAGGTGATGCGGAAGCAAGGCTGTTCCTAACAGAAAATGCTTCGGTTAGGGTTGGTATTCCTGGGCATACTATGTTGTTATCGAAAGTGAATCAGGAGGGTAAGGTAAAGTATGTTTTCTATGATCCTAACTATGGCCTGGCTTATTTCGATAAGTATAAGGACATGAGTGCTTTCTTTAAGAAGGAACTCGAGGCGTATAATGTGCCAGAAAATTCGATTAATTTCTATCTGTTAGAGTACTCCATCCTACCGGGCGTTAAAATAAAAGGAAGAAACTTGGATGAAATTATAAATGGTGAAATACCGCAATTATACAAGCAAGAGCATGTTAATTTAGACGGAATCTCGCCTCATGAGGGCGTGTACAGCATGCCGGGAGATAAAAACTATATTAAAGTCAATGATGATGTTTATCAGGTTGAGTGGGACCAAACGGTGAATACCTGGCGAGTCTTTGATCCTGCTAATACCAACCGTTCCCGGGTTACCGTAGCGGTAAGAAGAGATGATAACGGAGAATGGTTCAGGCATTCGGATACGGGGCTGCAGGGCGGGGGGCTCTTTGATGAGATAAAAAGAAAATGGTTTTCAGGTAAAAATTCTGATGATTTTGGAAAAAACATGAGTCCATCGGAATTAGATAGGAGAATTAATAAGGCCAGCAAGAAAGACAAACAAGGTTACAGTCTGGCATGTTATAGAGCGGCGTTTAATGACGCAAGACAGGCTAAAGTTATTGATTCAGAGCAATTCACTTGGTTGACAGATGAAGTTGCAAAGAGAGATAGTCGTGGTGAAATAATGGATTCTCAGGCTTATCGACAGGCATTCAGTTTACAAAACAAAAAACCAATGACTACCTTTGCGTCGGCGAATATTACTGAGTCCGGTTTCATGCATGTAGGGGAGCGCAGAACAGATGTCAGTGTACATTATGACCATATAGTCTATGTGCACGTCGCTGATAATGAAATCCATCTATATCAAGCCAATGGCGCTGATTTCTTACTGAAGCTTAATGGTACTAATCCTCGTGAGAAACATAACAATATTGGGAAGCACGTATCTGAAAGTCATTATAAGCATCATATGGATAAAGAGAGAATAGCTTTATTTGATGGCTATTTTTCAGATCCGGGAGTCGACGGAGGCCCTCAAGCCGTTTTTGCATTTACACCCGCTAGCGAAGTACGAGATAATTATCGCATTGAAAAAAATCGACGCGAAAAGGGAACGCCTGACGAAGCAATAGCAGGCCCAAGTGGCATCACAAAGGCTATCGAACCGGTCAGTCCTAAACCGTCAATTGAACCCATGCTGGAAACACGGGCTTATAGGAATTTATCTGCGGAAGAGAGTGGGCTAATTAGCGAGACATCGGCGCATTTAAAAACAAACCTGGGGCAGCAATATAATACGTACTTAACCTTGCCGCGCGAAAACTGTGCCAACGCTGCGACCGCAGTAGCTAAAGAACTGAGGCAAGCCGGTTATACCGATGTCAGAATAATGGAATTGGGTATCTGGCCAAATGGTGGTGTAGATACCATGCCTGCGAATCATTATGTTGTTACGGCAAAAAAATCTGGGATAGAAATTGTTATCGATTTAACGGCGGGCCAGTTTGAAAGATATGGGTTTTCTGGTCCTATTATTAGTACAAAAGATAACTGGATTTATCAGTGGCAGCAGAATATGAAAGATAAACCAAGGATTTTGGTGAAAATGGCCCCGCTCAGTGGCGGGATAGGTACATCTCCCTTTAGCATGGATTATGTCAATCCTCAACTGACAGTGCCAGATGGAACACTATTACAGCGTCCGGGCTGGTACAAACCAGGGATTAATCCAGAGCAATCAATACAGCGTGCCGTTAGTAAACAAGTTAATGAAAAAAATGAGGAAATGTATTTGCAACAAACAGATGCTAAGCCGTTTTCTGATAAGCGTGACCCGGGTGTTGAAGAACCCCTCGTCAGACGTAAAAGGGCAGTGGCGGATACGGCCCCTTCTCCATCCCCTCAATGGCATCATAATATTCCAGCCGTCGCGACGTTACAGTCAGAACATTTTGAACGATTCATTCGTTATCAGGAATTTTCTGTTGAGCAGAAAAAACAAACCTATTTACGTGGCATTCAATTTGTATTATTTCAAATAGAAAATGATGATAAATTTTCTGCGGAAATCAGAGAAAATGCCTATCTTGCCAGAATCGGTGCCAGGAACGGTGACGAAAAAGGTGTCCAGAAGCTAGTTCCTGTTGATATACGAGGATATAAGCTTAATAATACAATTTTTCTTCCTGATAGTCCTGGCTCAAAATCTGGCGTGCTTATTCGTTTGGATTCTGAAATTCCTTATTACTATGTTAGAAAAGGGGACGATCTCTTAGAAAACATTAGATGGGCCATGCCTTACAATGCTGATAAACAGGAGTCTCGTCCTGTTAGGCTGAACAATGGATTGCCGGGGGTGATAGTTTTTCCGAGCGGAGTTGATATACTTAACGATATCAGAAGCAGGAGTGCCAGTTTTGAAGAGAACTTTAATTACAATAATCCAAATCCGATGGATATTGCGAGTCTTTCTGCAACACTCGCTGATACGATGGAGGCCGATTATAAACTTAAGAGGGAGACCATAAGCAACAACTTATTAATTTCCAGAGCGATTGCAGGTGCTCATATTCCTGACCCAGGGGTCAGTGCTACCGAGAAAGGATACCATCTTGAAGTTACTTGGGCTAACTTGACTCCTGCAGAGTATCTGAGGTCATTTTCAAGACCTTTCTCTATCCTCAGTGGGGAAATGCAGTTAGTGGGCAGTTCCATTAACGGAAAAACGATACAGGAAACCGAGCTGCAGGTTCATCAGGCTGAATATATAGGAAGTTGGGTTGACGCCACTGTCGGGGCCATCACCTCATTCACGCCGGCGGGATGGGTACTCAATACCGCACAATCGGCAGCCGACATTGCTGCTGATTTGACAGAAGGTAAGGATCCCGATCCATTGGCGGTTGCTGGCCTGATTGTAGGGTGCATTCCTGGTGGTCGAATTGCAGCTAAAGTCGGAAAGATCACCCACATTGGCGGTAAGGCTGCTAAATACGGGGTTATGCTCGGCAATAAAGCGATCGACCTGGCCATCGTAGGGAAGAGCATTGAGACAGCCGTTGACACGGGTGAACCTCTTGCTATCTATCAGGCACTTTTGGCCAGCGGTATGAGTGTTAAGAATTCTTATGACATGGCCAAAAATATGTCATCACAGTTAGAAATAAATAGAAAAATGGAAGACAGCGCTTCACTGAAGGAGCTTGAAGTGATCCACAATAATACTCCAGAGTCTTCTTTAGGTTCGACAATGTCCGAACGGACATTCAGAGTTGGCTCGACAGTAATGCTCGGGAGAATAAATAATGGGGAAATTGAAATATCCAGGAATAATGGAGTTGCCTGGGAGAGGGGCGGTAAACTTCATTTATTAACGTACAGGTTACAAAACGCCGGTGGGGGGAGTAAGAGTATTCGATTAAACGGAAGAATATATAGAAACCATAATGCCATAAGTAGTCAGGCTCAGAAGTTAAGTTTAATAAAGACTAATTACGAAATATACTCTATGGAGCCCGATTCGGCAGCAACAGCAGCTCAGCAGAGAGCCCGCCGCGACTTTGAGGCCGGCGAACGTGAATGTAAATATGATGAATTCAGTCGATTTGACAGCCTCAATCTGAGTAAGAAAATCGAAAGCTTAAAATTGGATACATCTGGAGGGCAAACGCTGACCCACAGGCAAAAAGGGGCTTTATGGAAAAAGGCACACGACCAGTTTTGGGAGGATCTGGCGCGCAAACAGATAATGAGGGGACAAGAATGGTTTAACAGTGCAAAGAAAAACTATAACGCTACCGGCGGAGAGGTTTCTCCACAGGGGGCTTATCTCAGAGGTAAAAATCAGGGAGAATGTGAACCGGTAACTATTCTTATGGCCCGGGCTCAGAGAGAAGGGAAGGGAAATGAGCTTGCCCGTAGCCTGATGGGGCTGTTTGACGATCCCGACAATGCATTAGGCACAAGTTTAGGCAGACTGCGTAGCCAGTCAGGTATTAAAGGGGAGGCCTTGGCTGGAGTGAGATTATCAGCACTCGAAACATCGGAGCGAACGCTTTTCCCCGGTAGTACTGATGAGGCCACCTCTGTTCGCCTTGAGCTTAAAGAAGGGGATTCCAGCATACGCAATCACGTTGTATTGCTGTCAAGAAGTAAAGGCGATTCGGGTAATTATATATACAGCTTCTTTGATCCTAATTATGGCTATGTTGAGTTTAGTAAATACAACGATATGGCTGTTTTTGTCAAAAAAAGAGTACAAATCAAAAGTAAAGCAAAAGGAGGGTATGAAAACAGAGATGCGGACGTCGATTTTTCGATGGTAAGTAATCATAAACTGGATGAGGTTACCCGCAATGTCGGCTATTTTGATAATGGCATCGATCACTTCAGGGCTACCGATATGCCCGGTAGCAGTACGCACGGGAGCAGTCTATCTGAGACATCCATAACGTTTGAACCGACTATATTCAAACAAGCATTAACGGAATTTTTAAATCAACAAACCGCGCAGGGCCCGGGTGATCCTGCTTATGTGCCCTATCAGTCCGCGTTTAATTCCCTGCCAGAAAACCAGGAGATTACTCTGCAGCAGGTGAATGACTTAAAATACGCACTCTCCGCATCCGGAAACAGCCTTATAGCGCAAGCTAAATATCACTATGCGTTACTGGCATATTTATCTGGTCCGAAAGGGATACAACTTCCAATTGATACAAATGAAATACGCAAACGCATTGAGAAGGAAATAGAACACGCTGATTACGTGTATGGATGTAAAGTGAAAGAAAGGGATAAATACCTGGCCCAGTTAAATAAAGCCATTGGAAGGAGAAACGAAATAAGGGAAAGATATTCTGACACCATCCGAACAGCATTGCATGCTAACGCAGACAGGAGAGTGGTTAAACTAAGAAATGAAGTTGATGAAAGGAATCGCCTGATGAATGAATGGGCGAGTAAGAAAAATCAAGCTTCATTACGGCTTGAAATATGGAATGACTCATGTAATTGGGCGTTTTTTGACTAAAGTGTTCTGCACCCTGGAAGCAAGGCCATTGAAGCCGTTGCGCATGTCCGTGACGCCGGCGACCAGCCAGATGCTGAACCTGCAGGGAGTGATATCACCGGCTCCCTCCCTGCATTTTCCGGATGAGCGTCTGCAGCTGTTCTGGCGTCAGCTTTCCGCTGATACGAAGCGTACCGGTGGGTAGCGCCAGCTCACAGCAGGGGACGTCGTCGCTCTGAACGGACGGTGGATGCACCTGTTCGGGGCCTGATTCAGCAGCGAGCGTCACGGGCAGCATGACCGGCGCATCTGTCCGCGCAGCCAGCAGTCCCTGCTGGTAAAGGTGCCGCCAGTTGAACAGGAGATTGTCGTTAATGTTATTTCCTCGGGCCAGCTGTGCCACGCTGACGCCGGACTGCATCGACTGCTCCACCATGGCGATTCAAGTCGTTTAGCAGAGGCCAGTTGTTGTTGAAAAACGGCCATAGCAGGTGAGGCATGGTGAAGGTGATATGTTGCCAATCTTTCGGGGTAAATAGGGCTGTAGGCGGGATTCATCGGCGCCAGACAAACCCTGGGCATCAACAGTAGCCGCTTGACGGTAAATAAGCTGGTAGGCGCCAGGGCTGCGAGAAATTCGTCTCGGTTATGGAATTGTGCAAAGCGGCCACACATGGGCAGGTGCTCTTGTTGTCGATATGGCATGAGTATAGCTTCAGCGGCGTGGCAGGGGGTTACGCAAAGAGTTAATGTTGTAACTTATTGAAAATGTTACAAAAGTGCGGATAATGCGCATTATGTTAAATTGAATAACGGTATTCGCACCGGGGCCATCCCTGAGCATCTTCTCTCCTCACCTTCAGCTTTATCCCTCTGACATCTGTCTTTCTACCAGGCTTGTTGTCATTCCATTCGATCGGCTTTTAAACCTGGCTCAATCATCAGACGGCGTGCCTTGATGAAATCGCATCTGCCAACCCGCCTGGGCTGTCAGAAGCCAAATCGACGAACGCTCTGTACAACGCACGGCGCGGCCCTGCGCATCGTGCTGAAAACTTTTATACGTTAGCAACACGGCGCCATCACTGATTTGCGCCAGCTTAAAACCTTCGGCGAAAATCTGCGGATAATCCGTTTCCATCTCCAGCGCCGCAACGGTCTGGCGTTTGTCATAACGTAGGCCTGAGCGGTCAATCTCTTCAAAGTCTTCATGCAGCAATGCCGCGACACGCTTCGGATCGCAGCGCGTTGTTGACTGGTGCAGTTCAACCTCAAGCGCCTGGATGTGGCTAAGCCACTCTGCAAAATGGGTCAAAATGCCCTCCTTTTTGATCGCGCTACGTGAAATCTGGCAAACTTCGGCAGCCTTATCTACACCAGAATGACACTCGTGAAACCTGACTATTCCCAGGATTCCTTCTCTCATCAAGCCTCAATAGTGACATTGTCACATGAAAAGGAAGCCTTACGCCTGTTTCCCAGCCAAATGCGACCGCCGAACCCGCAATTCCCCGTGCCGCCAGGCGCCGTCTGCCGTGACGCGATTGTCGATCAGGCGATTCAAGGCCTCTTCGCCCAGCCGGTCGATGCGTTGGCTGTAGCTGGTCAGCGCCCAGTTGGCTGAACCGGCCTCGTCGATATCATCGAAGCCTACCACGGCCATCGCGGACGACGGCGCCGTTTGTCTGAGCGCTTCGAGCGCCCCCAGCGCCAGCACGTCGTTCTCGCAGAACAGCGCCTCAACCCGTTCGTTTTCCGGCGTTGCCTGCAGGTATTCGCTCATCAGCTGGAAACCGCGTTGGCGATCGTAGTGGCCGGCGGTGAGCACCCGATCCAACTGAAAGCTGGCGGCCATCAGTTTGTCGCGGTAGCCTTCCATGCGCAGCAAATGGCTGCTTTGCGTGTCCGGCCCCTTCATGTAACCAAAGCGCCGATGGCCTTGCTCTATCAGCAGCGCGGCGATCTCTTCGCCGGCGCGGTAGCCGTCGATATTGACCACATCAATGTGTTCGCTTTCCGTATTGCGGCATACCTGCACCAGCGGTATCTGATGCAGATCTTGCGCGATCGTTGCCCACTCCTTGGTTAACACCGTCGCCAGGAACAAAATGCCGTCGACCTGCAGCTGATCGGCCATCGCCATCACCGCCCGGTAGTTTTCCCCGGCGGTGATGTTCAGCAGCAGCGCCATATAACCGCGGGTTTGCAGCTGTTTGGTCACCATATCGAGCATCATCATTGAATGCGGGTTCTTCATCTCGTCGATGGCCACGCCAATAATGTACGTGCGTTTTTGCGACAGGCTGCGCGCCAGCAGATTTGGCCGATAGCCCAGCTCGGCCGCCGCCGCCAGCACGCTTTCACGCGCGCTGTCCGAGATCGAGGCGCCGGGCGTAAAGGCGCGCGATACCGTCCATTTAGAGACGCCGGCCTTTTCGGCGACGTCGCTGGCGGTGGCTTTGTGGTGTTTCATCATGGTTGCGTCGCTCTATACCCCGCTCGCTCAGACCCCTAAGCGCCCGCCGGCATTCCTGCTGCAATTATGTCCCGCTTTTGCACCCGATTGCAAATCGTTATGCAACCGGGTGCAAACAGGGCTCTTTTTACACAACGCCTCTCTTCTCAACAGGATATCGTAATGAAAAAACCAGACTGCTGTTGATGTTAGCCTGCTCGCTGTTTGTGGTGACCGCCCTTTCTCACCTCACCTTAGTTTGTTGCTCTGCGTTGACATGCCCTTTTATCTCGTGAGGTTCGTCAAGTGCTTATACCTGTAAATTAAACCTCTGGTTTTTTTTACAGGTCGGAAAAAGCCATCAAAACACACCACAATCGATTTCTGTTGTTAAGCTGGCTATGGCTATTTGCTCAGGCAGGTCAAAGCGGTATGCACCGCGGTGGATATCATTGGCATGGCCCCTGTGATAGTGACAACGCTGGCAGTATCTATCAGCAAAGCAGATATTTTCTCTCCGAACTGACTCCCTGCGCCTTTGCTAATCTCATTTTGATATTCAGGATGCAGAACAGCCAGGCCCAGTGTGGACTGAACAGCATCCATCACCGGCTCTACACCAGAAATGCTGTATGACTCCAGTGCATCCTGGAGCAGCGAAAGTTGTTTCAGCAGCAGGGTTTTCATTGTGGCAGAAAGCCCACTCTCCCTGATTTCGCGGCCTAGCGGCGCTATCCTCTCCAGCAGGACTTCAATTTCTTCTGCCGCAATACCGGCATGCGCGCCCCGGGTTTCAAACAGATCGGACAGCATCCCAAGTTCTGTGAGTGTGCGATCATCAATGTTATCCTGGAATGAACTCCAGGTACTGTTTAAGCTTTGTGAGACAAAGGCCTTATCAACACACCTTTTCCAGTGAACCGATTTGCCGCGGAGCGTGGAAAAATTATCGTCCCTTACCTGGATAATCCGTCCGGGCAGTGCCATGGCGTGCGCCAGCCGGGTGAGGAGGTGTTGTTCCGCTCTCCCCTCAACCTGCAATATATGTTGCCAGACCGCTCGACACTTGTCTGTTCTCTGATGGTTGTTTCCTTGTTCAAGGAGATCCAGCAGTCTCTGCGCCGGGTTGTCAATTTTCAATTCACTCATTCTTTAAATTTTCCGTAATAAAGCTCACTATTATTTATTTAACCCAGTCTTCCAGCGTCAGGCTCGGCACCGGCGCAAATTCTCTTACATTATTCGTCACCAGAATGGCGCCGGCGGCCATGGCATGGCCGGCGATCGCGGTGTCGTTCGGGCCGATCGGCGTCCCGGCCGCGGCCAAGGTGGCCTTGATCTCGGTGGTGGCGTCCACGACGGCCCGATCCCAGGGCAGGATGGCATCAAGGCGGGCACAGAAGGCGTCGACCAACTGCGTGTGGCGCGGCGAGGCTTTCTTGCCCACCGCCCCGAAACGCATCTCGGCATAGGTGATGGCGGAGACCACGATGCGGTGATTACGCAGCACCGTCTGCTCCAGGCGCTTAATGACGGCTTGCGGCTGTTCGCGCATGATGAACGAACAGATGTGGGTGTCGATCATATAGGTCTTGTTCACAGGTCAACGCGTCCTTCGTCGCTGATCACGTCCTCACGCACCGCCATAAAGTTCGGGTCGGCCTTATCCAGCTGCGCGAACGAGCCCCAGGTCGGGCGGACGGGGCGCAGGATGATATTGTCCCCTTCCCGGACAATCTCGAGCTCGCTCACTCCAGGTTCAGTATAGGTCAATGTGTTACTTGTATATAGGTGATACATATGCAGATGTATGACATATGGATATGTTTTGCCTATGTCACTTTCTGTGTTTTTCGCTTCAGATCCGATTTCTGGCAGCCCCGGATCACCCGATCGTCACTCTCCCCCGCCGCCCCGACCAACACAATATGCGCCACCTGTTCAGCTGCGTTTTCTGCTAGATGTTGTGTTTTGCCGGGGTGATCGTTAACGGCGGTTCCGGGCCGACAACCGCGCTGTGATGAGTTAACCGCCGTGGTACACTCCCGGAAAGTTGCCATAAGCCGGAAAGTCGGATCAGCCGGAAACGGGAGTCAGGTAATTTAATGGCGTGCCTATATGGTTGATTATTATCAGGTCAGTGATGTTTACGGCAGGAAACTGCGAGGGCGATCATTGTCACCGGGGAGATGGTTGGGGTGATTGATCTACCTGGTGTGGCGGTCCCGTCCCCGGCTTCTGGCGCGTGGGAAACCAAGATTAGCCTGACGCGATCAGGGCAGCCTCGGCAACGCTGATCCACAGATGTTCACGGAGCGCACCGACGGTGATAAGCCACCACTACTGTTGGGCGTCAACTGGGTATACCCCTTCTAGAAATACATACCGTTTAATTCCTCAACCGTATCCAACCGTAGGGATGTCAGGCTGGCGCGTTGCTGTGCTCGCCTGGCTCCAGTGTTACCGTCTGATATGTCGGCTTGCTGTCTGCAAGGCGGGCCTGCAGTCCATACTCTGCCATTACCTGAATGAACGTATCGGCATCGTCGACAATGCGAAAAGAGACCGGCTGAAGGTGATGGCCATCCTGAGAGAAGGCGGCATTGAGCGCCGATTTTTCGACGTAAAAACCGTTATGCTGGGACGGCGTGGGTGTGGTTTCCGAGCGCCACTCACGGGCATCCATCACATAATTGTCCCAGCCCCGATCTTTCAGGGTTTCAGTCGCGTAAGTGAGCCGGAACAAATCGGACTGCGCGGCGAGATTGCCGCTGCAGGAGCGCCACAGGTATTCCAGATGCTGGCGCAGTTTACCGGCCGGGCCGTGTTTGCGGCCGCGTTCGAGCAGCC
>Ga0153999_1000489_pt1 | contig 17387 bp, 13 predicted proteins | sample TSNC083MetaG_FD_104675 | JGI IMG/M metagenome (GOLD analysis project Ga0153999, IMG submission 104675) | Attine ant fungus gardens microbial communities from North Carolina, USA - TSNC083 MetaG | ecosystem: Host-associated > Fungi > Mycelium > Unclassified | place: USA: North Carolina, Lumber... | reverse complement strand
GATTAATGCGTGGCCTGGATTTGGAAGATGCGCTGGCCTTGGCGGCACATTTTGTTGTAAATTGCATCGAAGCAACATCAGCATCGAAACAGGCAAGATGGTACGGCGTTGAATTTGAAACACAAATTCCCGTCTTATGTAAAATGCTTGAAAAGTATATTGATTTTTAAAATTTAAGTTATGAGAAAAGGCAGATTAAAAGCGATGAATTTTAATCTGCCTTTCGGGCCTAGGCGCGAAATAATTGTTCGACATGCTGTTCGGCATCCACCTCATCTGATCCATCGAAGAAGAAAGTCAGGGACAAATCTTCAAATCTCAACTTGCGTTGTAGTTCATCATAATGTTTTGCATTTATAAACTGGTTTTGATGGATGATATAAATATTGCAGGAATAATTATTAGTGGTTTTAATGAGTAGTGAAATTGGAATAGGCATGCGATGCCTGCTCATGGTGATTTGTTTTTTTATCACGCTGTTCGCCCCCTTTCGCAAAGAGAAAACAACGGTAGGTACTTGAAATAACAGAAAACGTCAATCGTTTTCTTATATTTATTTTAACACATAGCAGCTAAGTAATCAAATTAATTCATAATTATCTCCTAAAAAAGATATGTTCAGGTTATTCTTGCTCATTAAGCCTGCACATATCTTTCTATCTGTCAAAACCCGACATGAATAATTGCCGGATATTACTGAGACAGTCCTTCATGGATTTTATCCAGATTCCATTGCATCATGGAATAATAGGTATCGCCGTCCTCACCTTTTACCGCAAGAGAATCGGTAAAAATGGTGCTGTAGATGGGAAGTCCGGTCTCGTCGGAAACCTGCTCCATGCTGCGGTGATCCACACTGGTTTCCACAAAAAGAGCCGGTACGTCCCATTCCCTGATGGTGTCAATGATGGTGATCATCTGCTCCGGTGTGCCTTGATTCTCGGTGTTAATTTCCCAGATATAAGCGGCAGTCATACCATAAGCAGCGGAGAAATATTTAAAGGCACCCTCGCTGGTGACAAGCAGTTTTTTACTGTCGGGAATATCGCTGAATTTATCCTTTCCCTGCTGGTCAAGGCCGCGCAGCTGTTCGATGTAAGCTTTAGCATTATCCGAATAGGCATCTGCATTGGCACTGTCGTGGTCGGTGAAAATCCTTGCCATATTTTCCACATAAATGATGCCGTTGCTGATATCGAGCCATGCGTGGGGATCTTCTTCCCCTTCCTGGCCGGCGGTGGTCAGATACTGGGGAGCTACGCCGGCACTGACGGCGTAGTAATCCTTGTCGGTCACTTTGCCGGTAGTTTCCATCAGCTTATCAAACCAGCCGTTGCCGGTTTCCAGATTTAAGCCATTATACAGTACAATATCAGAATCCTCACAGGCCTGAATATCAGCCGGAAGGGGTTCATACTCATGGGGGTCGGTACCGACAGGAACGATACTGTAGACATCCACAAGCTCACCGCCGACATTAAGTGCCATATCGGCAAGAATAGAGTTGGTTGCGACAACCTTGAGCACTTTCGGATCTGCGGATTCGCCGGTCTTACCGGCTTCGGCTTCGCTGGTTTCGGTCTCTATACTTGAAGACGCGCTGTGTTCTGTTGTAGTGGGCTCATCTTGAGTGGCATTGTTGTTGGTGCTGCCGCATCCGGCTAGCAAGGCTGCGCTCATGCTTAATGAGAGCAGCAGGCTGATTGATTTTTTCATTTTGTTCTTTCCTTTCGTGTCATTAAGATACCCTTTTTAGGAGAGAATAAAAATGCAGCAATAAAAAATGCGGCGCAGGTTAAAACAATGGCGGCTCCTGACGCCAGGTTGTAGCTGTAGCTGAAAAACAATCCGATTATGGCTGCGGCGACGCCAAAGCCGGCGGCAAGGAATATCATTACCGAAAGCCGGTTGGTAAGCATAAAAGCGGTGGCAGCCGGTGTAATCAGCATGGCAATAACCAAAACGGTGCCAACGGTCTGCAGGGCGGAAACCGCAACCAGCGTCAGCAGGAACATAAGCACGTAATGGATTAAAGAGGTATTTAGTCCGCTTGCTTTCGCCATGATCGGATCAAAAGAACTTATTTTCAGTTCTTTATAGAATAGAATCACAAACAAAATGACCACGAAGCCGACAGCCGCCGTTACCTGAATGTCCGAGGAACGTACGGCAAGAACATTGCCGAACAGAATATGGTACAGGTCGGTGGCGCTTTTAGCAAGGGAAATCATAATGATGCCCAAGGCAAAGAAGGCGCTGAAAACAATACCGATAGCCGTGTCATTTTTAAGCTTGGATTTATCACTGATAAAACCGATGAGTGCCGCCGCCAGCAGCCCAAACAGGGAGGCTCCGACAAAATAGCTGGTGCCGAGCATATAAGAAACGGCAACTCCGGGGAGAACGGCGTGGGAAATGGCATCGCCCATCAGGCTCAGTCCCCGCAGGATGATAAAGCAGCCGATGACACCAGAGATAATACCAATGATGCAGGCGGTAATCAATGCATTACGGAGAAAACCGTAATTTATCAGACCGTTTATAAAATTCAAAAACATTATGCATGCACCTCCTTGCTGCCGAGGATCGGACCGAGAGTATCGCCGTAAGCCTTGCGGATGTTTTCTGTGGTGAAGAATTCCTTCACGCTTCCAGATGCAACCAGCGATTGGTTGAGGATAATCACATTGTCAAAATATTCTTCCACTTTGTGCAGGTCATGGTGGACAATGGCAATAGTTTTCCCCTGATCGCGAAGGGCAAAGAGTATTTCCATAATCAGGTTTTCGCTGACTATGTCGATGCCCACAAAGGGTTCATCAAGGAGAAAAATTTCTGCATCCTGTGCCAGCGCCCGGGCGATAAAGACACGCTGAAGCTGGCCGCCGGACAACGAACCGATCTGACGGTCGGCAAAGCCGGTCATTTTTACCGTATCCAGTGCGGCGGCAGCTTTTTCCCTTTCTACCCGCCCCGGTCGTTTCATCAGGGGAAGCTTGGGGTAGGTACCCAGCAGCACCGTGTCGTACACACTGATTGGAAAGGATAAATCCAGCGCGGATCGCTGCTCCACATAGGCGATATTATTGCGTTCCTTCTCAACGGCATGGCCGTTGATCATCACGCGCCCATTATCCACATGTACCAGCTTCATAACCCCTTTAATCAGAGTGGACTTACCCGCCCCGTTAGGACCTATAATACCGGTGATAGCACCCTTTTCCAATTCCAAAGTAATCTGGCTTAAGGCGGTCTTTCCGCTGTATCGGACGGTCAAATCTTCGATCTGAACGTTTTGTGCGCAGGACGCAGCGGCGTGTTCAATTGCAAGGTTCTCTGCAGCGTGGCGATATTGCGTTGTAATTTTCTCCATTGCCGAAGCATATAAATTGGTTTGTTTTATTGCGTTCATTCTCATTGCTCCCTTCTTTCTGATAAAAACTTTCCTAGTAACTGATCTATATTATTTTTGTATACTAAAAATTATTTTTTGCCATACCTAATAATAATTATATTATACACCTAAATGATAAAAAAGCAAGAGTTTATTTAATATAATTTTTATCAGAAATGCCACAGGTAAAGGTGGCAATAGATATGTTTGTAATGAATTATCATTTCAGGCAGAACTTTACCATATAATATATTCAACCGGTAGTCTTAATGTGCCGGCAGGTTGATCGGAAAGGAGTGTAGGCAAATATGCCTGAAAGAATAGAATGCATAGTAAAATATAATGGTGATATTAAAGCATTGGCAGACAGTCTGGGGCTGGACGTTGATATTCTTAATGAAAGCTATTGCATCATGGATTTATCAGCGGAGGAGCGGCTGACGTTAAGCGCCTATCCCCAGATTGAATATATTGAAGTACAAAAGCTGCTCAGTTTTCTTGATAATCAGGCGATTACCGCTTCCTGCATTACTGCCGCCCGGCGGGAACCCTTCATGCTTACGGGGCAGGGAGTCTTAATTGCCACATTGGATTCGGGGATTGACTATTTCCACAATGATTTTCGTAATCAGGACGGGACAACAAGAGTGGTTGCCATTTGGGATCAAAATATCGAAGGTACGCCGCCGCCGGGTTTTTCTATGGGTCATGAATACGGGCAGGCGGAAATAAATTCGGCACTGACAGGCTCTTCAACTGAGAACATTCCGGAACGGGATCCAATCGGACATGGCACAGCGGTGGCCGGTATTGCCGCCGGAAACGGCCGGGCGTCAGGCGGCAATTATATCGGCAGTGCACCGGAGGCCTCCTTGTTGGTTGTCAGACTGGAACAAAATATCAGCCGGTATTTTACCAGTGATACAAATGTGATGCGCGGCATTAAATATGCTATTGACAAAGCCGTTGAACTGAATATGCCGCTGGTAATTAATATCAGTTATGGAACAAATCAGGGTTCTCATGACGGCAGCAGTCTTTTTGAACAGTATATCAACGATATGTCAGACCGGTGGAAAACCGCAATTGTGATTCCCACCGGAAATGAAGGTGTGAGCGGTAAACATTTTTATGGACGGGTAACAACAGGGAATAGTATTAATGCTCAGTTCACCATTCAGAGTGCCCTGGATAGTCTGAGAATTACGATTCTGACATCTTTTGCTGACGAATTGGAGCTGCAGATTATTGACGGTGCCGGAAGGGTGAGCAGTCCATTTGATCTTAAAAGAGATCATACAATTTATATCGGTACCGCGCAGGTAGTGGTCTCTGTTATCCAGCCTACACCCTATAATGCCGATCAGAATATCACGCTGATATTCAACGATGTAAGCGGCAATAGATTGACAGCAACGATATGGACGATTCGGTTTATTGGTATATCCGTGGTAGAAGGCAACATTAACATGTGGCTTCCGGTTACTGAAATTTCCGGTGCCGGTACTGCATTTCTGGCTCCCCAGGTTAACACCTCGCTGACGATTCCATCCACTGTGGAGAAGGCTATTTCGGTAGGAGGGTACAACAGCGTAACCAAGTCCCATGCGGATTTTTCCGGCCGGGGTTTTACCATTAATGATGTGGTAAAACCTGAATTATGCGCTCCGGCAGTGGATGTCATATCTACAGCTGTTGGCGGTGGCTACAGTAGTTATACCGGCACAAGTCTGGCAGCACCGATTACGGCCGGAGCCTGTGCCCTGATGATGCAGTGGGGAATCGTTCAAGGCAATGATATTTACATGTACGGCCAGCGTTTAAAAGCATTTCTGATATTTGGTGCGGTTAAACCCACCCCTTCTTTGGTATATCCAAACCCGCTCTGGGGCTATGGTGTGTTATGCCTGGAGGATTCACTTGATTATGCACTGACATTCACTTATGGCAGATCGTAACACGCTCCGAGCCGGTGACAAAAATTATCATTAAATCCCATTGTACCTTGAAAAACTGATAAAAATAAAGTACAATGTACTGGAATCGTCAAAAATTAGACGAATTTCGTAATGTTTATCAGTGGACCGTTAGATGAGGTCGTTAAATTAAGAGGAGAAATGGATATGAGCAAGAAGCCAGTGGTACTAATGATCCTGGATGGTTATGGACTGAATGATAACTGTGAAGCCAATGCGGTCTGTCAGGGGAAAACTCCGGTGATGGATCAGCTGATGAGCCATTGCCCCTTTGTAAAAGGGAATGCGAGCGGGCTGGCCGTCGGACTTCCGGACGGGCAGATGGGTAACTCCGAGGTCGGTCATTTGAATATAGGAGCCGGACGGATCGTCTATCAGGAACTGACCCGCATCACTAAATCCATACAGGACGGAGATTTTTTTGACAATCAGGCATTTCTGGCAGCAGTAGAGAATTGCAAGAAGCACAATTCTTCACTGCATCTGTTTGGCCTGGTATCCGATGGTGGTGTACATAGCCACAATACACATATTTTTGGGCTTCTGGAGCTGGCTAAAAGAAATGGTCTTAAGCAGGTTTATGTCCATTGCTTCCTGGATGGCCGGGATACGCCTCCCTCATCGGGTAAGAGTTATGTCGCCGGACTGGAGGCAAAGATGCAGGAACTCGGAGTTGGCCGGGTTGCCTCTGTAATGGGACGCTACTATGCAATGGACCGCGATAAAAACTGGGACCGTGTTAAACGTGCATATGATGCCATTGTAAAAGGAGAAGGAAGCCATAATACCGCTGCCGCAGCAGCGATTCAGGCTTCCTATGACGAAGGCAAAACCGATGAATTTGTGATGCCGACAGTGATTTGCGGACCGGATACCGCGGCGGCAGTGGTTCAGGATCATGATTCGGTGATTTTCTTTAACTTCCGTCCTGACCGCGCCCGTGAGCTGACACATGCTTTTTGCGATGATGTATTTGAAGGCTTTGACCGGGGCGGGAGGCCGGATACCGTATTTGTATGCTTTACCGATTATGATGAGACCATTGGCAATAAACTGGTTGCTTTTGTTAAAGAACGAATTGCCAATACTTTGGGCGAATACCTGGCTGCCAATAATATGACTCAGGCGAGAATTGCCGAGACGGAAAAATATGCCCATGTGACCTTTTTCTTTAACGGTGGAATTGAGAAACCGAACAAAGGCGAGGAACGGGTACTGGTGCCGTCGCCGAAGGAGGTGGCAACCTACGATCTAAAACCGTCAATGAGCGCCCCCGGCGTTTGTGATAAACTGGTGGAAGCGGTCAAATCGGGTAAGTATGACGTGATTATTGTTAATTTTGCCAATCCCGATATGGTTGGTCATACCGGAATGCTTAAAGCAGCAATTCAGGCGATCGAAACAGTGGATGAATGTGTTGGCAGAACGATTGAGGCAATAAAAGAAGTGGATGGTGTGGTTTTCATCTGTGCCGACCACGGAAATGCCGAGCAGTTGGTTGATTATGAAACCGGTGAACCGTTTACAGCTCATACGACCAATCCGGTTCCGTTTATCCTGTATAATGCCGACTCCGCTTACAAATTAAGAGAGGGCGGCTGTCTGGCGGACATTGCACCGACCCTGATCGAACTGCTTAAGCTAAATAAGCCAAAGGAAATGACCGGTAAATCGTTGTTAATAAAATAAGCAAAGATCCGCCGTATCGCCGGAGACGCCTGCTGCAACAGACAGATAAAACACTGCTGCCGGCAGGCAGGGGTACTCCGGCTTCTTATATATAAAAGCGTGTTTTTCAAACCATCATCTTCTTGTATGCAGAATTTCGGTATCATATACAACAACACTGCCATCAGCGGCTTTTACCGTCATTTCGTATTCTATGCCGGCGGATATAAAATCAATTTCATAGACAGCCAATCCATCATCGTATTCAAACAGACAAATATGGTAAAGGCAAAAAAAACGGCAGACAGCAGAATCATGAAAATCATAAACCATAATGTGATTTTAAGCTTAATTGTCAGCTTTTTCATAGTTCCACCCTCATGCAATACCCAAATCCACGGACGGTATGGATCAGTTTCTGCTCATGCCCCTCATCAATTTTTTTCCGCAGGTAGTTGATATAAACGTCGACAACATTGGTTCCGCCTTCATAATCATAACTCCAGACATTGTCTTCTGTTTTCTGCCGGGAGAGAATTTTGTTTTTATTGCGTAGCAAATATTCCAGCAGTGAATATTCTCTGGTGGTCAGGACTATTTCCCGGCCGGCGCGGATAACAATATGCGTTTCCGTATCAAGGGTTAGATCTGCAAGTGTATAGCTGTTGGTAGGATTGCCGGCCGCAGTGCGGGTCATGGCGCGGATACGGGCAGTCAGTTCATCAAAAGAAAAGGGCTTTACCAGATAATCATTGGCTCCCGTATCAAGTCCTTTTACCCGGTCGGCGACCGTATCGCGGGCGGTCAGAAAGATTACCGGGGTCAGACTGCCCTTGTTTCGTAATTTTTTAACCACCTCCAGTCCGTCCATTTCCGGCATCATAATGTCTAAAACGGCGGCATCATACCGGACGGCTTCAGATAATCCAGTGCATCGCGGCCATTGAAACAGCTGTCGGCAGTATATCCCTCGGCACGGAGTTTTTTTACGATTATTTCATTCAGATCCATATCATCTTCAGCAATCAGAATTCTCAAGTTTAAAACCTCCTTATAGTACGATAACAGATAATTATTAGAGCAGGATTAAAGTGGTTTTTATTATAACGAACAATTTTTATTTCGTCTATATTTCCACTTCCATTTGCATATAAAATAGGATAAAATAAAAAAGGTAAATGGTACCGCCCCACGGGGTGACAGAATAGGACGATAATAGAGCGTGTCTGAGTATACACGTTCTGCGCAAAAAAAGGGAGAATAACGAAATGAATACCTCGGAAAAAATAACGCGCAGGGTAGCGGTAGTAACCGACAGCAACAGCGGCATTACGCAGCGGCAAGGGGAGGCTTGTGGAATCCGGGTCATTCCCATGCCGTTTATGATAGATGGAAAGGTATGGGAAGAAGACGTTGATTTAACCCACGATATATTTTATGAAAAATTGGTAAACGGTTCTGAAATCTCTACATCGCAGCCCGCGCCGGCAGAGATTTTACAGTTGTGGGATGAATTATTGGAGGAATATGATGAAATTGTGCATATCCCGATGTCAAGCAGTCTGAGCGGTTCGTATCAGACGGCCATGATGCTGGCCGGTGACTATGACGGAAAGATCCGGGTGGTCAACAACCAGCGGATCTCTGTTACCCAGCGCCGGTCGGCTCTGGATGCGGCTATGCTGGCGGCGCGTGGCTTTAGTGCCCGGCGAATCGGGGATCTGCTGGAGCGTACAAAGATGGAATCAAGTATTTATATTACCGTTGACACATTGAAATATCTGAAGCGGGGCGGCCGGGTAACGCCGGCAGCGGCAGCGCTGGGCACGCTTTTAAAAATCAAACCGGTATTACAGATTCAGGGCGGCAAGCTGGATACGTATTCCAAAGCCAGAACCATGAAGCAGGCCAAAAGCATTATGCTGTCCGCCATTGCCCATGACCTGCAAAATCGTTTTTTGGATCCGGAGGCCGGACAGACATGGCTGGCAGTGGCTCACAGCGACTGCGAAGATCTTGCCCGGGAGCTGGCGCAGGAACTAAAGGAGTGTTATCCCAAGGCACCGCCGGTATATATTGATGCGTTGTCATTAAGCGTTTCCTGTCATATAGGACCGGGCGGACTGGGAGTAACCTGTACAAAAAGAATAGATATGGAAGCAGAATCGCATGAAGAATATTGAAAAAAGAGTTCATTGGCAGTGGCGGCAAAAATATTCCGTGACGCTTTACGGACTGCTGGTCGTATGTCTGGTACTGTTTGGCATGATTCCACTGGTGCTTGGCAACCAGGCACAGCTCCGATCAATCAGGCAGAATGAGACGGATTCCTATATGATTGAAGTCCAGAACCAATGCCAGGTTTTAAGCAGCAAGCTGACCCGTTTCGGATATCTGGCTGCCGACAGCAAAGCCAATTCACAGAAGGACATCCTGGATAGTGAAATGCTTACTGTTGCTGATATTTATAACGGCCGGATTGTGGTGGTAAATAAGGATTACCGGATTGTCCGCGATACCTTTCAGCAGGCGGAAGGTAAGTTTCATATTGCCGAACAGATCATCCGCGGCTTTCAGGGAGAAAGCAGCAGTTTTTACAATAAAGACAAGCATTATTTGGCAGCGGTGGTTCCGGTTTATGACGGAACACAGGATAAGCACATCGAAGGAATGATGATTTTAACCGCATCGACAGAAAGCATCCTGGCATTAATGGATTCAGCCGCCAGCAGAGCCAACCTTGTCCAGCTTATTTTCGGTCTGCTGCTGGTGATTGCCGCCGCGGTAGTTGTGAAGCTTATCATGGAGCCGTTTGCCGCGTTGCAGCGGAAGCTGAACCATGTGGCGGAGGGTGCGCTGGATACCGATATCATTATCGATACTTACCGGGAGACCAGGGGCATTTCGCAGGCGGTACAGCGTACTCTGACCAGGTTAAAGGAAGCGGATCAGACGAGGCAGGAATTCGTGTCAAATGTATCTCATGAATTAAAAACGCCGATCACTTCGATTCGGGTTCTGGCTGATTCTCTGATGGGGATGGAGGAGGTTCCGGTAGAACTGTACCGGGAATTCATGGAAGATATTTCTGATGAGATCGACCGGGAAAGCAAAATTATCGATGATCTGCTGGAACTGGTCAAGATGGATAAGGCAGAATCCGATATGCATATTTCCCCGGTGCAGATTAATGCACTGGTGGAGCAGATTCTGAAGCGGTTAAGACCAATTGCCAACCGTAAGAAGGTGGAACTGATTCTGGAAAGCATCCGGGAGGTAACTGCTGATGTGGATGAGATGAAGCTGTCACTGGCGATCAGCAACCTGGTGGAAAATGCCATTAAGTACAATGTGGAAAATGGCTGGGTGCGGGTCACGTTGGATGCCGACCATAAGTTTTTCTACATTAAGGTGGCGGATTGTGGTATCGGAGTGGCGGAAGAATACCAGGATCGGATTTTCGACCGCTTTTACCGGGTCGACAAAGCGCGTTCGCGGGAGAGCGGGGGGAGCGGACTGGGGCTGTCGATTACCAGAAGTGTCGTCCTGATGCATAAAGGCGCAATTAAATTACAGAGCCGGGAAGGCGAGGGCAGTACTTTTACTTTGCGGATACCGTTAAATTATATTTTTTAAAGAGGAGGTGGAACATGAGGCAAACAGCCATACGAGTCTTTCTTTTGGCAATGCTGATGCTTGTGGGCTGTCAGAAAAACCAACCCCGCAGGGGTGAGTATCTTTATCAGATTTACTATCTGAATCCGGCGAATACCCGGCTGGCAGCACAGGATTATTATACGGATACTGCCGATCGGGAACAGCTGATAGATGAACTGATGGCCCATTTTATGAAGGTTCCGGCAGATGTGGACTCCCAGTCGGCATTATCCGATCGGGTAGTGTTCCGGGGATATAATCAGGAAGATATGGTTCTGTTTTTGTATTTTGATAATAACTATACCAGTATGAAATCCGACCGGGAGATTCTGTGCCGGGCAGCGCTGGTAAAGACGTTTACGCAGATCCCGGGGATTGATCATATCAGCATTTATTCGGGTGACCAGCCGCTTGTGGATTCCAACGGAACCCCGGTAGGGATGCTGTCGACTGCCGATTTTGCCGAAAGCATCAGTGATGTTAATGCGTTTGAACGAACTGAACTGACCCTGTATTTTACGGATGAAGCCGGGGAACAGCTGTATGCGGAAAAGCGGGAGGTCGTCTACAATACCAATACCTCAATGGAACGGGTAATCCTGGAAGAACTGATCAGCGGGCCGGAAGAGGAAGGTCTGTATCCGACCCTCGATAAAAATATGAAAATCTTAAGCGTGTCGGCGAATGAAAATGTCTGTTATGTGAATTTTGATGCGGCGTTTCTCAGTAATTCCCTGGAAGTGAAGGAATATATCCCGATTTATTCGATCGTTAATTCCTTGTCGGAATTAACTTCGGTGAACCGGGTACAGATCAGTGTCAACGGCTCCAAGGACGGGGCATTTCGGGATGCCATCCCGCTTAATACTTTGTTTGAACGAAATCTTGATTATATAGGAGGCGAATAACATCATTAAACGGCCGCTGCTTTTTTGGACAGGAGGATTCGTACTTGGAGAGGTACTGTTCCTGCAGGGCGCGGCAATCGATACAGGAATACTGCTGGCGGTGCCGGTGGCTGTCTTTGTGGTGCTGTGGTATTTATTATATGGCCGGATTGGAAGAGGCAGAATGATCCGGCGGATGCCTGCTGCGGTTTTATTCTATCTGCTGGCCGGTGCGGTCTGCGTTCTGGCCGGGGGTATGCGGATGCGGCTTGAACAGCAGTGGGCACAGTCCGAACTGGCGCTTATGCTGGACAAAAAAACGCTGACGGTTGAAGGGACGTTATCGCGGGTTTCGACCGCTAAAGACCGTGATGTGCTGTTGTTAAAGGACTGTGAAACGGTTCGGGAAGGTGAGGCTTGGCGGCTTAAACGCCTGCTGGTCTATATGCCGCAGGCTGCCGGCGGATTTCCGTTGGGCAGCCGTGTTCGGGTAACCGGAAAGATATCGGCTTTTGACCGCGCCCGGAATCCGGGGGAATTTGATTACTGCCTGTATTACCGTTCCCAAAAGCTGAATTACCGGATGATGGGACAGTCTGCTTCCGTGACGGAAGTTTCTGCCGGCCGGTTCCGGGAGTGGCTGCGCCGCTTTCGCGAGGAGGCTTCCCGAACTCTCCTGCAGTCGGCGGGGGAAGATGCCGGAGTTTATCAGGCCATGGTATTGGGCGATAAAAGCGGACTGGATGAAGACCTGCAGGAATTATATCGGCGCAGTGGGATTTCCCACCTGTTCGCCATCAGCGGGCTGCATATGTCCCTGATTGGGATGGGGGTATACCGCCTGATCAGAAAAGCGGGAGCCGGTTTTTTGCTGTCGGGTCTGGTGGGAAGTGCTTTGATCCTCAGTTACGTTATGATGATCGGGGCATCTGCCTCCGTCCTTCGTGCTATGGTTATGCTTCTGGCCGCCTTTCTTGCTGCCTTTCTGGGACGCACCTATGATCTTTTGTCGGCGCTGGCGCTGGCAGTTTTGCTGATTTTGTGGGATCGTCCGTACCAGATCTGTCAGGTTGGATTTCAGTTGTCGGCCGGTGCCGTTTTTGGAGTGGGGCTTTTAGTGCCGGAGCTGGAGCGGATCGGTTCTAAAACTGCCAAATCCAACAAATTGTTTCAGGTGTGTCAAAAGAGTGTACTGGCCAGTCTGGGAATCCAGCTGGCGACGCTGCCGGCTATTCTATATCATTTTTTTGAGCTGCCGTTGTATGGGGTAATTATAAATCCGGTCGTCATTCCCCTGATGGGCGCGGTTCTGTTATCCGGGATTGCGGGCATACTCCTGGGGCAGTTCTTTCCGGCGGCCGGAGTCTTTGCGGCGGGTTTGGGTCATTATATATTATGCTATTATGAGTGGCTGTGCCGCTTATTTTTGCGGCTGCCGGGGAGTTCGCTTAACTGGGGGCGGCCAAGGCTGTGGCAGATACTGCTTTATTATGGGATACTGGGGGCGGCCGTATGGCTGGCCGGCAGAAAAAAACGGTACCGGTATCTGCTTTTGGTGCTGACGGCCGGTCTGATTCTGCATCCGCTGCCGGTAACCGGGCTGCGGGTAACTTTTTTAGATGTCGGACAAGGTGACGGCATTGTTCTTCAAACCGGCCGGCATACCGTACTGGTGGATGGCGGCAGCAGTACAGTTAACGATCTGGGTAAGTATCGGCTGGAACCGTTTTTAAAAAGCCAGGGGATAACCGTTATTGATTATGCCTATGTGACCCATGCCGATACAGATCATATCAGCGGTCTGGTATATCTGATGGAGTCCGGACAGGATATCCGGATTCATAATCTGATGCTGCCGGTATTGGGGAAGGCAGATGAGGCTTACCAGCCGCTGGTTTTGCTGGTACAGAAGCAGGGGGGGAAGGTTCACTGGATTGCCGAGGATGACGGCATCGGTGACAAAACCCTTAAGATTACCTGCCTGTATCCCTGGCGCGAGGATATTGCACTGAACAGAAATGCCCAGTCATCCGTACTGAAAGTAGAGTATCATGGCTTTCACATGCTGCTTACCGGCGATATGGGTGAAGCCGAGGAACGCAGTATACTGGATCGGGTAGTAAACACCGCCCGGCTGGGGGACATCCAGGTGCTGAAGGTTGCCCATCACGGTTCCCGGCTGTCCAGTTCGGAGGCGTGGCTTAAACAAATTGCCCCGGTCTGGGCAGTTGTTTCGTACGGTGCCGATAATTCTTATGGGCATCCGCACCGGGAGGTAAGAGAGCGGCTGGCACGGCAGGATATTATCTTGTATGAAACGGCACTAAGCGGTGCCATCTGGCTGGATACGGACGGAACTCATATCCGCTGGAGCCATTTTACGGATTCCTATCAGAATATCCGTTAAGTCGACAACACCGCTTTTTTTTGCTATAATGTTAAACGATAAATGGTATAGACAGTGAATCAGGAGCATACAGGAGCAGGAAATATGCAGACATTGAACCAGGATATTAAGAATCGGACGTTCAGACCCGTCTATCTTTTATATGGAGAAGAACGATATTTAAAAAGCAGCTATAAAAACCGAATGAAAGAGGCTGTTATTGGTGATGATACCATGAACTTTTCCTATTTTGAGGGGAAAGGCCTGGATCTGGATGAGGTGATCCGGCTGGCTGATACCATGCCCTTTTTTGCTGAACGGCGGCTGATTATTATCGAGGACAGCGGACTTTTTAAAAGTGCGGCGGACAAGCTGGTGGAATATCTGGCTCAGATGCCGGATACAGTCTGTCTGCTGTTTGTGGAGTCTGAGGTTGATAAGCGCAGCAGACTGTTTAAAAGAGTGAAGGATCTTGGTTATGCCGCCGAAATGACCAGACAGGACGCATCCCAGCTAGCTGGCTGGGCGGGGGCTATCCTTAAAAAGGACGGAAAAAAAATCACCGGAAAGACGATGGAACTGCTTCTTGATATGACCGGTGATGATATGGAAAATATCCGTATGGAGCTGGCGAAGCTGGTGAGCTATACCTTGGGGCGGGATGTTATCACCGATGATGATGTGCTGGCGGTATGTACAGTGCATGTAACAAATAAAATTTTTGACATGGTGACGGCAATTGTTTGCCGGCGGCCGGAAAAGGCAATGGACTTATATGAGGATTTGCTGGCACTGAAAGAACCGCCGATGCGGATTCTGTTTTTGATTGCCCGGCAGTTCAATCAGCTTTTGCAGGTTAAGGAGCTGATGGGGAAAGGGCTGGATAAGAAGGCGATTGCCGCCCGGCTGAAGCTGCCGCCGTTTGTGGCGGGAAAAATTATGCCGCAGGCCAGGCAGTTTTCCCGGGAACAGATTCTCTCTTATGTAAAACTTTGCGTGGATACTGAAGAAGATGTAAAACGAGGACGGCTGCAGGACAGGCTGGCTGTGGAGCTATTAATTGTGAAAAAATATTAAGAAGTGAAAACTTAGAAAACAGACTGAGAGTGGATATGAAACGTTTGACAATGGGAATCCTGGCACATGTCGATGCGGGAAAAACAACATTATCGGAGGCACTTATGTATACCAGCGGTAATTTACGCAGGCTGGGACGGGTGGATAACCGGGACGCATTTTTAGACACCGAAGAAATGGAACGGGTCAGAGGCATTACCATTTTTGCCAAGCAGGCGGTGATGGAGTACAAGGGCATCCTGGTTACGCTATTGGATACACCGGGACATGTGGATTTTTCTGCCGAGACGGAGCGGACGCTTCAGGTTTTGGATTATGCAGTGCTGTTAATCAGCGCTGCGGACGGTGTGCAGGCACATACCCGTACGCTCTGGCGGCTGCTGAAAAAATATCGGATTCCGGTCTTTCTGTTTATTAATAAAATGGATCAGCCGGGAACCAGCCGCAGCCGGGTTATGGCTGAGCTGAAAACACAATTGAATGAAAATTGTGTGGATTTTTCAGCGGGTCAGGGAACCGAAATGCAGGAAGCGGCGGCACTGTGCGATGAGGAGGCGTTCGAACAGTTTCTGGAGCAGGGCCGGGTCAGCACAGAAAAGCTTCAGCAAATGATAAAACAGCGGATTTTGTTTCCCTGCTATTTTGGTTCCGCGTTGAAACTGCAGGGAATCGACAGTCTGCTTTATGGGATTAGGGATTACACCGTGATGCCGGTCTATCCGGTGGAATTTGGTGCCCGGGTTTATAAAATAAGCCGTGATATGCAGGGCAGCCGCCTGACCCATATGAAAGTGACCGGCGGTACCCTGCCGGTAAAGACGGTGTTGACCGAGGCAAAGGAAAAGGTAAATCAGATCCGTATTTATTCCGGCCAAAAATATGAAACGGCAATGGTGGCAGAGGCCGGCTGCGTTTGTGCAGTAACCGGGCTGTCTGGTACCTTTCCGGGTCAGGGGCTGGGGGTGGAAACTAAAAATATTGTGCCGGTTCTGGAACCGGTCATGACCTGCCGGATTTTGCTGCCCGAAGACCAGGATGCGGTGCAGATGCTGCCAAGGTTTAAGCAGTTGGAAGAAGAGGAACCGGAGCTTCGCATTGAGTGGGATGAACAGGCCGGAGAAATCAAAGCTCAGATGATGGGCGATATTCAACTGGAACTATTAAAGGCTGTAATCCGGGAGCGGTTCGGTGTGGAGGTGTCGTTTGGTCCCGCCAATATTGTATATAAAGAAACAATCAAAAACAGCGCAGAAGGGGTGGGTCATTTTGAACCGCTCCGGCACTATGCCGAGGTTCATCTGCTGCTGGAGCCAGGCCGGCCTGGCGGCGGAGTGCAGTATGCGGCGGAATGCAGCGAGGATATTCTGGATAAAAACTGGCAGCGGCTGATTCTTGCGCATCTGGCGCAGCGGGAACACCGGGGAGTTTTGACCGGGTCACCGGTCACCGATTTAAGGATCACTCTGGTATCCGGTCGTGCCCACCAAAAGCATACGGAAGGCGGTGATTTCCGGCAGGCAGCATACCGGGCGGTGCGGCAGGGACTGAAACAGGCGGAATCGGTGCTGCTGGAGCCGTATTATGATTTCCGGCTGGAAATCCCCCAGTCCCAGATCGGGCGGGCAATGGCGGATCTCGAGCAGATGAAAGGCACCTTTGAGCTGCCGCAGATAAGCGGAGAACGGGCGGTCATAACCGGCAGCATACCGGTGGCGACGGCCAGGAATTATCAACAGGAAGTGACTGCTTACAGTAAGGGGCAGGGACAGTGGACGGCTTCGCTGAAGGGTTATCTGCCCTGTCATAATGCGGAAATGGTAACCGCCCGGATGGGTTACGATTCTGAACTGGATCCGGAGCATCCGACCGGTTCGATTTTCTGTGCTCACGGAGCTGGTTTTGCGGTCAGCTGGGATCGCGTAAAAGACTATATGCATCTGGAACGTGTTCTTAAGGTGCCGCGGGAGGAACAAAAAGAACAAAAGGCATATTATCCGTCCCCGCCGGCGCAGCCGGAGGCGTGGCTTGGTACTGAGGAAGTGGATGCGATCCTCGAGCGGACTTTTCACGCCAATAAAAAAGGTGTTACCGCCCGGAATAAGTGGACGCGGCAGAAACCGCCACCGCCTAAATATCAGACCACCCGGGTATATCAGCCACGTGAGAAAAAAGAAGAGTACCTGCTGGTTGATGGTTATAATATTATTTTTTGCTGGCCGGATCTTAAGGAACTGGCATCGGCGGATATGGATGCGGCCAGAGGCAGGCTGATGGATATCTTATGCAGTTATCAGGGAATCCAAAAATGCAACCTGATTCTTGTTTTTGATGCATACCGGGTT
>Ga0153999_1000488_pt1 | contig 17405 bp, 15 predicted proteins | sample TSNC083MetaG_FD_104675 | JGI IMG/M metagenome (GOLD analysis project Ga0153999, IMG submission 104675) | Attine ant fungus gardens microbial communities from North Carolina, USA - TSNC083 MetaG | ecosystem: Host-associated > Fungi > Mycelium > Unclassified | place: USA: North Carolina, Lumber... | reverse complement strand
TGATTTGTGTATATTCTTATTATTTTCTTTTAGCATACCACCACGGATATCAATAATCAACAATTTTCTGGTATTCCATTTTTTGCATACTCGTGCGTAACTGTAGATTTTTTATCAATTATATGTTAATATATAGTCACATTTATAAAACGCAATTAGGAGGAGGGTTAATGATGACCAAAAAAGAAAGTGTTGCTTTCGTCGGCACACCTGCACAGGAGCAGGAGTTAAAAAAGGTTATTGCCGAACTGAAGGGCACAAGCGGTGCTCTGATGCCGGTCATGCAGCGGGCACAAGAGATATACGGGTATCTCCCTAAAGAAGTTCAGACGATAATTTCCGATGAAATGGAAATACCGTTAGAAAAAATATATGGCGTAGCTACCTTTTATTCCCAGTTTGCCCTGCAGCCGAAAGGCAAATATCGGGTTTCTGTATGTCTGGGAACTGCCTGTTATGTAAAAGGATCCGGAGATATATTTAATAAACTGGAAGAACTGCTTGGCATTTCTAATGGAGAATGTACCACAGACGGTAAATTTTCTCTGGATTCCTGCCGTTGTGTCGGGGCATGCGGCCTGGCTCCGGTTATGCTGGTCAACGAGGATGTTTACGGACGGCTTGTTCCTGATGAAGTCCCGGGCATTCTGGCAAAATACCAGTAACCGCTTATGATGACTGAGATTTCCCTGAATGTACTGGATGTTGCAGAAAATTCGGTGCGGGCAGGTGCCTCCCTGGTAGACATCCGAATCGCGGTGGATACGGCCGCTGACCGGCTGACCGTTGTCATTAAAGATAACGGCTGCGGGATGACAAAAAAACAGCTGACTCAGGTTACGGATCCGTTTTTTACCAGCCGGACCACCCGGAAGGTGGGGCTTGGGGTTCCGTTTTTTAAATATGCCGCTGAAAGTACCGGGGGCAGCTTTGGAATTGTTTCCCAACCCCAGGAGGGAACTAAAGTAAGGGCAGAGTTTGTCCTGTCACACATTGACCGGATGCCGATGGGCGATATCAGCAGTACCATTCACAATTTGATTGTATATCACCCGGAGACGGACTTTGTCTACTGCTACAGCTATAACGGGCATTCATTTAATTTGGATACGCAGGAACTTAAAGACATTCTGGGCGGAATCCCGTTTCATACGCCGGAGGTTTCCGTCTATATCAAGGCATATCTGGATGAAAACAAAGTCGAAATTGACGGCGGCGCTGTGTACTGACGCGCCCCGGATTGGAGGAATATAACATGAAGAGTCTTGAAGAATTAAAAGCAATACGGGATAAAATGCAGGGACAGGTAGGTTTGCGTGCGGAAGACCATACCCAGACCCGGGTAGTGGTCGGAATGGCAACCTGTGGGATCGCAAGCGGAGCGAGACCGGTTTTAAATACCTTATCCACCCTGATTCAGGAGAAGGGCTTAAGCGGCAAGGTGGCTGTAACCCAGACCGGCTGTATTGGCCTGTGCCAGTATGAACCAATTGTCGAAGTAATGGAACCCGGCAAACCAAAAGTGACCTACATTAAAATGAATTCCGATAAAGCATCGGAAATAGTGGAACGGCATTTAATCGGAGGCCACGTTGTAGAAGCTTATACCATTAGTGCCGCTGACATTAAATAAGGAGGAGACAGATGTATCGTTCACATGTATTAGTCTGCGGAGGAACCGGATGTACGTCTTCCGGAAGTCACCAGATTATGGAAACACTGAAAGCAGAGCTTGAAAAAAAAGGGTTGCAGAATGAAGTTTCGGTTGTCCAGACCGGTTGTCACGGGCTCTGTGCATTAGGACCAATTATGATTGTTTACCCGGATGCAAGCTTTTACTCGATGGTAAAAGCCGAAGATATTCCGGAAATTGTTGAGGAGCACCTGCTTAAAGGACGCGTTGTGTCCCGGCTTCTGTATCAGGAGACGGTGACCCCAACCGGTATCAAAGCCTTAATCGATACTGATTTTTATAAAAAACAACACCGGATTGCCCTGCGCAACTGCGGCGTTATCAACCCGGAAGTAATAGAAGAATATATCGGAACCGGCGGCTACCAGGCTCTTGGTATGGTTTTAACCGAGATGACACCGGATGACGTCATCCAGACGCTTCTGGATTCCGGACTGCGCGGGCGCGGCGGCGGCGGATTTCCAACCGGCTTAAAATGGAAGCTGGCAAAGCAAAACGATGCGGATCAAAAATACGTCTGCTGTAACGCCGACGAGGGTGATCCCGGTGCCTTTATGGATCGTTCTATTTTAGAGGGGGATCCCCATGCCGTATTTGAGGCAATGGCGATTGCCGGTTATGCGATCGGCGCTTCCCAGGGTTACATTTACGTCCGGGCGGAATACCCGATTGCGGTAGAGCGTCTGAAAATTGCGCTGGCACAGGCACGGGAAATGGAACTGCTTGGCAAAGATATTTTTGGCTCCGGCTTTGATTTTGATATTGACCTGCGGCTGGGTGCCGGTGCTTTCGTCTGCGGTGAGGAAACCGCACTGATGACCTCAATTGAAGGCAACCGCGGCGAGCCCCGTCCCCGTCCGCCGTTCCCGGCGCAAAAGGGTCTGTTTGGCAAGCCGACGATTTTAAATAACGTGGAAACCTATGCCAATATTCCGCAGATCATCTTAAACGGTCCGGAATGGTTTGCCGCCATGGGAACCGAACGCTCCAAGGGCACCAAGGTTTTCGCCCTGGGCGGCAAGATTCACAACACCGGACTGGTGGAGATCCCGATGGGAACCCCCCTGCGGACTGTCATCGACGAGATCGGCGGCGGCATTCCCAACGGCAAAAAGTTCAAGGCGGCTCAGACCGGCGGACCTTCCGGCGGCTGCATTCCGGTACAGCATTTTGATATTCCGATCGACTATGACAACCTGATCGAAATTGGTTCCATGATGGGCTCCGGCGGTCTGATCGTTATGGACGAGGATGACTGTATGGTCGACATCGCCAAGTTCTTCCTGGAATTTACCGTTGAGGAATCCTGCGGCAAGTGTACACCCTGCCGCGTCGGAACCAAGCGTATGTTAGAAATCCTTGACAAGGTCACTAACGGCCAGGCCGTGCTGGAGGATCTGGATAAGCTGGAGGAACTGTGCTACTATATCAAAGATAATTCGTTATGCGGACTGGGACAGACAGCACCGAACCCGGTTTTGTCAACCATGAAATACTTCCGCGCGGAATATGAAACCCATATTAAAGAAAAGAAATGTCCATCCGGTGTGTGTAAGGCACTTCTTTCCTATATTATTGACGCTGAAAAATGTAAAGGCTGTACATTATGTGCACGTGTCTGCCCGAATAATGCCATCAGCGGCACCGTTAAGAATCCGCACATTATCGATCAGGATAAGTGTGTCAAATGTGGTGCCTGCATGGAAAAATGCAAATTCGGCGCAATCTATAAACAGTAATGGAGGAGAAATAAAATGGAGAATATCACCATTAAAATTAACGGCATGCAAGTAAGCGCTCCGAAAGGTTCCACCATACTGGAAGCTGCAAGACTGGCTCACATTGAGATTCCTACCTTATGTTTTTTAAAGGAAATCAACGAGATCGGTGCCTGCCGGATCTGTGTGGTTGAGGTTAAGGGCGCAAGAAGTCTGGTAGCTTCCTGTGTATACCCGATCAACGAAGGCATGGAGGTTTGGACTAACACCCCCAAGGTGCTGGATTCCCGCAAAAAAACCCTGCAGCTGCTTTTATCTAACCACGACCGCAAATGCCTGTCATGCGTCCGCAGCAGCAACTGCGAACTGCAGCAATTGACTCAGGAGCTGGGCGTGGAGGATGAAGAATATTATGACGGTACGCGTACGCCTTCGGAAATTGATGTCAGCGCGGCTCACATGATCCGCGACAACAGCAAATGTATTCTGTGCCGCCGCTGTACGGCGGTCTGTGAAAAAACCCAGGGAATTGGCGTTATCGGTGCCAATATGCGCGGTTTTGACACATTTATTGGTTCCCCGTTTGAGATGGGACTGGGCGAAACCAGTTGTGTATCCTGCGGACAATGTATTGCTGTCTGCCCGACCGGAGCTTTGCAGGAAAAATCGCAGATTGATGAAGTCCTGGCCGCAATTGCCGATCCTGATAAACATGTGATCGTGCAGACCGCACCGGCTGTCCGCACCGCTCTCGGTGAAGAATTCGGTGATCCGATCGGAACCAATGCCGAAGGCCGGATGGCAGCGGCGCTGCGCCGGATCGGTTTTGATAGGGTCTTTGATACCAATTTCAGTGCCGACCTTACCATTATGGAGGAAGCGCATGAATTCCTTGACCGGGTTCAAAACGGCGGTACTCTGCCGATGATTACCTCCTGTTCACCGGGCTGGATTAAATACTGTGAGCACTACTTCCCGGATATGACGAAGAATCTTTCCAGCTGTAAGTCACCTCAGCAGATGTTTGGTGCTATTGCTAAGTCTTATTATGCCCAAAAAGAAGGAATTAATCCGGAAAATATCGTATCTGTTTCAATTATGCCATGTACAGCAAAGAAATTTGAGATTCAGCGGCCGGATCAGGCGGCTAACGGCGTCCCGGATGTTGACTACTCACTGACAACCCGGGAGCTGGCCCGGATGATTAAGAAGGTTGGCCTTAAATACCATTCTCTGCCGGAAGAGGAATTTGATACTCCGCTTGGCCTTGGTACCGGAGCGGCGGTTATCTTCGGCACTACCGGCGGGGTTATGGAAGCGGCACTGCGGACGGCGGTTGAGAGCCTGACCGGAGAAGCACTTGAAAGCCTGGATTTCACTGATGTCCGCGGCATGGAAGGGATCAAAGAGGCATCCTATCCCATCCCGGCTGTTGGTCTGGATGTTAAGGTTGCGGTTGCGTCCGGTCTCGGCAATGCGAAGAAACTGCTTGAAAAGGTAAAATCCGGTGAAGCAAATTACCACTTTATCGAGATTATGGGCTGTCCGGGCGGCTGTATCAACGGCGGCGGCCAGCCGCAGCAGCCGGGTTATATCCGTAATACGAAGGATATCCGGGCGCTGCGCGCAAAAGTTCTTTATGATCTGGATAAAAACAATCCGATCCGGAAGTCTCATGAAAATCCGGCGATCAAAGAGCTTTACAGCACTTATCTGGGCGAACCGGGAAGCAAAAAAGCGCACCATCTGCTTCATACCAGTTATGTTAAACGCAGGATTAATGATAATTAAGTAAATATTTAAATGAAAGGCTGCGGAATCGTCCGCAGCCTTTCGTTTTTTATTTACATATTCTAATAGGAAATTTTCTTAAAATTATGTTTTTAATGATGGTATACTCTCATGTTTCCAATTCTTGATATTACCTGTTGCTTATTCCCAGTAATTTCAGCTAATTTAATTTGTGTTATTTGCCTCTTGTTTCCTTAATCTTATCATTTCTCCAATAAGTCTATATTCCTCTCTACTTTCATCCCACTTTTTTCTGAACGATTCAGATTCTTGTCTATTTTGTTCAATTATTTCTTTTACATTCGTTTCAATAAATGGCATACTAAACTCCTTTCAAAAACACACACTCATTTCTCTTCTTGACACTTTTTAATAATAGGTAACCGTTACCTGCTTGCCCATCTGTTCCACTGCTGCTTTTAGCTGTTCCACCAGATTCTGGCGGATGCCCAGGTCAAACGGCAGTCCCGGATTCTGATAGGCTTCGTTTATCGCCTTGCCCACATACAGATGAAGCTCCGTACAATCCTCGATTAATACCTTTGCCACCTTAGCGGCACCGTTTTCCTTATCCAGTTCCTGAAAAAATGTCTCCGGGACAGAATCGTTTTTGTTATACAGCTTAAGCAGATTCAGCACCCGGTTTAACGTCAGCACCCCTTCGGTGACCAGATCAATTCCCTCCATATACGCCATCGGCGGAAGATCCTCATCCGGATATTCAAGCGATACCTCCAGCTTTCTTTGAAGTACCCGGGAAACGATTGCGGCGCTGGTGCCGCCGCAAATGATATATCTGGTACTTTCATCTCCCGCCAAAAAGCCGTGTACCATCGCTTCATCATCCGCCGGGTGTTCGGCCGGGCCGGTCATCAAATGTACCGGTTTAACATTTATAATACGCATACAGGCAACGGTTGTATCATCGCCCGGACGGTACTGATACAACTCATCGCAGGCCTGGCTGATGGCTGCCGCCAGGCGCATCGCCGAGATAGTCCGGCCATACTGCCTGACCGCATAGGCGGCAATATCCTCCCATAGCCAGCCAAAGTTCAGCAGACTGCCCACCCCTGCATGAATCGTACCGTCACTCATCAGGATCAGCGCATCACCCTTTCTCACCTGAAAACGGTATTCGTTAATTTTTTTCCCTTCAATCTCACGGATATTGGACGGGATCGGAATCAGTCTGCCATCCCGGATAAAAATGCAGCCGGGGTTGTCGAATTCAACCAGATAGGCATCACCATTATGAAATACCTGCAAGATACTAAAAGTAGCATATGCTACCTGTCTGACCTGACAGACCGGCAGCGTTTCCACAATCGTTTCCACACATTCTTCCAGCGCTGCTCCGTTTAAAAACATGGTTCCCAGAATTTTACTGGTCAGGGTCGCCAGGATATTGGCCTTGACACCGCTTCCAATGCCATCCGCCAGAATCATAATATTTGAGTTATCGGTTCTGAGAATTTCAACTTTATCCCCGCATAATTCTTCGCTGAACTTATTTAAGCTTCGATATGCTATGTCAACGGTAATCCGCATTTTATTTCCCTCCACTGCCGCCGCCGTCATCAAGCAGGGTACGGCAGAGGGTCGTCAGCGTCGTCTTGGTTTCGGCAGTCGTCTCTCCCAATAGCCCCGCTATCTCCTGGGCAACCATCATCTGCTTTTGAATTACTTTTTGTGCCAGTTTAATTGTATCCAATTTTTTCTCATAATCGGCTTTGGCCTGCTCCTCTTCCCGCGTAATATCAATAAGGGTGGCAAGCACTGCATTTTCCTTTTCTATGTAAACGATATTCTGAAGGGTATACATCTGATACTCCGGATAATCAACCTTCTTTCCATGGATATTCTGATGAGTGTCCAGCACCCATTGAAAATCAGCCGGATCAATCAGTTCATACAGATACATCTTAAGTGCCTCCGCCCGTGATTTTCCAAAATACTTCATGCCGACCGCGGAGTAATCCAGGATCTTCATATCCGCATCGACAAGCAGAACCATATTGGGTGAGGTTTCCATTACCAGATTAGAGAAGGACTCTGATTTTTCGTACATAAACGGAATACACATGTTAAGCTCCGCCTTCTTCTGGAAGACGGCTACCGCTTTTTCCCGGCAGGTCGGATATCCGCACGCGCCGCAGTTTAATTCATCCTCCGGCTTATTTTTCCCGGTCTTGCTTAAGATCTCCTGAATTTGTTCTTCGGCCGGAACCGCATCCTTAGAGGTCCGTTTTATAAACACTTTGCGGAGCGAAACCTTTTCAAGCAGCGGTGCAATCACCTCTGCTGCTGCCGGTTCCCTCGGAATGGCTTCCTCCATATCCAGCTTCACTTTAAACCGGGAGATATTTCCCTCCTCTTCGGCAGATCCTTTGATACAGCCGTCGGAGCACATATCCATTTCGATAAAGCAGCCGGAAATCTCACCCTCTACCATGCTTCTGCACAAATCAATGCAGTTATATTCCCCGTGCACATAAAACTTGCGGTAGCGGTCTGCCTGCGTTTTAGTGGCAACCACCGAATTCACCACGCCGTTGGTCACCGGATAAAGACGGTTGACCCGTGGATTCATCTTGTCAAACGGCCGGTCTTTACTGCCTGCGATGACAATATCCTCTTCCTGCAGCCAGCGTTTAACTTCATTAAAATTCAGTACCGCATCAATACAGTCATTATGCCTAAAATCCTGTGATTCCCGCTTTTTGGCAATGCAGGGGCCAAGAAATACAACCTTTACTCCGGCTCCCAATTCCTCTTTCAGCAATCTGCCGTGGGCAATCATGGGCGACACCACCGGGGCGAGATAAGCAATCAGCTCCGGATAATATTTTTCAATCAGGTCATTGACGCTGGGACAGCAGGTGGTAATAATATTTTCCATCCGGCCTTCCTCCATGAGCCTGGCATACTCCTGGGTAACCAGTGCCGCTCCTTCCGCCGTTTCCCGGACATCAAAAAAGCCCAGGTCCATCAGTGCCCCGCGGACCTGCCCCGGCCGGTGAAATTCAAACAGGCCAAGGTAGGATGGCGCAAGGGATAAAACCACCTGCTCACCCTGGGAAATCCATTCCTTTACCATCTTAAGATCGCTGACCAGGGTCTTGGCCGACTGTGGGCAGATCTTAAGGCAGCGGCCGCACAGGATACAGTTTTCCGGCATAATCTCAGCCCGGCCGTCTTTTATCATTACCGCCTTTACTTCACAATAACGCACGCATTTATAACAGTGGCGGCATTTTGTTGCTTTAAAGTCAATAATGTTCATGCGGCAAGCCTCCTTAATATTTCTCTTTCAAAAAAATCCTTGATCCCCTCCGGCTTTAAGGAGTGCAGCACATCATCCACCGTTACACACACACCATTGACGCAGTTCCCGCTGCAAAATGACCCATTTAGTTCCACCCGGTCACTGACGCCATGTTCTTTGACCAGCGTCTGCAGCTGCTCAATAATTTCTCTGGATCCTTTCAAATGGCAGGCACTGCCAATACATATTGTCACCCGCATACTTACTGCTCCTTCCGAAAATCAGCTTTCACTGCCCCAATTATCTCATGTTGACAATTAATTATCAATTAGTTTTTTAAAAAGTACTCCTTTTTCTTGCATCACTATCTATTTTTGATATAATAATTACAGTTAAGCTATATTACCACACAGAAAGCGAGGATAAAATTATGAAAAAACGAGTTGCGCTGCTGCTTGCGGCACTGACTCTTACCGCAGCTTTATCCGGCTGCGGCAAGAGCAAAACAGAACCAGAAGTTAAGGCCAGTGAAGCAACGTCTCTGACGGAAACTTCCGAAGAGGAAACCACCCGGCCGGAAACGACGATCAAAGCCTTTACGGAACCGGCGGCTGACGAGATTACACCAGAGGATGTGACTGTCCGCGTCGGTTCCCTGAAAGGCCCCACTTCCATGGGGCTGGTATCCCTGATGGACAAGGCTGCCCGGGGTGAAGCCGGCAATCAGTATGACTTTACCATGGTAACGGCGGCCGACGAGCTGCTGGGGAAAATTGTTTCAAACAATATGGACATCGCCCTGGTTCCGGCTAATGCAGCAAGCGTCCTGTACAATAAAACCGATGGCGGCATTGCCGTCATTGATATCAATACACTGGGCGTTCTCTATGTTGTGGCTTCGGATGATTCGATCCAGAGCTTTGCCGATTTAAAAGGAAAGACCTTATATCTGAACGGGAAAGGAACAACGCCGGAATATGTCATCAACTATCTGCTATCCGCCAACGGCCTGACGGCCGATGACGTAACACTGGAATTCAAATCCGAAGCAGCGGAGGTTGCTGCCATCTTAAAAGAACAGCCGGGAGCAATCGGGCTGCTGCCGCAGCCGTTTGTCACGGCCGCATGTGCACAGAACGAGGATTTGCGGATTGTCCTGGACTGTACTGCCCAATGGGAGGCTCTCCAGGGTTTTGGCGGCAGCCGGCTGGTAACTGGGGTAACCATTGTCCGCAAAGACTTCCAGGATGAATACCCGAATGCAGTTGCTTTATTCCTTCAGGAGCATGCTGCTTCGACTGAGTTTGCAAATACCAACTTAGACAAAACCGCCGAACTGGTGGCGGCTCAGGGAATTATTGAAAAAGCCCCGATTGCCAAAATTGCAATTCCTTACTGTAATATCACCTGTATCACCGGTGAGGAAATGAAGACCGCCCTCAGTGGTTATTTGCAGGTACTGGCAGATCAAAACCCGGCCTCTGTCGGCGGACAGCTTCCCGGTGACGATTTTTATTTTAATCCGTAATATCATCATCTAAAAAAAGGAGTGCTTCATGAAACGACCCGCTGACATCCCACCATTTATAGTTATTGCGTTCTGGATCGCCATTTGGCAGATTACCAGTGTGATTATTGATAATTCGATTATTTTTGTCGGCCCGGCCGAAGTGCTGCACTCCTTTTCTGTGTTGCTGACCCGGCCGGACTTCTCTAAATCTATTGTGCAGACCTTCTGTAAAATCAGTCTGGGATTTCTGCTGGCCTTTTTTACAGGCATTATGACCGGCAGCTTATCCTGCCGGTTCCGTGTCCTGAACGATTTGTTAAAACCGCCGGTACTGCTGATGAAGTCGGTTCCGGTTGCTTCATTTGTGATTTTGGCGCTGATCTGGATTGGCTCTAAAAATCTGTCTGTTTTCATTTCTTTTATTGTCGTATTTCCGGTTATCTATATCAATACCCGTTCCGGTCTTGCCGCTGCGGATATCCGGCTGCTTGAAATGGCTCGTGTTTTCGGGATTGGGCTGCCGAAGAAAATTCGTTATATCTATGTTCCTGCCCTGATGCCCTATCTGATCAGCGGCTGCAATGTGGCACTCGGCATGAGCTGGAAATCGGGTATTGCCGCCGAGGTGATCGGCGTTCCGTCAAATACCATTGGGGAACATTTGTATTTATCAAAAATAAATCTGAGTACGGCAGACTTATTTGCGTGGACAATAGTCATAATCTTAATCAGTGCATTATTTGAAAAAATATTTTTAACTCTGCTTAGGTTGGTGAATGTATGAATTCCTGTCAGTTGATCATAAAGGGGCTTTCCAAATCCTACCAAGCGCTGCCTGTCCTGGAAGCGTTTAATATGGAACTTCACTCCGGCCGGATTTATTGTCTGATGGGGCCGTCCGGGAGCGGTAAAACCACACTGCTCAGACTCATTCTCGGTCTGGAACAGCCGGATTGCGGAAGTATTACTTTAAAAAAATCTACGGATGCCGGACTCGTCGCTGTTTTTCAGGAAAACAGACTTTGTGAGTCATTCTCACCCGTAGATAATATCTGTATGGTTACCGGTTCTGTCCTCAGCCGGGAAGCGGTCTTAAGGGAAAGCTACCGACTGCTGCCAGAAGAGTCCCTCCGCCGCCCGGTCAGAACCTTAAGCGGCGGGATGAAGCGGCGGGTGGCGATCCTGCGTGCCCTGCTTGCGCCTTCCTGCGGAATCCTTATGGACGAACCATTTACCGGCCTGGATGAAGAAACCAAGGCGCTGGTAATTGACTATATTAAAGAAAAATCTGCCGGAAAATTAATTTTAATTACCACTCATCAGGAGAAAGACGTAGCCTTGCTTGGCGGCATCTTACTCACTTTTTAATGTTTCTGCCGCAGCCGTTGTCTCCCCGTCCGGCAGGGCACCGTTATCCGATCCCTGGCCGTCACCGGGTGCTCCCATTCCTTCCGGGAAACCGCCGTCGGCCGGGAACTCACCGTCCGCCGGTGCACCCTCGGGGCGCTGACCGCCCATTCCGCCGCGGCCGCCGCCGCCCATTCCTTCGGGTCGTTCTCCGTCCGCCGGGAACTCCCCGCCCTGGGCTGATCCTTCCGGACGCTGACCGCCCATTCCGCCGCCGGCACCACCCTTTCCGCCGCCAGGGCCGCCCATTCCACCGCCGAAACCGCCCATTCCACCAGATGATGTTCCATAAACTGTCAGAATACCTTCAATCTGCATATCAACGGTCTCTTCACCGGTTACCACCTGATAGGTATCTCCCGTTTTAAGTACTGGTGTACTAATGAGTACCGCACTGTAATCCTTTTCTGGTACATAGCTGCCGATTTCGCTGCCGGTACTGTCTTTCAGGGTAATCATCGTCCCGGCTTTCTGTGTGCCGGTATAATAAACCACCAGGTAATTCTGGGTGGAAGACTCATTAAAGGTCTGCATCATTCCGGAAGATCCTGCAGCAAAGACAGTGCCACCGCTTATATAACCGCTGCCGTTATAATCCAGGATTCCGTCACCGTTGCCGGTCGGGCCGCTCAGGTAAAGAGTGCCGCCGTCAATATATAAATCACCATTGGAATCAATTCCGTCAGCGCGTGCATTAATCCAGATCTCACCCCCGGCAATCCGGGTATAAACGCCCTCCTGATCCTGCATTTTTTCCTGTTCAGTTGCCACAGTCGCCGCCGAGTTGATACCATCATCACTTGCCACAACCTTGATTTCGCCGCCATTTATATCGACCGTTCTTCCTGCCAGACCTTCCTGGCTTTCCGTTATATCAATCTTACCGCCATTAATAACCAGCCGGCTTTCGGCCTGAATTCCGTCATCCTCGGCAGCAATGGCAATCTGGCCGCCGTCGATCCAGATATAACCCTTTTCCAGATCGGCATCATTGTTGGATTTGATGCCGTCCTTGCCGGATTGGATATTGATCTGGCCGTCGCGTATTACCACAGCATCCTTGCCCTTTAACCCATCACTTGCCGCCTGTATATTTAGTTCACCGGAAATGATGCGCAGAACAGACTTGCTGCGTATTGCACATTCATAATTGCCGTATACCGACAGCGTTCCGGTGCCATTTATAGTCAGGTCACCCTTTGCAAAAACCAGAGCATTGGGCTCATCTTCTTCGGCACTGGCAAATACATACTCCGTACTGTCACTGATTGTATTAGTGGTTCCTCCGGCCAGCGTCATAATTACCTTGCCTTTTCCAGAACTATAAACGGCTGAAGTGGTTTTGTTAGATATCTCAACACCATTCAGCACCAGGCGTACCACCTCCCCCTTTTCTGTATCAATCAGAATCTGGCCGTCCGTCAGTGTACCGGAGAGAACGTAGGTTCCGGCTTTTTTTATCGTCACCCCCTGATCGGAAATCAAGACACCGTCACCGGCCGTAATACCTGAATCTGCAAGCTCTATTTTAACCGCCGACGCTTCATCCCAGCCGGAATCCAGATCCTCAGCCAGATAGGTAACGGTCATTTCTCCATCCTCTCCTAATTCGGCAGTCACCTTGATATCCTCATGATTTTCTGTACTCTTTGTATCCACTTCCTGCTCTGTTTCCGGTTCGGTTGTGGATTCAACCGGAGTCTCCTCTTTTTTGCTGCAGGCAGCGGTTTGTGCCGCCACCAATGCTCCTGCTATGCAGACTGCTATTAATTTCTTCCAGTTCTTTTTCATAATTATTTACCCTTTCTTTTTTAAAGTGTTTCTCTTCCCGTTGGAATCCGCCCGCAGATCAGGCTGAGATTACCGTTGCGGCAGCGCACCTGATCCAGAAATTCCTTTTCTTTATTCTCATGCTTTAAATAGATATGATACTGCAGTTCATATAAACTGCCCATATTCACAGTACGAACCCGCATCAGTTCTGCTTTGCTGGTATAATTGCCAAACAGATCGTCAAATACGCCCTGATAATCCAGATTTTCCGGGATGGTTATCTTGAGCTCACGTTCCTGATATCTGCCATCCAGAATTGGAATGTGCGTTATGATGATTGTGATAACGCCAACGGCCACAAGCAAGATCGATGCTACTGCAAGGTAACCCATACCTGCCGCCAGCCCAATCGCCATAGCCAGAAAAACACTGACGATCTCCCGGGAGTTGCCCGGCATGGAACGGAACCGGATCAGGCTGAATGCCCCCATTACCGCTACTCCGGTTCCCAGATTGCCATTAACCAGCATAATTACCGTCTGGACGATAACCGGCAGCAGAACCAGCGTCAGGATGAAGTTCCTGGTCACCTGGTTTTTATAGGTGTGTACCCAGGCTAGCGCTATTCCCAGCATCAGGGACGCTGCCGAACAAATCAAAAATTCCTCCAGCGCAACCGACGGGGTCGTTGCACTTGTTAATATACTGCTAAGCACAGATTTTTCCTCCTTCAAAAATGACTTGTGTTGCTATATATTTATTATAATAGGTACCATATTTAGAAAAGGAAACCGGAAATATCTTAATCTCTGAGAGCATCCTGCTCATCCATACGGGCATGGCTCCCGGAATTTTAATTTCCATCAGAAGCATCCCTTTTTCAAGCAGCGGAATCCCATATGAGCTTTTGCTTAAATCCAGATTGTTTTCCCTGGCCCGGATATTCATATCAAAGGTTACCCGAAGTTCCGGATCTTCCTTTCCGAAAAAGGCAATCCGCTCATAAGCCAGATATACTTTAGGCTTCGGCTCATACAGGTTCATTGAATAGTCAATCTCCCTTAGAATCTGACTGTCTTTCTCCGGTTTGATACCATAGTAAAGATACTTTCTGGCATCCTTTAGAGGCAACGGTACCCTTCGTTTATAAACTACTCCATCAAATTTCTTTTTCAGCTCTATAAACACGGAGTTATCTTCTGCCGGCTGACCATAGCTGCGCAAGCGGATTTTTTCTTTGTATGTTGGCTTGTTGAGCGAAGTGCGAATCAGGTCAAACCCTGATGTATCAAAATATATATTGCTGATAGTGTGTTTGCCATATTGATCCGCGCTCATTCTGGTAATCATCTGACTCATTAATTCATTGTATTGTTCTATCGAAATTATGTATTTCTTTTCATATCGTTTAAAAACTTCCTGTGCCATAATATCTGCCTCCTGTTCTTGCAAACGATCTTGCTTTAATGTTATCTATCTTAAATGAAATTTGTGTATCAAATTTGTTAAGAGTGTGATTAATTTGTGAAATATAAGGATGTGAAAAGGAGACATGAGTCTTTGTAAGATTTGAATAAATTATCTTGAAATTTTTTTATGCTTATGGTATCATAGCAAAGGTATGGTGATTTGATTTAATTTTGGGCTATCGCCAAGCGGTAAGGCACAGGACTTTGACTCCTGCATTCGCTGGTTCGAATCCAGCTAGCCCAGTTCGTAATAAAGGTAGAAATCTTTGTTTTAAAAGGTTTCTGCCTTTTTATTTGGGCAGATTCGGGATCTGGCCGTTATGCTTCCATAGCGGTTAAAATTTGTTAAAATTGGGGGGAGTAAAAACTCCCCCCAGGAGCGTGTTTGAAAAATGCTTTATGCAAGTATGTCACAATTTGTGGGTGATTTGTGCCAAATGAAGTAGCGGGCTACATTGACTGAATTTGGCGCAAATATACCGCGAAGTGGGGCGTGCAGCTTGCGGGAGTTATTTTTCAAACACGCTCTAGTAAATATCACTTTTTATTTAAGACAAATGAGTACTTTATCTGCAGCTATCCTTTCTAACACACGGTATCCATACCTGCTGGACGTGCCGATACCATAGGCATTAGGCCGACAAAATCCATTAGGCCGGCAGCTCCCATCATCGCGGGCAAGTAGTTTCCCCATCATTCCGACCGCTGCCCATTCGTTACGCTGTGAGCGTGGCTCATAACGTAGGTTAGCATTATATTCCGGATTCAGTTTCGGCTGGAGTTGCCGAACTGTCTGTGTTTGTACCTGTGGTATGCCGCTCGCTGGGTCATAGACTGTAATATCTTGCTGCATGTCAACCCAATCATACATTACTGCACCCCATTCATCACGAATATACATATCTTTCCAACCACACCCAAACGTACCTCCAGCAATGGAAGGCGTGGCTGAAATGACCCCCAGGATATAATCATCCCGGTTAGTTGCTTTGCGAATAAATTTGCCGTCTAAGGTAACAAATAAGCCTCTGCGATCCTCTCTGCCTGTGTTCTGATCCTGCCACTCAAACATTTCCGCATAGTCTGCCCCTTCGGTATAAAGCCCGGTTGCATTGAACACATCTCCGTTGAATGCCACCCGGAAAGCGTTAGATCTGACAGTATTTCCGGTACCATTTCCGATGATAAAGACATCGGCATCCCCTGAGGCAATGTTATACCTGCCAATTACTGTCTGAGATATACCATTTGCAATTGAACCCTGACCTCCGGCATGAGAAAAGTTAACATTTGCCTCTGTATTAGAACCTTCAGCATGAGCTGAATCACCAAGAGCCTGGGTATTTGTACCTTCTGCGTGACTCCCCGCACCGCTGGCAGTACCAGAAATACCTTCAGCATGAGCTGCTGTACCCCCTGCGGTAGTTCCCAAACCTTCTGCATGTGCGTACACAGTACTGGCTGTAGTGCCGTTTCCTTCGGCATGAGAGGCTGCTCCAGTTGCCTGGGAACCGTTTCCTTCAGAATGAGATGCGACACCGGATGATAGGGTATTCTGACCTTCTGAGTGAGCATAATTTGCAGTGGATCTCGACCCATTTCCTTCGGCATGGGCAGCTATACCTTGAGCTGTAGTGTTGAGGCCTTCAGCAAAAGCGGCTTCCCTGTTAGCGATTGCATTTTCTCCAAAGGCTGCGGAATATATGCCTGTTGCCTGAGTAGTCGTTCCCTGTGCGAATGAGTTGGCACCGCTTGCGGTTGTTTCCAGTCCAATTGCAACGGCGTTAATACCCATGGTGTAGTCGCTTAACGTGTTGATTCCCCGCACTGCTCCGGTATTATTTCCATCAACAAGGTTCAAAAGCCCGCCGCCGCCACCGCCGGCTGGACCTGTGGGTCCTATCGGACCGGTGTACCCTGTGGCACCTGTCGGACCAGTAGCGCCGGTGGAACCTGTAGCGCCTGTAGCTCCCGTTGCTCCCGCTCCTGTTGCCCCTGTCGCTCCTGTGGCTCCTGTCGCTCCCGTCGCTCCTGTCGCCCCTGTGGCTCCGGTTGCCCCTGTGGCTCCGGTTGCCCCTGTGGCTCCGGCTCCCGTTGCTCCTGTTGCCCCGGTTGCTCCTGTTGCCCCGGTGGCTCCTGTTGCTCCCGTGGCTCCTGCCCCCGTGGCTCCTGTCGCTCCTGTTGCCCCGGTGGCTCCTGTTGCTCCTGTTGCTCCTGTCGCTCCCGTTGCTCCCGTTGCTCCTGCCCCTGTGGCTCCTGTCGCTCCTATTGCCCCGGTGGCTCCTGTTGCTCCTGTCGCTCCCGTTGCTCCTGTTGCTCCTGCTCCCGTGGCTCCTGTTGCTCCCGTTGCTCCTGTTGCTCCTGTTGCTCCGGTTGCTCCTGTTGCTCCTGTCGCTCCTGCTCCCGTGGCTCCTGTTGCTCCTGTTGCCCCGGTTGCTCCTGTTGCTCCCGTTGCTCCTGTCGCTCCCGTTGCTCCCGTGGCTCCTGCCCCCGTGGCTCCTGTCGCTCCTATTGCCCCGGTGGCTCCTGTTGCTCCTGTCGCTCCCGTTGCTCCTGTGGCTCCTGCTCCCGTGGCTCCTGTTGCTCCCGTTGCTCCTGTTGCTCCGGTTGCTCCTGTTGCTCCTGTGGCTCCTGCTCCCGTGGCTCCTGTTGCTCCTGTTGCCCCCGTGGCTCCTGTTGCTCCCGTTGCTCCTGTCGCTCCCGTAGCTCCCGTGGCTCCTGCCCCCGTGGCTCCTGTCGCTCCCGTTGCCCCGGTGGCTCCTGTTGCTCCTGTCGC
>Ga0153999_1000487_pt1 | contig 17407 bp, 5 predicted proteins | sample TSNC083MetaG_FD_104675 | JGI IMG/M metagenome (GOLD analysis project Ga0153999, IMG submission 104675) | Attine ant fungus gardens microbial communities from North Carolina, USA - TSNC083 MetaG | ecosystem: Host-associated > Fungi > Mycelium > Unclassified | place: USA: North Carolina, Lumber... | reverse complement strand
CTTTATTTCAATGAGTCTTTAGTTACAGAGAGACGCGGGGTCGACTTTAGGCGGCCCATCCACGGTCCTTTAATTAGAAAAACACCAATATATGTTTTAAACACAGAGAAGCGAAACAAAAAATTCGCAAGTTATATGATCAACGTAAATATGTACAAGTATAAAGAGTTTTATAATTACATAAAATAGTTTTAGCTAATAAACTTAAATAATTAAGAGCATGTTACGCATTTTCAACCAATAAGTTAATGGTATTGCTTATGATTAAAGTCTATGTTTAAGTATCAAAATAAAATACTGATATAAGATAACTATGAAAAAATATACTGAGATTACCAAATCATATACTAAATAGTATTGAAATGTATTAAGCTAAGTTATAAATATATTAAAAATATAAGGTACGTTATTAAATACAAAGGATAATTCAAAATAAATATATCAATTATCTCCAGATATTTCAAGTTTATATACTATATTGTAATCCAATGTATCTTTACATACAAAAATTAAGTTAATTTGTATTCAATAAAAGTTATATAGATTAACCAAAAGTTAAAGATATTTCTAATATAAATTATCAATTTAATAAAATATTGTGAAACAAACTGTCTATCCCATTAATTTAAATAAATAAGTATTAGCAATTTCTATTACAAGTATTTGTTAACTCTATAATAACAATGTAAAACATACTGTGTCTTAATGTTAAAAGTTAAATATTAATTAAAAATCTAACAAAATATGAGCTTAATTTATAAAAAAATCTATAAGAGAACAAAGCTTATTCTAAATTTTACTTAACTTTTTTAATCTATTTTAACAACACAAATATATATATGAGTTATAACTATCTAATTATTCAAGAAACACCAAAAGGAAGTTTAAAAACAACACTTCTATATAATAAACATATAATTCTGTAAAATATTAGAGCTATTAAACCCTATTTTATACTATATTTTATATAAAACTATTTTAAATATAACATACAATCCCTGTAGTCTAACAAGGTAAGTTAAAATATACAAATTAATCAAAATATTTTTTACCATAAGTGAAACATCTAAAACAAACATATCAAATTAAATAGTTAAAACTAATACCTGTTCAAAATAATACATTCTATTTAACTAATACTTATTAAAATTTAATTAACCTTACTAACTACTAATAAAATTTATTATTAAACAATTAAAATTCCTATTAACTGCAAAGCTATCCAAATATTAATTAAAATAAAGCAAAAATAACACAAAATTTGATATAATTATTAAATAATAAGTCCTAAAAATCAATTTAATTGAATCCCCTAAGTAATTAGAAGCAAGTAAAAATAATCCAGATATTAGTTAGTATTTAGAACAATATAAGTAAGTCATATAAAACTGTTAATAAACGAAGTATAACTACTATACTATAACCATAAATTTAATAGTAATACGAATATCCTTATAAAATATTAGAATCTATAATATTTATTTATAAGATTTCTGTTCAAATAGCTACATCGCTCCTAATCTCTTAGGCAAATATATAATATGCTACGAATATTTCTTTTCTTTCTTAAAATATTTAAACTAACAATGGGCAATTAGCCATTATTTACGCATATCATTCTGTCTATTATACAAAAACAAAGAGTCACTTTTATGAAAACATTAGCCGATGATATATGGGTTTTAAAAGGGTTAAAAAATAACATAATTTAAAAACTTTAAAAGGCTAATGAAATATCTGATATCTGAGCACTATATATTTATAGTTTATATATTTATATGTTTATATATTTATATATTTATCTCTTTTTGTAAGTAAAATTTTTAATAGATTAATTAAGACTTAGTAAGGCTCTTACTGTCCTATAGATATAAAGCCTGTTCCTCTTACTAATATCTCAAGTTCAATAATAAATGAATATATATTTTATTAGGCCTAGTCAATTTAACAAACTTAATTAGACTACTACTAGACCTTGCAACTAGCCTACTTATATTTCTTTATTTTTTATTAGACTACGACTTAGTTCTGTGTAGAGATCAGTTACATATATATAATGGAAGATATCTTTTGTCTAGGTCGTTATTTGTTCTAAGATCTTTAAGTGGAAGTAAAATCTGATCATTAATATACCATTATCCTTTGGTGGGTAACACTAAGCTTAAGTGCCACGAATTTGTGCTCAAATATCAAAGTCATAAGTATAAAATATATCTAATTTATTCTGATTTTTTTTTTATTAAATCTAATGTTGATTTATGATACGGGTGAGTATAAGTTTATCAGTACATATTTGCCTGAGTAAGGGTGCATAAAATTTAGCGGTAGGGTTTATATAAAAACTGGGTTAAGCTTCTATCTAGTCGGTTTCCCTTTTTAGTGTGTAAGTTATGGTTTTATCGGTGATACATTAGGATTTAAAGAATCAAAATACGGATTCAGTTACAAAGATTTAATCTGAATAGTTATTCGATAGTTAAACTAATAGACTGGTCAGGGGGGGGGGGGATTCTATTTCAATCAGTGGATAGCCTAGTTTAAAGTTTTTAGCTCGTTCTAACGATTTAAAATTCCAAAAGTTATACGGTCTTTTATTGAACTATCTTGATTAGCTACAATAGTTCTAAAGGAATATGTACATTATCACTATGGTGTGGTAATTCTTATCGATTTTTTACTTTTCAAAAGGGTAGTCTATTCGCATATAACTTGATCTATTCGGTGTAATAATGAGTGAATGGCTATACTTAAACAATTAAAGATGTCTATCTCTAGTTCTTCTTATTTTTAATAGTCGGTATGTGGACATAACGGATAGCTTCTCTTGTACTGTTTTAAACTTAACTCTTTCCAACTCAATTTAACCTAGGTTAGATTAAAGTCTTGTTCTATGTTGTCTACAATCATGCTACCGTTTAATAGTCAAGTTTGTACGTATTCTTGATATTTCGATGCAAATCAGTCTATTATTTTTAATAATAAAAACCCTTGCTAGCATACAGACGTTATCATCATATTATGTTGGTTTTATTCTCAGTCCTTGGTCTTTTAATTAAAAGGTAATCGAGGATCGAGTGGATTTTAAAATGTTTTCTGTCTTTGCAATTACTTTTCCGGTTTTCTTAGGTCTTGTAATAAGGTATATTGTCAATATTCCTGAGCTAGAAATTTTATAATGTTAACCCAGTTACCGCCATGTTTATTAATCTATTTGTCCAGTTATTAAAAATACCGCTTTTCGTGTGGAAATAATCTTAATGCATAGATTAAACCATCATCTGCGTACTGTATCATCGGTAACGTGTCTGTTTGTTGAGTCAGAAGAAGTTTGTTTAGTCTAAAAATGTTAAAGTTGGAGAGATAGGCTAAATTTTTATTGTTTAACCAGGTTATTGACAATATGCTTTTTCCGTGTTAAATTTTTTAAAAATTTTTTTGCTCGGTTAGACTCATGTCGCATGTAGTGATAGTCTTTATTGCTTCTACTGGAGACGTCCAAGTTTCATCGTGTTTTCGGGTTATAATCCTCTTTGCTGTGTAAGGCATCGTTAGGTATCCTATTTCACAAATGCATCGTGGTTTTTATAAAGTCTAGGTTTATTCTATCTAATAATTTATTAAAAATAACTCGTAGATATACTTTTGTCCAGTACTACGGTGTGGGTATGCAGTCTGGCACTTTATGTTTTAGATCGAATTAATCCTGTTTACTTGCTTTGTCCTAGGCTACGTTTTAAAATTTAAAAAGGAAAAATAAGATGTGAGGGTAAATAAGCCTTACTTTTAAGTAACTCATATATGTCTAGATGTTCCATTTTGTTTAGGTATTCGCAACCTTATGTAGCAGTCTGTTTTCAAATCTAGTCAAAGTAATCTTTTTATAAGTTAAAAAATTTTAGTAGAGAAGTATCTATGTTAGTGTATATAAATTTGTTAGAAAGTATGTTTTTGTACTTTTAGTTTTGTGTACACTGAGTAGTAGAGATAATTTATTATTGTATAGATGTTTTATCTCGTTGGGATTATTTGATTATCTGAGTTTGAGAAAACCCAAATTTGGAGTGTTTAAGAGGAACACTTTGATTACCTTATTTTTGATAGGTAGTAAAAAAACTCTTCTTGATGATCTAATTTTTAAATTAACAAAAAAATGAAAATGAATTTTTAAAAGTAGAAAGCATTTAGAAATAAACAATATTGGATTGTCTACTATTTTTAGTAATGTTTTTAATTTATATCTTCTAGAAAGAATATAGAGGAAGTTTGTAGTGTGTTACCAAGGAGTTAAATTGCCATCACTAGTTTTAACGGTGAGTATGAGCTATGAGGGATATTACAAAGTAATAAAATAAGTTAATGGAACAAAAGATAAAAAATAGTAAAAAACATGTTATACAAAATTAACCAAATAGCAACACTATATATAAATATATAACACCTATAACAGTCTTTTTGTTAAAATCTTTAACTATTACTAAACAATTTTAATGTTACTTAACTAATTCACCTTTACAGATACATCAACTTATTTAAAATAAATTTAACTATCAATTTATAAATATATAAAATATACCGGAATAAATTACAAGCATTATAAAAAATATACCAAAATAAAATATCTACCAACTCCTGTAGTTATTTATTAACCTGTGTTGTGTTCTAAACATAAGGTAAAGTTGTAATTCAAGTAACTACAAAGTTACAGTAAACAAAAACAAAAAAAGCCTAAAATAAAACAAAAAATAATGCAATATCTAGCATAGATTTAATTAATAAATTACTATAAAACCTAAAACTAAATATTTGTATACTCAACTCTTTCAAACCCCAATAAAAATAAAGTGTAAAGTTACAGTAATATAAACTTAATTGCTTTATGTTAAAGGGTAAAATGAACCATAATTTGGTTAACAAGTGAAAACAACTATATATATAAATAAAAGCCATAATCTATAACAAAATAAATTACTATTTTTAAAAAACCTACTTTTGTACTCTATTACTTTATACACAGTAAATACTATCTTTAATATTAAAGGTAATAATTACAAATATTAAATAATTAAAAACTAATCTTCAAATAATATGAATACAACTCAAAGAATATATATATCTTATATAGTCTCTTTAATACAATTAAATTAAAAAGATTAGAAAAAGGAATAAATAGCAATAATTGGAAATAAATTTAAAAACACTGATAAAATAGTGAGCCTGCATGGATAAAATCTGATAAAAATCTTGCAAATTATTCTTCAATAAAAATACAAAATATTTGTCTATCTATATGATGATAATGAAAATGAAATATTTATTTTCTCTAGACATCCAAATTAGAGCTTAGCTATCTATTCATAAAATAGGTATTAACTATATTCTCTTTAGTAAATATTTTTATCTAGTTAAACATTTTCATACTGAAAATCAAAATATAAATGAACAATGACATGGAGTGAATAAAAAGAATGGAAAGAATGGAGAGAATGGAGATATAAAAAAGGACAAAATAGGTATTATAGATGAAAAAATAAATGAGAAAGATAGAATACATGATAAAATAAAGATGAAGAGAGAAAAGATGAATCACTAATAAATTATTATAATGATAGAGAAAAGGAAAATCAAGATTACTTAAAAATAGTCATTAGACAATGTTATATAGGATATAGTAATATGATAGAATTAGGTAGTGCTCATTAATTTGATATAGATGATATAGAAAATCACTTCAAAAACTTTTGATGGACTTGTTGACAATATATACTAATTTAAAAAATATTTTATATTGATACTGCGTAAGTTAACAGGCAGATATACAGTATAAATTAAATAATAAAACGGATCCTTATCTATTAGCTCAGCTATTTAATAGCGAAGTTTTGTAATACAGTATACTAGGATTTTTTTCAATTATTAATCATCTATTATAATAACTGGTAGATAATGAATTAATCCTTTTTAAATTTGCTAACTAAAAATTTAGTAAAACATTAAATAATATTATTATACCTTTTAGGAAAAACTCTCAAATAAAATAAAATTTATTAAACATGAAAATTGAAATCAGTCTCCAAAATTAACAACAGCTTTAAGTAAAGCTATCCCGACTTTTACATATAAACTTTTTAGTCTTACCCTCATTTTAAAACCTTCAAATCAAAATAGTTAAGGGTTAAAAAAAACAAAACCTCAATAATTATTGAATAAAATTTATTATTGTTTAAGTTTTCTCTATTTTATTCTAGAGTCTAGATTCTATACTTTATTATTTAATATGTTTATTATTTATAAAAAATATCTGTGGAATATTTCACTAACTGTTTTTATTAGATAAAGTTTTAGTTTAAAATTTAAACTTTTTATTACTTTTTCTTAATACTACGAATTTTCTTTAAATATTGTTAAGACAGATATATAATTGGGCAGTTAAAATAGAATAACAGAAGTTAAGTTACAAAATTAGTTAAGTTACAAATTAAAGACAGTTTTATAAGTGCTTTTGTAGCCCTGGTTATAAATTAAGAGCAACAGAAATAATATAAAAAGATTTCTCATTATTATTTAATGTCTAATTATAAGGCACCCTGATAATATAAATCTATAACAGAGATAGCAAATAGTCGAAATAAAATTGATCATACTCTTAAATTACAAATAATTGACTAGACAATTAAACAAAGTTTAAATCCGTAGGAAAATTTATAAGTGCTTAAAAATATCAATCACTATTATTATCTTCTCTATTAATTTATAGAATAACCTTTATTTTTAAAAATTTATATACAAATAGCTTTGATTCTAATATAGTATGTAAACTTTAAATATCAGGATATAAAGAATATATTTATCTTTAAACTTATTTATTCCATGTATATCAGTAGTCTCTTCTAATTTAATAGTATTTATAACTTATGTTAATACAATTCAGTCTTATTTAATTTAAAATGTGATCTTTAAATAGATTTATTATATAACATATAACTCGTGCTAAGTCGTGCCTTATTTATTTTTAAAAATCAACTTATACTTAAATTATAAGCAATAGCATTAAGCGGAACATGTTGGAAATTGGTCTACAAGGTCTTCTTAAGGGTTTTATATCCTTAAACTCTCTTTCTTCGTTTAAATTTAATTTATAAAGTAGCGCAAAATAGCACACATTATGGAACATTATTATATAATAATATAAGCTATATATTAAATAGAGCTAGTTTAAATATAAAATTCTAATATCTAATATAAAACACATAAACTTTATAGTATACTATGATTAAATCACCTATACTCTTAATATAAACCTTTTAATAATTCAATGCTGTATTTATTTGAAAGTTACTAACAAAAGGAGGAGATCGGATTACTCGGAGAATGATGATTTAAAAGTATTTGAAATACTATAGTATTATTCCTGATTTAAGTACATAAATAAAAAATATTAAATAATAAAGCATTATTTCTATAATAACAAAATTAATAAAGATAATTAGACAATTCTGTAATAAAAAGTTAATTAAAAATTTAGCACTTTAATTTAAAAGGCACCTCTAACATTACTTTAATTTTTAAAAGTCTTTATAAATCATTACTTATACTAGTGTAGTTAAAAATGAATTACTTTAACTGTAATTGTAGTTATAACTAAAAATTACTAAGCAAATTTATAAGATTAAAAAAATTCTGTATTAAACTAATAACTTAATATACTTTATTAACTAAAAACTGGTAATTAAATATGTAACTTTTAGCTATTTTATTAAAAATTTTATATCACAGGATTTGGCCCATGATTAGCATATTTAAGTGCTTTAGTTTTTTTTTATATTTAATTTTGACTGACCTTTATTTGCTTAATCTTTTTATTTTATGTTTCCTTTTTATTCCTTGTGGTATATAGCTAGTACACTTAAATACCTTTTTAACAGCTTTAATAAGGATTAGTTTTAAACCCTGGATATTTATATCCTTAATATGGTTTATATATATTTTTACCCTTTATCACCGAGCTATATCTATTATTTTAAATTGTTAAGAAATAAATAAACTTTTAAATAGAACAATTAGATAATAACTAATAATTATAAATCTTAATTTATATTTCTAGTGTATTAAAAATATTTGACTTATTTAAACTTATTTAATAAATTAGAGTATATATAGCGAGTATAGTTAAGCGGTATAAGTTCACTCTTCCAAATGGTTGTCATCAGTTCGAATCTGATTATTCGTAATAATTTATTTCTAATTAACCTATATTTTATATCATAAAAGGTAAACTAAAAATTCCATTTGACTCTGATAAGGATTAACATTTAATTGGTTTTATCAATTATAAATATTTACTTTACTCACCAAACTTTTTTCACGATATTGAAAATATATTTAAAAGGTCTTAGTAAACTTCGTTAGGTTTAAAGTAATAATCTTCTAATTTATTTTGTTTACGTAACCTATTTGATCTTCAAGTATAATAATAATTATCTCTAACTCTGTTGCTCTTTTATTGTGATCCCTAATATGCTTATATAACACGTGCATTAAACCTCTAAACTCTAATTATAAAAATATAAGTAGTAATAATTTGATAAATATCTAACTCTACTAAGACTAGGGTACTATACTATTTAACTCGTGCTAACTCATAAATCAATTTTGAGATATATATATATTTCTTATCTAGATTAATGTGTATAATTCTTCTTACTTGTCTTCACCATGAAAAAAAAGGATATACATGCCAACTAAACATCTACAATTAAATATTTTATATAAATAATCTTATATTATTAGGTTTTTTTCCAACCTTTTTTAATTAATTAATGAATAAAAATCGAAGAGTATCTAATCTTTACCAAACTAAATTATAAAAGACTCAAATAAATTATTATATTTTATTTTAAATTTAAATATGTTGTAAATAAGTATCATTCTAAGTATAACTATCAAAAAAAAGTATTTTCTAATCACTTATGTAAGTATACGTAGGATTTATAATTATAATTTTAAAATCTAGGTAAAGCAAAGATATGCATTTAATATTATTTCAACTTCTATTTATATTTATAGGATTATTTCTAGTTATACTAATTTAAAGGTATTAGTCTAGTATACGTAGGAAAATTTTGAGAGTTTGTATAACGAATTAGATAGCTTTATACTTTTGTAAGACTTGTTTACAATTATATATAATTATTGCTTTGTTACGACTAAGTTAGGAGTTAGGTATTATACGTATATTAAGTATTTAACATTATGCGTAGTATTCTGACTAAGGTATAACTAGTATTATTTATAGACGTTTAATATAAGGTTAATATAATTTAAGGCATGTAAACTAGTTTTATAAAATAAGTAAATTTACTTAGTATTGAGTAGTATATAGAACTATAAATAGGTAAATTATAAAAACTTTACTTAAATATTAGTAATTTAATCCAACTACATTAAAAATAAAAACAACCATTAAAATAATACAATTTAGCTAAAGTAAACAACTAAAATTTATAGAATTTATTTCCATTAATTAAATAAATATTATTAAATAATTGGATAAGTTTCCTATTTTACTGCTAATAAAGTTATATAATACATAACAAAGTAATATAATACATGGAAAGTTATTAAAGAAATATATAAAAAGTCTAAAAAATGTGTGTAAATGTCAAAAATATATAGATAATAATAATTAAAATTAGGCAAAGTTATTCAAATAAAACAAAAATGTAAAATAAAACAAATAAAAAGTAAAAACAGTTACTAAAAAAGTATTTAAGTATAAAAAATATGATAAAAATAATTTCATAGTATAAAAACTATAAAGATAATAAAAATAATTAAAAATAAGTTAAAATATTTAATTAAAATTCTCTTTATTCTAAAAGCTCCCTTTTTAATAAAATATAAAATATTTCTTTAACTTTCCCTTAAAATAAAAAATCTGTAAATAAAAGTATTTCAGTAAAATTTAGTTTAGAAAATATTAAAAATAAACTAACAGCCCTGGAGTAAAACACCTTTTTATTGATCTATTTTAATTCTCAGAGATAGTCATAAAATAAGACTAAGTTATTATGAGACTATAATTTATTTCTATCTTATTTAATTTTTTTAACTAGATAAGAGTAGATAGTTTAGATAAATAAAATATAAACATATTAATTATTTAGTGATATTTATTTAGATAATATTTATTGCCTAATTATTTAATTATAAATTATTTATACATACTTATCCAAAACCCCGCATACTCACCCTTTCTAAAACAAAAATATGAAGTTAAAAAATCAATTAGATCTATTATTTTACTAAAACAGTCATAGCGCAAAACCAAAAGCTATCGTTTATTTTTTAAATTTGGTCTACTTACTTATACTTTACATTTATTTTTTTTTTTATTAAATAATGTTATACTAATACTAATCCTATAAATAATACTAAATTAAAAGTCCTTAGCAAAATTTGTGTTTATTTAAGAGAGCTAGCTGATTAAAGAGATATAGCGGATTCTTAACAATAGAAAGATAAAAATATATTTATCTGAGTCTAAAAAATAAGATTAGTTTTGTGTAGCTATCGGTTTTTACGAATGCGGGTTTTGTTATATATCTCTTAATAAGATAACTTAATTACTTTACTTGTATCTAGTTAAAATTTTAAGTCTTTGTATTTTTCCTTAAGTACTTGTACTTGTCTTATTTTAACAAATTGTTACTAAAATCTAGTAACATTTATTATATGAAAAGTAATCTTAATTAATATATATTCAATAAAAATATAATGTTAAGCCTAGAAAAAATAAGGTTTAATACAGTTTCCTATTTCTTTAAAAACTTAGGGAATAAGAGTAGCCTAAAAGGGAATAATACTAGCCGAATTAGATAGGTGATTTTACTTATCTTAATCTCTTAACAATACTAGCCTAGATCTCTAATTATGAGTTAGACAATTAGGTACTTATACGAATTAGGTAATAAGACGATTTAGATATTTTTTATATTACTATTACTTTGTACTAAGATTTTTTTAAGATAAACTACGAATACTCCCTAGTGGGTTACATAGATTAGCCATATAATTAATAAGACGAATTAGTTCTGTTAATAATACTAAATTAGGTACGACTTTACGACTTAATAAATCCTACGTATACTTCAACTAAGACTTCTAATACTTCATTTAAATAAACTAATTTTACCTGATTAAAGGATCAAAACGTGCAAAGGGTAGGTGGAAATACAACATTGGATAAAAAATGATAACAGATAAAAAAATTTTAAATTTGTTATTTGTTTTTCATAAATATTTATAAATATTATCTTTGTATTGAAATGTTTAAGGTAAATTTTGTGTCTTTTAACTTTTTATTTTTTCTGTTCTGTTGTCTTTGTCTTCTTTTTTTTTAAAGGATAAACAAATATTAGCAAATGCTATAGCTTACATTAAGTATATAAATTAAAATTTAATTCGTATAGCCCTAATTTAAAAAGGGTTATGTGTATATATACTTTAATATAACTAATAAAGAGTTAAACTTTATCAAAGTCTTTGTAAATTTAATAAGAAAGCCTAACTAATATAAAGGGTTGGTAATTAACAAATTAATAATAGTATTTGTGCTCAAATATAAGTGCGGATCATAAATAAAAAAATTTAGTATAAGACTAATTCCTTTATAAAAAAATCTAACAAAATGTTTAAGTATAAATTCCCTATTTAAATATTAAGAATTTTTGGGTAAGCTTTAATTCCAAAACTAATTTTATTTCTAATTAGAAAGAATCAGCCATAATTTGTCTTTATTTAATTTTACTTTCATTGGTTACTTATACTTATACTTAATCTTATACTTAATCTTATACTTAGACTTATACTGAGACTTGCTATTTAATTATGGTCGAATCAAAATGGGGTTTAATTGAGCTTAAATAAAAATTTATTGGAACTGGGTTTATAATTGCTTTAATTGGAGACTTGATACTTTAGACTTTCTAATGATTAGGAATTGGAATTGGAATTTTTTGGAGGGTCCTTTATAAGTGCTTTATTGGAACTGACTTTAATATTTAATTGTCTTTTATTGTGCTAAAATTTTGTTTTAAGATTATGAGACTTGCTTTAAGAAACTTATACTGAGATTTTTTTATAAATGAGATTTATACTTGCTTTTATTGGGAGCGATCGTCTATTTTAATATTTATAATAAATTTAATAACCACTTTAAAAATCCTACTTATCAGTAAAAACCTATATTGCGCAAATGTGGCCCTTTGGGATGTATATTTACATAAGGAAAAAAATATAATAAGCTAAAATTAGGGTAATGTTTATATAATAATACTAATATAGTCTTATGATAAGTACTTCTAGAAATAAACCTTTTTAGTAAAGTTAGAACAAATCAAAAAATAATACATATAATACCTTATATAAAATATATATAAGCATAGATCCAGACAGTTCTTAGCTTTAGGATTAGATTTAGATTAAGAGTGTAGTTAGCTATTCCTCCCTTAATGGCTTTATCTTTTTTTATGGATAATTATCTTTTTTAAACCTATTATGGCGAAAGGCAAAACAAATAAGAGACGATTAAGAAATATAGCTATTATTTTAAATTATGCAAGCTTATTATCCAATACCTTTTATCCAAAAATTATGTTTGGTGTATTTGAAGGTCTAACTATAATAAAATATCTAATTACTTTGCATTATTAAGAAAAAAAAGTTATGAATCTAAAGATAGAAGGATTATAGCAATAGCAATAGCAAAGTGGTCAAGCGAAGTACTGTTAATACTTTTTACAGAGGTTCAATTCCTCTTAATGCATAAAAATATGAATAATGCTTTAATTATTAGTAGCTTAAACTTTTCCTACCTGCCGCTATTTGCTTTTGTTTAATCCAAATAATCACAAATACTAATACTTCTAATACCTAGCCGAATGAATAAAAATAAAATAAATAATTTAAAGACTAGAAATCTTATTCTAAGTAATTATAAACACGCATTTGGCTTTCTTTGGTTTTATTAATTAGTCTATAATTTAAAGCACTAATATAAGGTCTGCTAAACGAAACCGGGTCTATAAAACTACTTTAATTTATTAAGATAAAAAGTAAAAGGCATGTATAATAAAAATTATAGGTTTATAAAAGTGATAAATAGTATAATTATATTATGTTAAACAGTACTTAAAATTAAATAGATATACTAAGCTTTTCTATTTTGTTTGTTTCTATTCCTTAAAAATAAAATAAATCTATTTTGTTGGTTAATTTATTAGACTGGTCTATCCTTTGGTCTATTAAAAATAGTAAATAGTTAATTAATTATAAGGCTCCAATTTAAACTAAATTTAGGGTTGATTCAGACCTTTACTTAAACTTAATAAATAACTTAAATTTTATACTTTTTGGCTTTATTTGGGATTTAAATTTGAAGTCTATTATATTCTATTATATTTAATAAAACCATAGGTACTTGCCATACTTTCCGGACTTTTAACTGATCTTTCATTGACTCTTATTAAACTCTCTAAGCTTCAAAATAAATGAAGAGATTAAATAAATAAGTTCAATAATGATTTCTTTGTTGGTTTTATGTACTAGATCCTACTGATAAAAAATAAAGATAAGATTTGATTTATAAACAAAATGATTGATTTTTTCAAAATTCTCTTCTTTTTTAAGTAAAATATTTCGTAAATATAAAATATGTATTAATCTGAGATATTTTCTAACAAAGGGCTTTATTTGAACTTAATTTAATAAAGATAAATACAGATATATATAAGTGCTTTAACTTTAAGTTAAACTGTAACTATAAATGCAACGACTAATAGACTTATACTTTAACTACCTCGACTTATCACTAGAAATGCAACGACTAAGAGACTTATACTTTAACTGCAACGACTTTTACTTATATACTGATATATATTGCCTTAATTTTCTTTTTAAAGTTTTTGTTTTTCCTTCTAAAATTATTTAAATAAACAATAATTATCTTAGCTTAAGTTTTTTCTATTGATTAATATTTATATTAAATATGCCAAATAACGTATTTTTTATTTCTTAATTTATCCAATAATTAGAACTAAGTCTTACTTGTTAATAAATATTTGTTATTTTTTTTTTATTAATAAGTGCTAGTTTTAATAACGTTCTTATACTGATTTTCCTTTAAGGGCAATTTATACTTATTTAAGTTGCTTAAACATTATTAATAAATAATAAGCCTTCTATTACACTTGAAAAATATAATAAAGATAACCAATAAAAGTTAAAATTAAATAAATACAAAGACCATACTATTTTTGTGTTTAATTAGTTTCTTTTCTAAGTAGTTTTGTAAGTTTAAGAAAAATAGAATATAAGGTCTTGGCTTAAATTTTCTACTTTTGTTATACTAGTCAAAAAATAATTTAATAAGTATCTAATTCTAATATAAGGCTGCTAAATAACACCTTTATTTTTAAAACTAATCTAATCTAAATAAGCAGTAATGCACTAATATATTAAATTCCTAATAACAGATAAAAACAATAAAAGCCTTTATAAGTGCTATTTTAATAAATAAATATTTTTAAGTAAAGTAACAATTAATAATTTGAATATCTAATTCCAGTCTCAGACTCTTTATCCATTTTTGGATGTCATTATTTTTTAATTTAAAGTAAAGTTGCCTTATCTAATTAAATTTTACTTTTGTTTCATTTGGGCTTTAATTTGGCTATAATTAGGTATTTTTGGATCTAATAAATCTATTAATTTAAGCCTTAAAAGGCTATTCAATATTAGCAAATTTTATACGTAGGATATAAAAATATAATTCTCACTATAAAACTAACACTTTCCTAATAATATTCTTCATGCTTTTTAAAGCAAGATTTAAATTAGTGCTTGTTTGTTTTTTCTTATATTTTTTTCTATGTTATTTCTATTTATTAAAGTAATTAGGCCTTATTTTTGGAAAGCTGCAAAATAGATGACTTATTTACGAAAACTAAAATAAAAAAATTTTAAAGGTTTTTCTATACTTTTTATATAAAATTACTAGCTATACTGCAATTCTTCATACTTTATGTAGTCTTTATAAATATATACTAGCCTAACTATAACTACCTTAAAAATTTAGTCTTATTTACAGACTTAATAAAAAGGCTATTACTTAAATTTAGGTTTAATACCCCTACTTGTAGATTTCCACTTATTACCGATATTTACGATTTAACCGCTATAACGATCTTTAGATATTTGCGCTATAACTTGCAAAGTTTTTGATTTCCCAAATAAAATTATTATATGCGTATAATAGAGTATAGTATCTAAAATAGTATCTATTTTTTAAAAAATCAGCTTTGTAATTAAAAAAGATTAATTTATTCCGATTCCTATTAATTATTTAATTTTAAGTAATCTAAGTAAGTATAACAAAGTAACCCTTAAATAAAACTAGTTATTCAAATTTTCTTTAAACTTATTTTGTATTTAGCTACCATAGTTTAGTATACTCTTTAATTAATAAGAATTATAAACTTTGGAAATTAATTACCTTAAGTATTAGTTTTATAAATATCAAATATATATAATTAAAATTTTAAGTTTGACCCCTAGCCATGTTTATCTAAAAAACAAATATAAATCATACTAAGTATCTTTAAAATAGTTAAGCTAAAATCTATTAATTCGAAGTCATAAATAATAAATTTTCTACTGTAACTGAACAAAAAGTTGAGGGTATTTATTTTGTAGTAATTTTACTTTGTGTACACACTTAAATGTCAGCTATAAATTAAATCATTTTAGTTATTTTTTAAGAAAGTGAGCTATATTTTATATGTGTGGCTTTACTTCAGTTTAATTTTTATATTTTGGTTTTAAATTTATTAGTTTATTGTCCGTTTTGCTAACTTTTATTATGGGAGCAATTTAGGTAAATTGTATATCTTTATATACTTTTGTATTAATTTGTATTTGGTTAATTTTATTAAATTTTTATCTTGAAACTAAGCTACAGTTTTTAACTTTTAGTTATTTTTACTAATTTTTCTAATTTTGTTACTTTTGTAGACTTTTGTATTTACTTTATTAATTTATTAATGATGATGTTTAGTTAGCGGAGTTGAAGAGATATTATTGTATAACTTTATAATTAATTTAAGAAAATACTTTTATACACGGATTTTTATTTAATGTAAAATCTATTGTTTAGTTCTTGATAAATATAAACAAAACCAAAAGGTGTATTTAGTTTCACATTAGTGGATTATGGAGGTATGTATTTATCTAAAAAATCTATATTTGCAAGTAAAGGTTTTACCCAAATAGATTATAACATAAGAACTGTTAACAATATAGATAAATTAGCTTTATTAAGATATGATGATTATTCTAAAAGAACCAAAATTATAATAATGAAGGTTTATGGATAGAAAAGTATAAATACTAACTATAATAACCTAAAGATTACCATTTTTAAAAAGAACTCTATATATAATATATAAAATATATAAATTATGGAATTAAATATAATAAAATAAACACAATACTAAATTGTAATTAAATATAAAACTAAAGGTATATCAACCTATCCAAATTAAATAATTGGAAAAATACCCTCAACAAAGAGTACAAAATCAAAGTGGAATAAGTAAGAAATAAAATCAATATAAAACACAAAAACCTTTAAAATGATAAAAATCTTACTAAAAATAGTTGTAGATTAAACAAGAAATTAATTGATGATTATAAACAAATCTTATTCAATTATATTGCATGAAAAGTATTTAAAAAATATCTAAAATAAAAGTTCAATTATCAACTAAATTGTAAATCTCTTATCATTATACTTTAGGTTAACTAGTTTAATTATGTAGATATATTAAGTTTTATAATATTAATTAATTTTAATAATAATATTTAAAATATGCTTATCCATAATAATTTTATTAATTCTATTTATTATTAATTCCTCTCCATTTAACATAAAATATTTAATAAAAAAGGTATAAATTATATTTTTCTAAAGTCTTTCCATTAATAAATATATAAAATTTTTAAAGATAAAATCTACAATTACAATTTACCTCTAAACAATAGACTCAATAAATTCTCATGAATAAAACTCTTTAAAATACTAAACAAAAATAGGTAAGTCATAACAATAAATATTAGCTAATATAACTCTAAATCAATAAAAATATATAAAATTACCGTAACTAATTCGATCAACAAATTATCAATCTAAAGCTTAAAACACTAAAAGTTTATAATAATATATAATAAAATTTCCTTTCCTTTCCCTACTGAAATGTTTTACTTCTGGAAGTCCTTAACTAATAAGGTTTACCTTAGGATCGCTTAAATAGTATATAAATTCTAACTTTTTAATTAGATTTCTTTAAGCATT